>Ga0316190_10001764_pt1 | contig 15736 bp, 19 predicted proteins | sample Eddworburrow2_MG_FD_204929 | JGI IMG/M metagenome (GOLD analysis project Ga0316190, IMG submission 204929) | Coastal sediment microbial communities from Maine, United States - Eddy worm burrow 2 | ecosystem: Environmental > Aquatic > Marine > Coastal > Sediment | place: USA: Maine | collected... | reverse complement strand
ATCATTGATATTTGCGTTACTCCGAAAACAGAGAACGATTCAGTGGACTTCGGATCAATTCCCTTTGTGCATCCCGTCAATATCACCATCACGAATAAGGTCACAACATGTTGCCTGCTGTCGGCTGGAGTACGATAGAATAATTCTATATCAGCGTTCACTAAAAGACCGGAAACGACCCAAAGCCGTCCTTTAGTCGAGGCTTATATTAGCCATCGCGAAACGGAGAAAATCGACCCACTGCAGACCTTCAGAAAGCGTTCCTGAACGGTGACTTTGTACTGGAACCGGTCATTCCTGGGATGAATTCTGGAGGGAGACTATCGATCCGATACGGCCTTTTAGCCTTATATTGTCGGGGCACAACAGACGGGGATTGTTAAGGGTTAAGGGTTAAGGGTTGTCAGATTCCTGCCCCAGGCCTAGGTCTGTCAATGCGCACCAACGCTCAATGGGCAGGCGTCTTACAAGCCTCGAGGGAGGAAACCGCGGGAGGAAGCCAGGCGGCCAAGGAAGGCCATTGTGCCCGAGCCCCACGTGTGCAGCACCAGCGCCCTGTCGATGCGGTGCTCAGATGTTTTGTGAGCAGAGCCTCGGCCTGGAACATGAGGCCATTGAGCAGCGACTTGTTGTGCCAGGCGATATCGCTGATCGGTCCCGGCAGGGTGAAAACGACATGGTAGTATTCCACGGGCAGGAAGTCGGTCTGGCGGGCCTCGAGCCGGCGCCGGGCCGTACCGGCCTGACGCTTCGGACAATGCCGGTTGCGGCAGTTGTAGGCGATCCGGGTCTGCACACAGGCCGGACACTGCAACAGATGACCGCCGAGCGCCGCGTTGCACGAGTCTCCGGAAAACCCCGAGCGGTTCACGCCATTGTTAGTTTGGATCATCCGCTGGCAAGGGCGTATGATACCGCATCGCGACGTGCTTCGTGATTCTTCAATCCTAACGACGTAGGCGAGTGGCCCAGAAGCGCACCCATCATTTTCTTTGGCGGATTCCACTTGGTTTGCTGCTTTGGATGCCCGTGCTTTTCCTGGCTTTGCCAATCCAGCTGGAGCTGCCCCTGCTGCTGCTGTGCAGTCTGCTGGCTTGGCGTATTCGAGGACACGGCGAATTAATACTGTTGATTGTTTCCGTCTTCGTAACCCTAGGCATGGCTGAGCTTGCGATCCGTCTGCTTGATGCGCCGGACCGGGCGTACTTCCGGCCACACGAGCGTCTACTTCGTTCATTGCATTACCAACCTGGCGTTCAAGTGGAGATGCTAATACCCCACGGCGATCTAGTAGCGATCGATCCGCTTGCGCCCTACTCGATCACGGACCGACGCAGGGTGCATTTCCAAACAGATCAGCTAGGTATGCGCAACGATGCCGATTACGCTGGGGAGCAATATGTGCTAGTGGGAGATAGCTTCGTGGTGGGTAACGGGAATGACCAAGCACACACACTGACCAGCACCTTACGCAGAGAGCACGGATTATCTACGTACGCCTTGGCGTTTCCGGCTCCGCCGAGCCAGTACTATGTGTTGGCGGACCGTTTCTTGCAAAGCACTAATCCGGATGCACGACTACTGCTGTTTCTATTCGAGGGCAACGACTTCTCCCTCAAAGAGCGGAGTCCAAATGAAATTGAGGCAAGCTCCTGGGATATGAATCGCAAGCTCATGTTAGCTGGGCTGGGTAACCCGTTGCGTTTGAGCGATCTGACATTCGGAGCGTCGCGCCGCGCATGGCGAATGCTATGGCCCGTGCGGGGCGCTGTGGTAGACGTTCTGCACACCCCAGCGGGTCATATAGGCTTTCTTGGGCATTATGTGGAACGTGCGAAGGAGAGTGAGCAGTCCTTAGATATTGAGCAGTCACCGGCAATCCGAGAACGGGTTGAACGGGCTATTGCCTGCATATTTTTCATTCCGACCAAATACCGCGTTTATGCTCCGTTGCTTGATGAGCCCGCTCTTCCCGAGCCTGCTCCGGCTTTGCGTGCTATAGAACGCTACTACCAGTCGCTCAGCGTGCCGGTAGTGGATCTTACCCCGTCATTGCGTCGACGGGCGCGTGTACTGTTTGAGGAAAAGCGAACTGTCTTCTGGCGGGACGACACTCATTGGAATGCGGAAGGAATCACCGTCGCAGCCGGCGAGGTAGCCCGGTGGCTCAGCAAGCTCTAGTGTAGGCGGCCAAACAGTCTGTCACTTATTAACGTGGGCCGTACGGCACTGTATATGGTCTGCATTCTAAGAATTTGCGACATTTGAATGCTGCATTATTACTGACGGGGTACAGTAGCTACTCGAGACGCGCGGGACAGCGCTGTGCGGTCGCCGTTTTTGTTCGTCCTGAATGTCGTATTCTGGCCGAAAATGTGAATACAAACTGCTGGGCGCGAACGGTCACTTTTGCTGCATAGTTACCGTACGTTGATCATCCGGGAACGGCAATTTGTGGCCGACTATCCCCCTTGCTGGCCCAGCAGAAAGCCGGGGCGCAAGGATCAGCGAACGGCAAGTATCCGATCAAAGTCGGTCTATTAGAGCGATTCTAAATAAGATTTCTCTAAACGAGAAAAAAACGACCCGACCTGCATGGTGTGATTAAGCCGGTGACCATTGCTGTCGAACATATCGGCCATGAAGCCGATCTGTGGGGCGGTTACCGTCGTGGTTTTGCCGGCACTACGAATTTTGCGCTCAAGGATTATCGTATAGACTATGGCCTTGGCCCGGCATCGCAGGAAGTCGAATTGTTGCGGTCGGTTAAGGGCATACGTAAGTAAGAGCGCTACAGCAAGACAGCCGGTGAGTAGTTAGTCAATCCGGCTTAAACTCGGGCAGCCCCGATCAGGCATGCTCAGGCAATGCCGCTGCGATAAACCAGTTGCCGGCATGATTCATTACAATCAAATAGTCCCAGGGGAGATAATGATATGACGACGACACTGAATGAAGAACAGAGAAATAAACTGGTTGAATGGATGGCCGACAGGAGGGTCGATACCGATATCGACAGCCAGGAGCGTACCTATCGCAAGCAGTTGCTGGATACTTTGGGCGAAACGCACGTGCGTGAAATGGCCGGTAAAGAGGGCATCGTTCTCACCAATGAACACCTGGGGGTGATCGAGTGTCTGCGTGACTATTTTTTGGAGTTTGGAGAAGCAGAAAAAGGGCGCGATCTCGAGGAGATGCTCGATGAAATATTTGCCGGTCACGGTGGTCGCAAATACTTATGGCACCTGTTTCCAAATGGGCCGGTGACACAGGGCATGCGTATTGCCGGGTTGCCTGTGCCACCGCACACCGGGGACAAGGGTTTCGGTACCGTGCGCTAGTTCTGCAATGGCGATACTGTTAGTAATATTTACGCAGCAGGCTGTTCCGGTATTAATGGTGGCTCCGATAGCGTGACCATTAGCTGGTAGATATTCGCATATCGTATAATGAAGTCTTCGTTCCACTCATGTGGCCTCGACATCGAGGGCTTTGTATTCTTTACATATAAAATTTAGTTCTAACCGGTAGTAGACACTTGATGAACCGCTCTTTGGAGTGGTTTTTCCTTGCCTGTCGGATGTCCGATCCTGGCCGGGGTGGACGTTTAGTGGGCGCTTATATTAGCCATCACTAAAGGGCAGCAAACGACCCATTCCGGTCCTTTAGTCGATGCTTACATAAACAATGACTAAACGACAAATACCGATCCCTTCCTGTCATTCGGCAGTACTGACATAGCCTTGCCGTTGCCGATTCGTCAGGTAAGCCCAGGGGCTCTCTAATCGAGTTACCCGAACAGGAATTTTGACAGCCGTGCAGCTTATCCGTTTAGTAGGATCGCAACCTCAATGTCCTATGCCGCTTTTGCTTGCTTGTAGGTTGATCTGTAAGGAATCTCATCATTTTGTCGGCATTATTGACAAAAATGGCTGGCGTTTATTTATACGATTTTGCCTAACTTGTTTTCTAATAAGATTTTATATTTCCCGCACAAAAATTGCATACATGTTCGGGCGCACTGGAATCGGGTACCTAGACATCGTGTTTAGGTAACGAGTTTTCAACCCATCGGGGATACACGTTGAGCTGAACGATTCAGAGCAAACTTTAATGGACAAGGAGGAGCTATCTGTGGAACTTAAAAAACACTACGTACGTTATATACTCATGACGAGTCTGGCGGTTGGCGCTGGTACAGCGCAAGCCTTGACCGACCAGGAACAACTGGGCAAGTCGATATTCTTCGACATGAACCTATCCATCAACAACAATCAGTCCTGCGCGGTCTGTCACGGCCCCGAAGCGGGCTGGACGGGACCGCTACCCGACATCAATGCAGGCGGCGCCGTGTATGAGGGCTCGATACCTAATCGCTTCGGCAACCGCAAACCGCCGAGCTCAGCCTATGCCACACCCAGTCCAGTCCTACACTTCGTCATTGAGAAGAAGGAGGCGCTCTTCATCGGTGGGAACTTCTGGGACGGGCGCGCCACCGGTCAGACACTCGGCAGCCCCGCTGCCGAACAGGCCCAGGGGCCGTTCCTGAATCCCCTCGAGCAGGCCCTGCCTGACGCCGCTGAGGTGATCAGCAGGATCTGTAGCAGCTCATATAACGATGCGTTCACGCAGGTGTGCGGCACCAACGCCTGCGATACGAGCGACCCGGGCAACGTGAGTGCTGCCTATGACTGTGTCGGGCTTTCGGTGGCCGCGTACGAGGACTCACCCGAGGTGAACCAGTACAGCTCTAAATACGATGCCTTCCTGGCAGGCGATGTCGACCTTACCAAGGAGGAGAAGAAGGGCCTGAACCTCTTCAAGTCCAAGGGCAAGTGCGCCAACTGCCATATCCTCGACCCAGGGCCCAATGGCGAACCACCGCTGTTGACCGACTTCACCTACGACAACCTGGGCGTGCCGCGGAACCCGGACAATCCCTTCTACAGCGAGCCCGAATTCAACCCGCAGGGCTTCTCCTGGATCGACCTCGGGCTGGGCGGATTCCTCGCCGGTCGGGTTGACTATCAGCAGTTCGCGGCGGCGAACAACGGTAAGCAGAAAGTGCCAACGCTGCGCAACGTGGACAAGTGGGACCCTGCGCTGGGCCCGAAGGTCAAGGCCTACTCCCACAATGGCTATTTCAAGACCCTGAAGCAGATCGTGCACTTTTACAACACCCGCGACGCGAAGCCGACGTGCCTTGACATCTTCACCAGGGTTGAGGACGCCTTGGCCCAGGACTGCTGGCCGGCGCCAGAGGTTCCGGTCAATGTCAACACCAAGGAGCTGGGCAATCTCAACCTGACCGATGACCAGGAAGATGCTATTGTTGCCTTCATGAGGACGCTCTCAGACGGATACGGAGTACCGTAAATCAGGAGGAAAGAATAGCGGTAGTTGTTGGCGGGACATGCCACTCAGTGAACGACATGTCCCGCCCTCGCTGACAGCTACCTGCCAGCTGTGTCCAGTATCACGGAAAGCGAGACGGAAGAACTATATTTGGCCGGTAGTCGCCGATCAGGAACCCCGCGTAAGCGGGGTTTTCTGTTCCTGGGAATGACCGGTTATGGCCGAAAGTGTGAGTACAGATTGCAAGACGGGAACGTCCGGAGTTGCGGCACAGTTGCCCTTCGCTGGACCTCCGTGTAGGTCCGGAGTTGGCCGTAAGTACGCGTTCACGTCAGGTGCATCCCATAAATTCAGTGTATAGCCGTTCAGCTGGTCTGGACGGCAATATTCGACCCAACTCAGACGTAGAGATTTTTTCTCTAAATGTCAGGAATGTACTGTAGTCGGAAGTAAAGGAACCGGATGCGGCATGATAATCTTTAGACTCACTCTTGCCATTCCGCCAAAAATACTGACCAGAAACAACGCATCGTAAAACAACCATTTTTCCTAGCGTTCAGTCTATGGATCATTTACCGTTTAATTATGGTGGAGGTGGTAATTCAGTGTATAGCCGTTCAGCTGACCTGGACGGCTATATTCGACCCGTTGCAGTCCTTGCGTCGGGTAGCTGGATCGGCAGCAACCTAGACAAAACGGGAGACCCCCCAGCTCTGCTGGGGAGGCATCAACAGTTTGACAGTAACGGGAGTCCCATAGTAACTCCGAAGCGTGAGCCGCCAAGCACCACGCTAAGGAGAAACCATGAGACGAGTAGAAAGTTTAAGCCACACCCGGTGGGAGTGTAAGTACCATATCGTGTTTATCTCGAAATATAGGCGGAAGACGCTTTTCGGTCAGGTTAGGCCGGAGCTGGGTGGCGTATTCCACCGGCTGGCGAAGCAGAAGGAGAGTTTGATAGAGGAAGGGCACATTATGGCGGATCATGTCCATATGATGATATCGATTCCGCCGAAATACGCGGTATCGCAGGTAGTGGGTTTTATCAAAGGAAAAAGTGCGATCCATATCGCCCGTACTTATCTGGGTCGGAAGAGGAATTATGTCGGCCAACATTTCTGGGCCAGAGGATATTTCGCTTCGACCGTGGGTAGGGACGAACAGGTGATCCGGGAGTATATACGGCACCAGGAGGCGGAAGACCGCAGAGTTGATCAATTGCAGTTGATGTAATAGCCCCTTTTAGGGGCTCAAGGAGCCGACAGGCTCCGTTTTACAGACCGCTTTGAGCGGTTCACATATAAAGCCCCCGGCTTTGCCGGGGGATAGTTACTGAAGAGCGGTCATTGCTGGAGGTAGGCGCTGCGCGAGTAACACTGCTGCATGCACGCCCCGGGCGCAGCGCCTGAAGCGACTACTCGGCATCGACATCGAGACCTGCCCGGCCTGCGTCGAGGCGGTGCAGTCCGCGTCATCCCGTGCATCGAGGATGCCGAGGTGATCGAGAAGACCCTCACCCACTTGACTGCGAAAGCGGCTGAGCCCGAAGCATCTTGGCGACTGCCGCCCGTCGAAAGGTTGGCTTATCCCGTCTATACTAGGTTTGGGTGTGGTGCGGGATCGTTCACGCATAAGCCGCAAGAAAAACAGCTTCTGTACACAACCAAGTCGGAGGGTGAATCATGGGCGCTGGATCATTCGGCGAAGGCGAGATAACGCTGCTTTTCCCGACCGAGGAGCCGGTCGAACAGACACGCAACATCGGTGTCTTCACGATTGTCGTTGTGGCGGAGTCCGGATACTCCCTCGATCTGAATGGACTGAATTTTCAAGAGTGGCGGAATGATCCGAATCTCTCGACTGATGCAGGACGGTGGATCGAGGCATTGTTGAGCCTGCAAGAGGGGCTGTTGATCGCCACCAATCTGCAGCTCGGGATTCGCGTCTATCTATCGGACGACGGCTGGGGGCTGGGGCAAGCCGAATTCGTTTTGCACGCAACGAACGATTTGCCCGCTTATGCGACCAACGGCCTGTTCGGACGATTTGGAGAGGCGGTACACTTGTTTGGCAGCGGGGCGCCTAGGCACACGATGGTCCATGAGTTCGGGCACCATGCCTGGGGACTCGGCGATGAGTATACGGCGGAGGTGCTGTACGATGCGATCGACAGAGGCGCCGCGTTCATCGACAACGCGACAATTCCATTGACCAGCGCGCAACATACGCCGGAGGAAATAGTCGGGGCGCATGCGATCCTGAAGTTCGGGCAGCAGCTCGAGCGGATCGAGGTCGACTCATACGACCCGCTCGCGACGCCGCCCAGGGTCACGGTGGGGAGTCCGTTTTCTAAGGATCCGCGGACGGCGGATTCGGACTATGTCTTTTACCAGCGTTATATCGATTATGGCTGCTCCGACAGCCCAGGTGCCAGATTCTCGCTAATGGAAGCCAATGGTCCGGCCGGCGGCGCACAGAAGATCGACTTCTGCGTTGAGGCGAATCACGACCTTCAGGCCGCTTTCACCAATCACACGGCGCGTTTCGCTGACAGAGATGACATAGCCGATAAGTCCTGCTGGGGTGTGATTCGCCATGTTATGGCGGAGCGGTTTGGCTATTCGGTCGAACCAAAGGAACCCGATGCGCCGGTCAATATCTTTGTCCTCGATCAGGGATTAGAGATCGAGCCACTCGTCAAAGAGGCCCGCGTCGTGCTCGTCATGGACCGCTCCGGCTCGATGGTGTCGTCGGGCAAGATCCAGGGCGCCCGAGATGGTGTCGAGTACTGGCTGAATTCGCTGGCGCGCTCGAACGAGGAGTATCTTTCGCTGCTCTGGTACAATGAAGACTACTTCGAGCAGTTGCCGTTGGACCAACATGATCTGGATGATGACGTCGTCGGTACTCTGCAGACGATCCAGCCGCAAGGGTTCACAAATATCCTCGGTGCGCTGGAGGCGGCCAGGGAGCGGATCAATTCGCGAGAGGGCCGGGCAGCCGTTCAGGCCGTGATCCTGCTGACGGACGGCATCCACAATCGACCTCTTGGGACGGTCGCAACCGATGTCATCCCGGACTTCCAAGAGGACGGCATCCAGATCATCAGCGTCGCCCTCGGCGGCCCCGAGAACGTCGACTACGAGACGCTTGAGGCGCTGAGCGGGGATACCGGAGGTACCGTCATCCGCGTCGATGGCGGCGGCCGCCAGGCGATAACGTCAGGGCTTTCCGACGCCGAGGGAGTGTTGCGCAATGGTCACTTGGATTCGGACCAGGCCGAAGCCGCACCTGCGCCGAAGGAGGTCCAGGCAGTGATCGAAGGCGGCAAACTTCCCGACATAGTGGACTTTGTCAAGCTGTACGGCTTCGATTCTTTGGCGTCAATGCTGAGTGAGCCGCCGCCAAGTGTCGCTGTGGTCCCGTTCCAGGTCGAAGAGGGTGCGCAGCGGGCCAAGTTCTCGCTGGCGTATCCGGCTGTGCAGAGGCTGTGGCTGTATCTGATCGACCCGGATGGCACGGCTGTCGAGTTCGATGGTGACGACATCAGCCTGATCAATCCGGAATCGCCGTTTACGCTGGCGATCATTAACAAACCAAAGTCGGGGTGGTGGCGGGCGCTGGTGTTTGGCGTGCGTGGTGCGAGTCCTGTCACGTTCAACTATGTGGCGTTCTCCGAGAACCGCAGTGTTGTCGTCTCGGGGGGGTGTGATCCTGCGGTTGACCTGGGTGACAGCGTTGATCTGTGGGCCGGTGCGACCTACGGCGATCGCCTGTCCGGCCTGTACGTGACAGCGAAGATCGTCAGTCCCAACGGGGTTGTATCGTCCATCACGCTCAGCGATGTTGCTTCTGACGACATCGGTACCGGGAGCTATCGTGGCAATTTCTTGCCGACCTTGCCCGGCCCCCATCGTTGCCGGTTAACGCTGGTCTCCAACGGCAAAGCCGTACGCGCCGGGGCGATTCACCGTGCCCAGCATGCCAGCCAAAAGGACGACAAGATCATGTTGGCGGTCAAGGCACCGCGGTTTCGCCGTACGGTCGACAGTTACTTCGACGTCGGGCCCCGTCCGACACCGAAGGATGCAGATCGGCGGCGACCATCGCGCCATCGTCCGCGTAAGGCAACACCCTTGGATCTGAAGCGCTTCAGGGAGCGACTGGCAGAGATCAGTGAATCGGAATCCTGAGCCAAGAACCGTGCCGGACGCAGCCATCAATGTGATCGCTCTCAGCACAAGGGATCCCTTATGTGGGACGACATTTTCGATGTAGCTGCGTCGGCTGCGTCGACGATCGGCACGGTGATCGAATCAACCACCGAGGCCGTGGCCGATACCGTCGAAGAGGTCGTCGACGAGATCGCTGATACGGCGCAAGGAGCCGTCGAGGCCTCCGCGGAGATCGCGCAGGACCTGGATCCGACCGGCGGTGTGCTCGCCGCGCCGGTCGTGCTGATCACTGGCGTCGTTCACGGCGTCATCGAGATCGTCGAGGTCGCAGTCGGTCATCTGGCTGAACAGTCGCGTCATATCGGGAGCATCATCGGCGCGGTGTTGAGCCTTGATATTGCGCGTGCGATCGATCACTTCGTAGCGCTCTTGATCGATCTGCTCGACTTCGTGCTCGACGTCGTACGAGTCCTGACCTTGGGCTATTTCGTCGGAGCAATGGTCGACATGGCGAACCGTGGATCACTGCGTCGGTTTGTCAAGGGGTTGGTCGAGGACCGGTTCGGCGACGATCCGCTAGTGCTCGATGCCGTCAAGCAGCGACTCGGACTGCACCCGGGTCAGGTTCTGAGACTCCGGTTTCCTGCCGTGCACCGCGTTTTCCGGATTGACAGTCGCGTTCAGGATGGGCGTCGCTCAGCGAACGGAGATGTCGTGCCCTTGTGGCAGCTCCACAATGACGGTGTCATCGATCTGTATGCGATGGCCGGCGTCGTCAGCTTCGCCTCGTTCCAGGTGTTCTCGCGACCGGCGACCGTCGTTCGCTATATCGACGAAAGCGGAAACGATGGTTTCATGCCGGTCAATCGTTGGATGATCCGACAGTATCTGGACAGCCGGGGTGCCGATATCCAACTCCGTGTTTACAGCATGTCTCACCATGCGACGATCGAGAAGCTCCGCACCGCGCGCGAGAAGCTGCGCCGGATCGGAATCGAACTGATCTGGAACGAGGCGCTGACCTTCTCTCGCTTCTTCCGTGTCACGACCCTGGACATCGAGGTTGCACCAGAAACGACCAACGTCGTAGCCGACAACCCGGTTCACCAGGCATACCACTACCATTTGTTCGAGAGCGATGAATTCCTCGTGGAGCAGAGTATTCGTCCCGAGTCACCGCCCCCCGATGAAGACTGCACCCTTCAGGCGCTCGGCGTCTTCCACTACGCGGTCGTGCGCCAGCTCCCATCAGGTAACCCGGTTATAAACGGGGGTAGAGAGCCTTATGGATACGCCCCGGGTCGCGTGGGCGACAGCGACAGCGGACTGATGGTTCCCAACGACGACCCGGCGGCCGCGACCCATCGCGACGTCTGGCCCGCGTACCTGTCGCGCTATGTGTTGGCACACGAGATCGGTCACTACTTCGGCCTGCCGCATCGCAACGGGATCGAAAACATCATGTTCACACCGGTGACCGATAGTCCTGTAGGCTCGATCGGCAGTTTGCTACTGCACTATTGGTTGCACGACGAACCGGAGTTCACATTGGAGGATGGAAAGAGCGCGTGGACGATGATTGTCGATCATCTGACGCCATGTGTGCGCGGCTGAAGCGGACCCATTGATTGATCCGGGTTACCCAACGACCACCACCCGGGGCTACGATCCCAGCGCGTTGCAGCGGTGGCGGCTGGCCTGCTGGGAAGGCTGCCGTCACTGTCCGATGACTGCTTCCGCGGCATTATCTCCGTTCGCTAATCGCTCCGGAATGACTGGCTCTGGCCGGTTGTACTCATTCAGGAACCCCGCTGATGCGGGGTTTTCTGTTTCCGGGAATGATCTGGCCGACTCCCGCCTTTTAGCCACCGCTAATATTAGAAATCGCTAAAAGGCAACTCACGACCCAAAGCAGAAGTTCAGCATCTTAGATTGAATGCCTGGAATGCAGGGCGATAGTGGTCATTTTCGCTAGCGGTTACCATTGCTCACCTACAGAGCAAGCTACAAAAGCCGCGATGACCAGAGACAAACATATACGGTATACCTTGGCGCCGCATTAAGGACCTATTCCTTCACTTCACCGGCGAATGGCGACCGCTGCTCGAACCGCGCATCGCGCCTGAGCAGATCGCCACGGAAATGAAGGCGGCATCGTTTCCCACGATCAGCTTCTTCGCCCTGCTAGCGTTGTCCTGCGCCATCGCCACCTTCGGCCTACTTGCCAACAGCGCACCGGCGATCATTGGCGCCATGATCTTGCCCCCTTGATGACGCCGATCATGGGGCTGTCATACGGCGTCGTGCAGGCCAGTTGGTCGCAGATCGTGCGCTCGGCAATCAGAATATTCTCGGCGTGGCGGTTGTGATAGTGATTAGTTTCCTCAGCGCACGCTTCATAGAAATAAAGGTCGCTGGAACAGAGATGCTCAGCCGGGCCTTCCCCAGCCTGTTAGACCTTGGTGTAGCCATGGCGGCGGGCGCCGCGGGTGCATTTTCCCTGAGCCGCGAGAGCATCAGAAATTCCGTTGCGGGTGTAGCGATTTCGGTGTCCCTGGTACCGCCGCTGGCCGTGGCGGGTATCGGGCTTGCCCTTGGTCGCAAGGCTACCGCAGACGTTGGGCTTTCATTTCGCGAGGTAGGTCTGTTCTCTGGCGGAACCGATATTGCCGTGGGCGCAATTGTGCTGTTTCTGACAACCTGGCGGCGATTGTTGTGGTAGCCGGCATAGTAATGGCAATTCAGGGTTATGCAGGCTGGAAGCGCGGTATTTTTGGTCCGGCGTGTGCGATTGCGGCGTCGATTGTCTTGATGCGGCCGCTGAATGAAGACTTCCATAGGTTACATGTCAAGAGCATGGTCCTGCGCTTGGTAAAGACGCTACCAGTTACACATCCACACACCTTTGAAAGCACACTGCGGCTGGATAGGCTGCGCGTACGACGTGAGGATGACGTGCTTCATGTTCACGCCGAGGGTACTGTGGCGCGCGACAGGGTAGAAGGTCTTCCGGCGCGATTGGAGCTGTTTCGGCATGAACTGGAGGAAAAGGCCGGCGAGCCCGTGATCATTGAAATAGAGGCTATACGGGTAGATATAGTGCTTTTTCGTTCTGCGCCAGATGGTGATGAAGACCAAGGTGCCCTGTCAAGCCCGACGACCGGTGAATGATGACCACTTTCAGCATGATATAGATAGTCCCCTGTCAGTCGCTGTAGGTCCGGTTGTGGCCGTAGACGATGTGCGCGAGAAAAATATGAACGTCCTGAGTTGCATAGTTGCCCTTCGCTGACAGTTGGGGAAGGGCAATTGATGGCCGAAAGTGTGAGTCATGACGTACTCCTTGTCGTTTTATCTTTTTTATGCATGAAGTTATCCTCCTGAACAAGGCGGCAGCCAAACGGTTTTTCCGCAAACTATTGAAGAGCCAGCACCAGCCAACATGGCGAATGATTACAGACAAACTGAAGAGCTATTCGGCTGCACAACGGGAAGTATTGCCTTCGGTTACACGCAGTACTGAACAGTACGAAAACAACCGAGCTGAGGTATCACATGAACCAACTCGTCAACGGGAACGACAGATGCGGCGGTTCAAATCTGCTGGACAGAGGCTCAGCGCTTTCTTACGGTTTATGGCGTGGTAGGCAATCTGTTCAGGCTGGGTCGGCATTTGACGCGAGCGATTCACTATCGCGCGTTTCGCTCGAGGGCATTCTGTGAATGGCAGGCGGTAACGTGCGCCCAAATCATGGCCTAAAAGTAAAGGGATGTAACCGTCGATCGGTTGCGCGGTTTCTGTATCGCTAACTTGACAGAACCTCATAGTGTTGAACGGTCGTCATTTGCAACGAATCTTGATCCGCTATTTTGATTATTATCATCGCTGGCGCACTCACCTGTCACTGGAAATGGATAGTCCTGAGTCGCGATCAGTGCAGCCACCTGCGCTTGGAAAGGTCGTGCAATTCCCGGAAGTCGGTGGCCTACATCATCATTACGAACGGTTAGCGGCGTGATAATGTGTGATATGCGTTTTCGGGAACCATAGGTCGGGGAATATCTGTGGAGCACAACCAGATCGGCTATTTGTTCGAGAATGCCTTCATGTTCGTCGGTAGCACGTCTATTGTGTTCGGTGCTGTACTGGCTAGTCATTTGTGGTCAACAATTCCAGTGGCAGCTCGATCACGATTATGTCAGCGTCAGGGTCAGTGAGGGACGTCAAGGCGCATAACCTATACTGACAAACACCAATTACCATCCTCCCATTTGAGTGGTCCGCTGCTATTGCGCAGCCCATCTCGCTGAAACAGTCACCCGACAATGAGTAGCTGGTTCCGTCCTCGAACCGAACTATCTGCTGCTTCATTTCACTTAGTGCAACGGCCGGCGTGAACGAGAGGATGATCAAGAGGAGGAGGGGTCTCATTCAAGCTGCTGCCATCTTTTTTTGCTGCAAATCTGGTTCATATACCCCTGCGTCGATCCGTACTTTCCGGCCCGCTCATTCAGGGTGGCACCTGCTTGGCGTTGTGCCCGAATCTCCTCGGCGATCTGCATGGTGAATTTAGTTGAGGCCCTCTCTTGTTGGCAGGCGTCTGTCCGCCGCCAGTAGCAGTTCTCGGGCGTAAAGTCGCCGGCTTTGTCCGGGCCCTCAAGGCGCACACCTCCATCACCGTGGTCGGAGGGTGGGAAGCCCATATCTTCGAGGAATGCTTTGAAGTGGTAGCGCCAATTCCCGCAGACATCGATACCTTGTCCGCCTAACACCGGGTAATGTGGATCGATTTTGCGATAACAACCGTTACACCTCCGCAACCACACATCGTAGGCGCGAGTCCCAAAGAAGCCGTGATTCTCTCCTGACGTATTACGGCCCATTACGCTACCTCGATGTATTGCTCGTCATAGTGGAACTTCCAGCCACCGCTATAGGTGAACGTGCTGTTAAGTTCGTAGGAGTTATCACCGGTACGTCTGTAGGTGTCGGTGCTGTATTCGTTAGTCGCGCTATTCCAACGATCTGCGGTGATCTCTGAGGGTGAGATGTGAAGTTCAGCGTCCTCCCGGGTGTGCGCTTGTATAGACAACAACCCTATAAGCACACCGAATAGCGGCACAGAGATGGCGATTACGGATGTTTTGAGTTTATTGTTCATCGTAAGTTCTTTTCCGCATACTCAATCAACAGTTCGACCAACTGCGCCCGTTTTGACCTGCGAGCATGCTTGCACGCTCTTTCGAACAGGCGTAACTCGCTGGAATTCAGCTTAAAACTGACGACCTTGTCGCGTACTGCATCGTTCGTGAGCGGGCGTTTCTTAGTCGCCATTGAACATCCTGTATATATAGATCGCGAGTAATACAAACTATTACCATAGGCATTTAATTATAGCGCAATAGAGGTTTCCCGGAAATTACAAGGTATTAGTACTTGCCCTCAATATCTTGAGAAAAAGTGTGTAGTTAGTTGTAAGCAATTATTCTAAAAAGGTGTTGACGGGTTGATGGGGGCTTATATCTTTATCGCATCATTTCTGAACACCCCCGCCCGGAAGGGCGTAGTGAGGGCTCGGAAAACAAGGTGAAACGCTGCCGCGCGTCTTTGTTTTCTCAGTCCTTTTTCTTGCCCGCCGCAGTCCACTTCGACACTACTTGAAGAGGGAAGTACGCAATGCAAAAAGCAGAACTAGATAACACTAAAAAAACAGTACCACCACCCGGCAATGCGAGGTTCGTATTCAAATAATGTAGTGCTGCCGACGGTGGCGCCAGGGTTGAATTACAAAGCACTGGATCAGGTACACAACGAAGAGGAAGCGCAGGTGGCGTAACTGGAGTTCATTGATTCCAAGACAGGCGCCAAGCGGAAGGCGCAGATCGAACAGGGACTTCTTGCATATTGCAAGCTGGATACGCCGGCAATGGTCGAAATGGCGAGATTCCATGCGGGTCATGATGCCTGAAATCGTGGGGCCAGGGAATCTGATCGGTAATAGTTGATCCGACTTGGCATCTCATGCAGAAATAGGTAGAAGGTAGCTATCGAGTACAAGGAAGGGGAATCTTATGCGTCAGGAACGTCTGCAGCGCATGGTCCAGATGCTGAAGACACATCGTGTGGTCACTCGGCAGACGTTTCTGGAACGGTTTGAAATCTCACTGGCCACCTTCAAGCGCGATCTGGAGTATCTCCGTGACCG
>Ga0316190_10001762_pt1 | contig 15744 bp, 15 predicted proteins | sample Eddworburrow2_MG_FD_204929 | JGI IMG/M metagenome (GOLD analysis project Ga0316190, IMG submission 204929) | Coastal sediment microbial communities from Maine, United States - Eddy worm burrow 2 | ecosystem: Environmental > Aquatic > Marine > Coastal > Sediment | place: USA: Maine | collected... | reverse complement strand
ATTGTTACTCGGCATATCAAAAATGCCCATCGCCATTGCCCACTCGTTAATCCTGATCAGCTTCAATGCCGTCGTCTCCGGCACCATCTATATTAAGGAAGTCTCACTCACCGGCAACACCATACTTATCATCGTCGCCCTGGCCGCCATCGGCAGCTTCATCGGGAGCCTGTTACTCAAGACCATACCAACGAAGCGCCTGCAACAGGGTTTTAGTTTTGGTTTGGCGGTTCTGGGAATTGCGATGCTGGGAAAACTTGCGCTGGAGATAGCGGGCTAGACTCGTTAACCTAAGAAGATGATATTTTTATAAAACATCACGCCCCGTCACTCACACACCAATGAGTTCGTCTTCGATAAAATAAAAATAGACCCGCCACAAGACAAAAAATAATTTCAGGATAGGTCCAGCTACCGCCACCACTGTTTAATCTGACACCCGAACTGGAAACAGCACATACCGAAGGTGCAGTTCCAACTGTTGACCCACTTACACCAACGCCGACATCAACTGAATCAGGGGGAAAATCATAATCTAAAGTTACTTTCGTACCACCTGCGGCATTAAAATTAACCATATCACTGCTTGTGACTGCCGCTTGCTCTGTATCATTAATGAAACCAGTAAGGTCTGCGGGTGTTGTTCCAGCCCCATACAACGCCGCCAATGAACCTGTCGCGACAAACAGGTTTACCGATCGTGTTTCCCCGCATGGCCCAGCCATTGACAAGCCCGATCGTGCTGTTGATGCAGCGAGCGTACCCCCTCCGCCAGTAATTGCGGCATTGTTATCCAGGCCTGGTAACAGCGGAAACATATCACCTATCCAATGATCACTCTGAGCGATCACACCCAACACATCAGGTGCAGTAGCCACTACATTATCGGTCACCACCATAAAACCGAAACTTGAGCTAAAATCCTGTCCTGCTTTATTGGCAAATGAAGCCGTTGTTGTTCCAGCTATCGTCAATGTACCGGTACCACTACTATCGAAACTTATCGTTGGATAACTGCCACTCATAACCGCAACCAAATGTGGCAACTCACTTTGCATATCCACTGTCATCGTTACCGCTGTACCGGCGGCAATTCCAGCCGCCACCAACGATAGATTATCAGTATTAATTGGACCACTGGCTGCTGACAAAACAGACTCATTGCTGTTGGTTGGAAAATTTGCCCCAATAGTCGATAAATCGCTAGCATCCACTTTAAATTGCATCAATAAGGCACCATAGCCTGAAGCATTACCTAATAATGGACTATTAGACGAGCTATAGGTGGGACCAGGAGAATAATCCGGCGGTGCAGCCGTCGCAGCATCACCATATAACGTACCTGGCATGACAAAAATCGATGATTCTGTTGAGTCCAGCACGTATTCAACTGGCCTCATATTGGGTGTTGCCACGGCGACTACATGGGTAGAACTAACACCTGCCCCTAACGTAACACTGGTTACCAGTGGCGCAGCCTGTAGCTGGGCCATCAGTAATAAACCAACAATAAATACGACTCTAAGTATTAGATTCATATTCTCGACTCCAATATCACTCTGATATCAGCCGTCATCTTCAGGCAAGTACTGAGCCCAATCATAATTCACATCACCAATCACCAGGAACTCCGGATTCAGCAATGAATCCTTTGTATTGTAGAGCAATTGATTCATATCCAGCGTCGTGATTCGGCCACCCGCCTCTTCAACAATGGCCTGAGCGGCCGCCGTATCCCATTCGGAGGTAAGACCAAGACGCGGATAGATATCGGCCTTACCCTCGGCAACCAGGCAGGACTTTAATGAACTACCCATACTGACCAGTTCATGCTCACCAACATTATTCAAAAACACCTTCAGGCGCTCACCGGCATGTGAGCGGCTGCCGGCAATCATCTTATTGGCCGGGTCCAGTTTTCGCACATTAATGACTTCGGCCACACCACCATTGGCGACAACATAGGCACCCTGGCCACGACAAGCATAAAAACATTTGCCCGTCACCGGCACAACAATAACACCCATGATGGCCTGACCATCCTCGATCAATGCTATGTTGACGGTAAATTCACCATTACGTTTAATAAATTCACGCGTGCCATCTAGGGGATCAACCAACCAGTAACGATGCCAACTGGATCGTTCTGAAAATGGAATGCTGGCCGACTCCTCGGACAAGACTGGAATGTCCGGCGTTAACGCGGTCAGCCCATCCACAATAATATGATGGGCGGCAATATCGGCCTCGGTTAACGGACTTTTATCATCCTTTTGTTCAATATTAAAATCACGGTTATATATCTCAACGATGGCGTGACCGGCCTGATGAGATATATCAATAACCGTTGGCAGCCATTTACCCAATTCATTGTTCTGTTCAGCCATATCCCTAACCCCATTAATTTCGTTTCTAACTATAATTCAATTGTTCAACAAATCACGCACCATATAGAGCGCCGCGATACTACGCGCCTCGGTGCAATCATCACGCAATAATAATTCATCCAGCCTGGCAAGTGACCAGGGTACGACATCAATCGGCTCCGGCTCATCACCCTCCAGGCGCTGCAGATATAAATCCTCGGCCAGGATAATATCGGTCACATGACTAAAGTAGCCCGGCGCCAACGTCAGTCGATTTATCGTTCGTAACTGCCTGGCCCCATAACCAATCTCTTCCATTAGCTCCCGATTGGCGGCATCATGCACATCCTCACCCGACTCCACTCGCCCCTTCGGCAGAGCCAATTCATAACGATGAACGCCGGCGGCGTACTCACGAATCAGTAACACCGTATCATCATCGAGCATCGGCACCACCAGCACAGCACCATGTGAGCGACTGCGTAAGCGCTCATAGGCCGTAGTCACACCATTACTAAACTCAAGATCCAGTTGTTCAACCTCAAACAGGCGACTTGTCGCAACGGTCTGGCTCTTCAAAATACGAGGCTTTTCTTTCATGATAACGTTATTGTACCACCAGCCTGACAAACTGTTAGCTATACGTTATCGACCTTAATCACCTGACCACTGCAGCGATCAGAATGTTAGAATCATGCCATGACAACACTTATTGACTGGCCTGCCATAGAAACCGTGCTACTGGATATGGACGGTACATTGCTGGACCTGAATTATGACAACCATTTCTGGCTCAATCACCTGCCCAAATGCTACGCCCTGCATCATGGCATTAGCGAGGATCAGGCTCGCCAGCATCTGATTGAACGCTTTAATGCTGAACGCGGCACGATAAACTGGTATTGCCTGGACTTCTGGAGCAACGAACTCGATCTGGATATCGCATTACTCAAGGATGAGATTGCCCACCTGGTGGCCATACACCCCCATGTCATTGATTTTCTTGACACACTCCGCAACAGTGGCCGCCGTGCGGTGCTGGTCACAAATGCCCACCAGAAAAGCCTGGCGTTGAAGATGAAACATACTGAACTGGACGGCCATCTGGATGCGGTGATCTGCGCCCATGAGATGGGACTACCCAAGGAGGAAATAGATTTCTGGTCGGTGCTACAACAATATGAACCCTATAATCCGGCGCGAACCTTGTTGCTGGATGATAATCTGGATGTACTGCGCTCAGCGCAACGCGGCGGCATCGGCCACCTACTGGCCATGGCGCGCCCGGATAGCAAGAAACCCGTTCAGGACACTGCAGAATTCAATGCCGTTGAACATTTTCGTGACATTATGCCGCCGCCGGCATAAAAACTAGTGCCACAATAAAAGAACGCTAAAGCTTGCCCCAGCTTTTAAAACGCTTTTTACAGTACTTCAACAGCGCGGCATAATCAGGGAAAAACAACTCAAAATTTTTCTCTGCCGGTTCGTCATATTCACAATAATCATTGGAGTACTCACGACAAACCTGCGGCCGGGTCTCGTAGATACCACAGCCAACCCCCGCCACTAGATGGGTACAGGCATTATTAACCAACAAAAACCAACCGTCTTCATCCTTATAAACCTGGATATCACGATGTGAAATCTGCCACAGGATATGATCAAAATCATGCTTGGAGCGCGGCGTAGACAATTGCTCCGTAGTATAGCTGCAACACTTGGAACCGACACAGAAACTACATTTGGTCTCCGGCGTCATCTCTACCTTAACGGGTATCTTAACGGTCATACCTACTTAACTCATCTATTCATTCGATTGCATATTATAACGGCTACTCCCCACCAGCGCCTTAGCAATTAACCTACACTCTTTGGAAGTTTTCCGAACAGGGGTTATAGGTGAGACGTAGGAGCGGCTCCGCCGCGATGACTGGGAACTTCGTGGTACTATCGCGGCGAAGCCGCTCCTACACACTCCGCCCTTAGTCCTCAGTCCTCAGCACTCAGCACTCAGCACTCAGCACTATTTTTCAAGACCCCATCGCCTCATCTACCGCACGCCGATCCAGTTGACTGGCAAACATCTCAATAAAGGCGTAGGTAAAACCACGCAGATGGGCGGCACGGCGTAAACCAATGCGGGTCGTTGAAGGAGCAAATAGATGACTCACATCACGCATACGCAAGTCGGTATCGCGCTTTTCATCAAAGGCCATGCTGGCAATCAGACCAACCCCAAGCCCCAACTCAACATATGTCTTGATGACATCGGCGTCGATGGCTGCCAGCACCACATTGGGGCGCAGGCCGGCCTCGGAAAAGGCATCATTAATACGCATACGCCCGGCAAAGGCTATCTCATAGGTCACGATCGGATAGGCGGCAATGGCCTCCAGCGTCAACGGCTCCTCGCGCAGAATCGGCAGACCCGGCGGGGCCACCAGACAGTGGTTCCATTGATAGCAGGGCAGTACAACGATATCCTCGAACTCATCCATCCCCTCGGTAGCGATGGCCAGATCGGCGGCCCCGGAAACGACCATCTGGGCAATCTGGGTCGGATTACCCTGATGAATATGCAGACGAATATTCGGATATTCCTCGGTAAAGGTCTTAATCACCGGCGGCAAGGCATAGCGGGCCTGGGTATGGGTGGTTGCTATCGACAGACTACCGCTGGCATCGTGGGTAAATTCATGGCCAACCTGGCGAATATTCTCGATTTCACGCAAAACCCGCTCGGCCATGGCTAAAACAGCCCGCCCCGGCTGGGTAATACCCACCAGACGCTTGCCATTGCGCTCGAATATCTGAATATTCAGCTCATCCTCAAGCTGACGAATCTGGTTACTGATACCGGGTTGGGCCGTATGCAGAACATTGGCCGCAGTGGAGATATTCAGGCCGCAACGCACCACTTCACGAAGATATTTGAGCTGTTGAAGATTCATATAATAACTCGCCCTTATATAAAATACGTATACTTTTATAATATATCATTAGTTTTAGTAATATAGAAACCTTGCTATATTAATGCTCAGATTACTACCAACGAAGAGCATATCGGCATAACGTGGAATGGGCACAGACATTTTCAGGATTTGGGGTGGGGCTGTTGATCGGCCTGACCGGTGTCGGCGGTGGCTCGCTGATGACACCGCTGCTGATCTTTGTCTTCGGAATCGCACCACTAACGGCCGTTGGCACCGACCTGTTATTTGCCGCCATTACCAAGGCCGGCGGTATCTGGCGACATCAATCACTCGGACACATCCATTGGCCAATCGTCGGTCGCCTGTTACTGGGCAGCTTACCCGCCGCCCTGCTAACCGTGCAATGGCTGGAGGCCATCCAGTCCGGCCCACTACCTATCGACCTGATTATCAATGCCACATTGGGACTGGCCCTGATCCTGACATCACTGGCATTGATATTCAAAAAGCAGCTCTATCGTCTTGGTCGCCGCACGGTAACAATGTCACCACGCCTGAAACGCTGGCGTAACCCCGCCACCGTACTGACGGGAATCATTCTCGGCATCCTGGTTCCGATCTCATCCATTGGCGCCGGCGCCCTGGGGGCAGCGATATTACTATTCCTGTACCCGTCCCTGCCGATACGACGTATAGTCGGCACTGACCTGGCCCACGCCGTACCGTTAACGGCCATCGCCGGTATTGGCCATCTACAGATCGGCAATGTCGATTTATCACTACTGGCCACATTACTGCTAGGCTCACTACCGGGAATTTATCTGGGCAGTCATATGAGCGTCATTATCCCGGAACATGTTATGCGCACCATCCTGGCCAGTCTGTTAATGCTGATTGGCGTCAAATTCATTCTGACCAATTAAACGAATACACCCATATAACACGAGCAACCTTTAATCAATCAATAACCTCACGGTTATTGTCCAATGAGAGAAAACAGATGTACCACTACGACGAACACGATAAACAACTGGTGCAACAACGGGCCAACCAATTTCGCGACCAGGTCAAGCGTCGCCTCAGCGGCGAACTGCCCGAGGAAGAATTCCTGCCACTGCGATTACGCAATGGTGTCTATATGCAACGTTATGCCTATATGCTCCGTATCGCCATCCCCTATGGCCTGCTCGCCGCCAAACAGGTTCGCATGCTGGCCCATATCGCCCGTGACTATGACAAGGGCTTTGGCCACTTCACCACGCGCCAGAATATTCAGTTCAACTGGCCCGAACTGGAAAATGTACCGGACATCCTCGACAAACTTGCCAGTGTCGAGATGCATGCCATCCAGACCAGTGGCAACTGTATTCGTAACACGACCACCGACCCTCTCGCCGGCGTTGCCAAAGACGAACTGGAAGATCCCCGCCCCTACTGCGAAATCATCCGCCAATGGTCTACACTACACCCGGAGTTTGACTGGCTGCCACGCAAGTTCAAGATTGCCATCAGCGGTGCCCAGAGTGACCGCGCCGCCGTCTATTTTCACGACATCGGCCTGCGCCTGGTACAAAATGAACAGGGCAAGACAGGGTTCCAGGTTCTGGTTGGCGGTGGCCTGGGTCGCACCCCGGTCATCGGTAAGGAGATCAAGGCCTTTCTGGAAAAACGTCACCTGCTCTCCTATCTGGAGGCCATTCTGCGTATATACAATATGCAGGGCCGCCGCGACAATGCCTACAAGGCGCGCATCAAGATTCTCGTCAATGCCCTGGGCGTTGATGAATTCAGGCGTCAAGTAGATGAAGAATGGCAGCAGATCAAGGACAATGGTCTGGAGCTATACGATGAAAACATTGAGCGCATAAAGGGCTTCTTCCAGCCACCGGCCTACGAAGACCTCAGTGACGGCGATGATCGCCTGACAGAAAAACTCAACGGCAATCCATTATTCGCCACCTGGTATAAACACAACACCAGCGATCACAAACAGGCCGGTTATCGTGTCGCCTATGTCTCACTCAAGGCACCCACGACCCCGGCCGGCGATGCCACCGATAGCCAACTGGACGCCATTGCCGACCTGGCCGACCGTTACAGCTTCGGAGAGGTGCAGGCCACCCATAACCAGAATCTGGTATTAAAGGATATAAAGCAGACCGAGCTATATGAACTGTGGCAGGCCCTCAGCAAACTAAAGCTGGCAACACCCAACATCGGCACGCTCACCGACATGATCGTCTGCCCCGGCGGCACATTTTGTGATCTGGCCAATGCAAATTCCATCGACATCGGCCAGCAGATCAACGATAAATTCGATGAGCTGGATTATATTTACGATCTTGGTGATGTCTCCATCAAGATATCCGGCTGCATGAATGCCTGTGGCCATCACCATATCGCCGACATCGGCATCCTCGGCGTGGAAAAAAGCGGCAAGGAGTGGTACCAGATCACCCTCGGTGGATCACCGGGACTGGATGCCGCCATTGGCAAACGACTCGGCCGTTCGGTAGAAAAAGAACGCGTCGCCGCCGTGGTTGGCGACATCATCGACATATACAAAGAACAACGCCACGGCGACGAAAGCTTCCTCGAGGTTTATCATCGTCTAGGCATCGACATATTTAAGGAGCGGGTCTATGCAGATAATTAAAGACCAACAGATCATCGACAATGAATGGCGACACAGTGAAGAAATCGGTGAACTACCAAGCGGCAAGGTCTCCGTATCCATCGAGCACTGGCAGGCCCAACGGGAAGCACTCATCGCCCGCGGACATATCGGCCTGCGCCTGACCGCAACCGACTCACTGGACACGATAAAAAATGACCTGAAACACTTTGAACTCATCGCCATCGAATTCGACAAATTCAACGACGGCCGCGGCTTCACCCTCGCCCGCCTGCTCCATGAACGCCATGGCTATGCAGGGGAAATTCGCGCCGTCGGCACATTCCTCCGCGACCAGCTCTATTATATGGAGCGCTGCGGTTTTAATGCCTTTGAATTACCCGAAGGACAAGACCTGCAAGAAGCCCTCAATGCCTTTTCTGAATTTTCAGTCACTGCGCAACCGGATGTCCATCACACAGAAGCTCAGGCGGGACCGTGGAGATAACGACACGACGTTAATTACAAACGGACGCCGCATATTTTTCGGCGTCCGTTTGTAAATTTCAAATCACTTATTATAAATACTCTTCATTTGAAACTTGGCGATACCTTCCTGGGTATTTCCCGAAGTCTTTTAATCACACTTTTTGGCCCTGTTAACCTTATTTGCACAGGGAAAGACTCCATAACGAGTACGTTCTTAAGAACCCCTTTTTTATCCGGATCCTGAACCAGCACTAACACCGGGCCCGGATGCTCCGCACTTCCTATAATAACTGCGCTTTCTAGTTCTTCAGTAATCGCAGGCTCATCAGCATAAGCCAAAATTACTCCTGAGGTGTTTAGCGATAATAGACAGGTGATTACAAGCACTCTAAACATGTTTAATTGTCCTATTACGTATAAGGTGAAACAAAGGGGTCAGGACATTTGATCCGATATTATGCCTGCATTTTTCAAGTGTGCTGACCCCTTGATTCTTTTGTTCCGCCCTTTCTGGGCGAGTTACTTCTTTTGCGTGGATATATGCCCGAGGGTACAAAAGAAGTAACCAAGAAAAGTGCACCCCACCGCTTGGTCCTTCGAACTTCCCTGCGCTTCTCGAACCGGATGGGCGCAAGGGACGCTCTAGAACCCCTTCGGGTTTCATGGAGCACTTCCTGAACTCGCGTTGCTCGTTCTGGTCGACTCGCTGCGCTCAAACAGCCCTTGCGCTTATCCATCCGATTCTCCGATGCTCGGCTGCGCAGAAGGGTTGTAACTTCAACACACTACTCTCTTTGGTTTTGATTGATTGCGACTTATCCAGCGCCGAGAAACGCAGGCGATGCCGGATGAGCGGCGCGCCTGTTTGAGCGTAGCGAGTTTGCGCGTCCGCCCGGCGTTGGCGAGTATCGCAGGGCACCCGAAGGATGCTGAATTTGGGAGCGGTGGCTTTGGGTACTTTCGCCGAAACGAAAGTATCTCGCCCGTGGGTGCGAAAATCCACCAACAGGCATAGTCGATTCTCATGCCTTATCAGAATCACAACCATCACCTGGTATACCAACATGGATTCTGGCCTCCGCCAGAATGACGGCACCCCTGTAACTATACTATATGAATCACTCTACAAATCATTGCATATTACAAAACAAAACACTCTCCTATCTCACCCTGCATAACTGTTATAATCACCCCCGCCATGATTGACAAGAAAACCCTAATCATCAACGACGAACTTGATCGTTACGAAGAATCCGTCCAGGCCTTCCATGACGGCACGCTCGACGCCGATCGCTTCCAGTCCATGCGTCTGCAACAGGGCATCTATGGCCAGCGCCAGGATGGTGTTAATATGATTCGCATCAAGATTCCGGGGGGACGACTAAATCCGAATCAGGCCTATACCATCGCCAACGTACTGGAACAACATTCATCCCATGTAACTGCCCATATCACTACGCGACAATCTGTTCAGATCCATTACGTGCCACTGGCAGAAACCCCAGCCTCACTGCGACAACTGGCGTCGGCAGGCCTGACCTCACGAGAGGCCTGCAACAATACCGTGCGTAATATGACGGCCTGCCCTTTAGCGGGTGTATGCCCGGCCGAGCATACCGATATTAGCCATCACCTGGAGCAGGCCGCTACCCATTTCCTCCGTCACCCCTTAACCCAACATCTACCGCGCAAGTTCAAGATCAGTTTCTCCGGTTGTGAACAGGATTGTGCCCAGGGCATGATCCACGATCTGGGCGTGGTTGCGACACGCCGCGATGGCCGTTTCGGCTTTAAGATTCTGGCTGGCGGCGGGCTGGGCCATAAGCCCCGCGAGGCCATTACCGTTGATGAATTTGTAGAGGAAGAAGATCTACTGGCAAGCATGGAGGCGGTGATCACTATCCATAATCGTTATTCGAACCGCAAACTGCGCGCCAAATCACGCATCAAATTTTTAATTGAGCGCTTTGGTGTCGATGGCTTTATTAAAAAATACCATGAGGAACGGGAACGTTCCCGTATAGCACTGGCCAATAAAAAAGTTATCAAGGGCCAATGGCATAAAGAAACAATAACTGTCAATGGTGACCCAGGGGCACCACGCGGAGTGCTGCCACAAAAACAGGCTGGACTTAATATCGTACCTGTTCATATTCCCATCGGCGACATTTCTGCGACACACCTGCATGGAATCGCAGACATCATGATTGGCGCCGGCCTTAATGACCTGCGCACTACTCAGGACCAGAACCTGATGCTTGTTGACGTAGCGGATGACAATATTGCATCGGTTATCACTGGCATTAAATCGCTGGGCCTCGATATACCTGAATGCGGCAATAATGTTGTGGCCTGCCCCGGCACCTCAACCTGCCGCCTGGGTATTACCTCATCAACAATACTCGGCGCCAAATTATCCGGTGGCGAGAGTGATCTACGCATCCGTGTCAGCGGTTGCCATAATGGTTGTGCCCAACCGGAAAGCGGAGACATCGGCATCTATGGCGAAGGCAAACGCCTGCTTGGTCGCTTGATTCCACATTACCAGATGTATATTGGTGGCGATGGCCGTGGCAATAAGGGCCTGGGCTTTAAGTCCCTATCGATACCTTCGGCACGCATCGAAACGGCCATAAATGACATTCAAGATAGTTATCAAGATACCCGCGGCACCAACGAAACCTTTTTTAACTGGAGCCGACGAAAGAGCGAGGCGTATTTCAATACGCTACTATCTCAGCATAAAGCCATTGCCGAAGATGATATCAACAATATCATCAACGATCATGGCGACGACACCGATTTCAGTGTCGTTCAATTCGGCGGTGGTGAATGTGCCGGCGCCGCCCAGGAAACGGTTGCGGCCAACTTTGCAGCAGCGGCCAACGAACGCAACTACCGCAACGCCTTTCTACTACAACGTAAACATGATGCGTCACTGGAATGTGCCGAGCAGTCACTGCGACTGACGGGTAATTCATTATTATTTCTAGCCGCACAGGCCGCCGCAGATGACCTGCAAGATATTGCCAGGGATATTGAAATCGCGCTAAGCGATGGCAAGACATTGGGGCAGACACTGGGGCAATTTGCAATCACACTAACACAACTAAAAACCGACTTTGACCATGACCGCTACAGCCATTTAATTTCCGATAGTGATGAATGGATGCAGCAGGTGGCCGGTTTATGCCAAAACATTGATCAGCAACTTGACCTGAGCGCCTCCGTTCCGAAAACCTCTACTCAGGAAACTATCACTGTCGACCTGTCATCCTATGGTTGCCCCCTGCATTATATTAAGGCCCGTAATGCCCTGCGCCAATATCAGGCAAATGATGTTATTAAATTTATATTTGCCAGCGGTGATCCGGCCCGACAGGCATCATCAAGCCTAGAGAGTGATGGTCATCAGGTACTTGAAATAGAAGAGAGTGGTATCACCACCAGCATCAGTATTCGTAAGGCCAGTTAGCACCTGGAAACAGTAAACAATGCAGATATCAGTGCACGACTCTAAGTCCTAAGTCCTTTTAATCATCTGCTAGTCACTACCATCAAGACAGGTCACTTGACGATTGCGACTCCGCCATCTCACCCAGACTAACCACTCGATTACGCCCTGCTGCCTTGGCCTTATACAAGGCCCGATCGGCCTGTCCAACCAACACCTGACCACCTACCTTATTAGTTAGACCGCCAGAGTCTTCATCTGAATTTTTATTCGCCCCATTCAGGATAGCAACACCAATGGAGATTGTAATCTGAAATGAATTGCCATCGGCATCGCTAAACACATGTTGTTCGATGCTGGCACGAATACGTTCAGCAACCTCAACGGCCTCCGACTCCGGAGTATGGGCCAGCAGGGTGGAAAATTCTTCACCGCCATAACGTGCCAATACATCGGTTGCTCGCATCTGGGCACGAATCAGGGCCGCAGCCCCCATTAACACCTGATCACCGACCTGATGACCATAGTTATCATTTACCGACTTAAAGTAATCAATGTCCAGTAACAAACAACTAAGCACATCTGAATTCCGTCGCGCCAGTTCAACCTCTTCCAATAGTCGTTGATCAAAGAAACGACGGTTATTGATCGCCGTCAGGGTGTCGGTCAGACCCTGACGTTTCAGCCGCTCTAGATTACAGGCATTTTCAAGACAGATAGCAACAATCGCCGAGAAGTGTTCAAAGAAATCGGTACGTACCTTGCGACTAAAGCGCTCGACATCAAAGCCACCAATATTCAGGCTACCTATTAGACGACCATGACGCTGCAACGGCAGCAAGATAATACTGCCGGGGGCCTTCTTCCGTACCGGAAACAAGGAGGCATGGCGACGCCCGCGATAGGGGCCGGGCGCTGGAAACAACGAGGCCGGATATAGCGCCTCTATATCATCGCTATCACTGGCAAACATCAGTGTTGGGTGCTCATCCAGATCAACACCCTCATCTTCAAGTATGCGCTGAATTTCATATTCCGGATCAAGCAATAACAGGGTGACCATATCCCAGCGAAAACGCGCCTTCTCCGGATATAGCACATCCTTAATCACGGCATAGAGAGAATTATGACCAATCAGACGCAATTCAAAGGACTGAAAACGCCGTAACTTTTGTTCATTCTCACGCGCCTGGTCGACAAAGTCATCCAGTCGGTGACGCAAGTGATTGGGCGGCTCAATACTCATAGACACCTGTTAACCTACAATCAAGATAATCAGGGAATATCATAACGCCATCACACGGTTTGATCTACTGTCGTTTTCAGCGTCATTCGCTCCATCAAGTAACACAGACAATCCTGCCTGACGATACGGGAATCACAGGTCAACATGGATGGCATCACCGGGACCTTCAAGCGAATCTCATTGTTCTCATAAGAAAAATATTGCTCCGCTACTTCAAGCCCCTGCTCATCCCAGGCCTCCAGCCAACTCTTACGCTCACTCCCCAGCCAACCCAACAGGGTTTCAGCTGGCAGCTCGGAAAAATTAAGCCTATCGACATCATCGGGAAAACTAATATCGGCATTACTCTGACCATCAAAACTGATCTCCAGCACCTCGGGCACCTTAACAATGGCAACGGTATGAAACAGATCAATATCACTCTGGGGTAACGGGTGCTCTGGAAGCGCGACCAGGTTTAAGGCCGCATGCAAAAATTCACGCGCATGCTCAACCCCATGAGGCTGAGACGGCTGGCCACATTCAACCGTTACCGCCGGGCATATCTCAGAAAAGGCCTTCGACTGAACACCGTCGGGCTTGGTAAAATAGACCACCGTGCGACTAAACAGTGTCGCCAGCTGCATGAAATCATTATCCAGCTTGTTTATACAGGCATAATGCGGGTTATGGCCGGTATTATTATGAATATCGAGGCTGGCAAAAACCCGCCGCCGCAACATATCATCAATGACCTGCCGCATCATCTCCTGTTCCTGCACACCCGAGCCACTCCAGACACGATTGTAATCAGGCTGACCATCAAGCCGGCGCCGACCATGACGCGCCGCCGCAACATTACCAATAAACAGCGACAGCGCCCGCGGCAAATCTCGGCCCTGATATTCACACAACAAATCACGCGCCGCCTGCCAACCGGTATCTTCATTGCCATGCAATAAAACCGAGACAAACAATGGCTCCGGGCGCCGCCCCTTTAGATGAATCAAGGTCGGACCATCGAGCACACGATGAAGCTCCGTGGCCTCACAGGACAACAGTCCTTCAGGCAATGCATTCAATACCGTTAACATGCAGTTATTATAGCACCGCACCCTCATTGAAAAGCACCATTCCTATGAGATGCGTGATGAAAAAAACTGACTTCCCAAAAATTAATGCGTGGGAATGAGAACACCCTGCAAGCTTTTTGCGGGCTACTGAAAAGTTCTCAGTCGAGTGCAAGACAAGGCAAAGATCGGCTCATACCCTCAAGGGGTACCTGGAAAACGGAGTTCACACGCGAGTAAATGACTATTTTGAGCCGATCTTTCCTCGGTACCCCCTTGTGGGGTGAACGCAGGATTGTGCCGTCTGAGGGCTTTTCAATAACCAGCTAAACCGGCCACTCATGCACCGGCACACCCGTCCTCTGATGTTCCAGATAAGCTGCCGTCAAGGCCTTCATATCCATGCCATGTTTATCAACATAGGCCCGCTGCCATCCGGCACCATTACGCCCACTGCGCACCCTGGCCTCGATGATACCCAGACAATCATCAATATCAGTCTTATCTATATCCATGTCCTCAAGCCCCTGTCGGGCCATTGGTATTAATTCATCCAATAATAAACGCGTAACGGGCCCGGTTTGACCATCCAGCCACGGGATACTGGCGCGCAAACCCAGTCGCGCCGCCTTATAAAAACTATCGCGGGTAGCCGAAAAGTCCATCAATGTTTCCGGCGCTACATCCTGCGTTGCCAGCATTCGCACCAGGCCATAATACAGGGCGGCATTGGCGATGCTATCGACCTCTGTCGGCCCGGCCGGCACCACCCGCTGCTCAATTCGCAGATGCGCCTGCCCCTGGTTGTTAAACCCAATCAAGGGTCGATTCCAGCGCCAGATCGTACCGTTATGCAGACGCACATGATCCAGTGGTTCCGGTGTATCCAGTTGCGCCGGCAATAACACCGGAAAACAATGCAGGTTCTCGGCAAAGGCCTCAAACAGGGATTCCCGGATATAACCACTGCCAAAGGTTACCCGCCGCAATGCCGCACATTCACTACCCTCATGGGCCTGTAATGATACCGATTGCTCAAATAACGGTATCCGGGTCTCATCCCACAGATCCTTGCCATAAAAAAATGGAGAATTGGCACTGGCCGCCACCAATGGCGCCGAAACCAGACAGGATGCATTGTAGTAACGAGCCGCCTGCTGCTGGGGCACCTGTAAATGAATCTGAAAGGACGTGGCCGCCGATTCCAGCATGACATCAAAATGTGAGGCACGCAGATGTTCCGCGCCCTGTATCGCCAGATGCAAAGGCCGGCCCTTACGCAGACGTAAGACCTGCTCATTAAGTGCCCGAAAACGCTCAGTCTGCGACATATTGGCCAGTGTCAGATCAGATTCACTCAGGGTTGGCAGGATGCCCATCATCACCACGTCAATATCCATCTGCCGGGCGATATCATGGCACAAGGTGGTCGTATTATTGATTTCCCGCCGTAACATGGACAGGGCCGAGCCATGCAGAGCCTGGGGTTCGACATTATATTCGATATTAAATTTGGCCAGCTCCGGCACTATCATCGGGCTCTGACAGCGACTGAAGAAATCATCATTGCGTGGTGCCGGGCGATAATCC
>Ga0316190_10001761_pt1 | contig 15745 bp, 16 predicted proteins | sample Eddworburrow2_MG_FD_204929 | JGI IMG/M metagenome (GOLD analysis project Ga0316190, IMG submission 204929) | Coastal sediment microbial communities from Maine, United States - Eddy worm burrow 2 | ecosystem: Environmental > Aquatic > Marine > Coastal > Sediment | place: USA: Maine | collected... | reverse complement strand
TGGGGGGGGTGACAATCAAGACTGGAAGGTTAAGTACCCCCACGGCGGTTTTAAACCGGCCTAACCCTTTCACCACTGCCGGAGCTTTTGAACCCCCAAGTCTGTCCGTAATAAGCGGAACACACAGATAGGGAAGTGTGTTTGAGGTGGGTGGTGTTCGCCTCGGGATATTTACATCAGATATCTCTTCACACCCAGAGTTTCGTGTTAGGTGGAAGAAAGGGAGGTTTCGAATCTCATTTTTTTCTGAAGAGGGCGAACTTGGAACCGTCGTCTCGTGGCGGTCCAAGAAGTTATCTGCCACTTGTTTTAAAAAAGGACAAATTTTCACCGTGTTTTTATCCCCAATTTTTTCACGGGGAAGTCCTTTTTTTGACCTGGTACTGGACAAGAAGTCAGAGAAAAAACCCAATTGGGATTAGGAGATCGGGTGGACAAACTAGGTTAAACGAGGAGGTCCTCTTGGGGACTGGTTTTAGAGTCCCCAAGATGGTCATGAACCTGTATTTCCTTTTTTCATTTTAAAGTCTCACCACCAACTCTACTAAGTAAGTTCAGGGTTGGTGGTATTTTTTTGGCCGTTCAAAAATCTTTATAGTTAAAGATATTTTCTTCCCAAGATGAAAAAGTATAGAAATCCTGTAACGAGCAAAAGACCTAAAGTCTCTAGCAGAAGCTTTGATGTTTTGTATACGGGAGTTTATGATTTCTAAAAAGCCATTACTTATATGATGCTTAGTGTAATTGATGATACCTTTAAAGTGTTTTTTAATATCTTCGCAACTTTAATGATTTCAGGAATACGAGAATGAGTAGCTCAGAAGTACCAGGAATTAAAGAAAGCTTTAGCGGGTTTCATATACCAGTAGGACCAGAATTGTATAAAGATTTTTTTAATAATCCAAGCTTTATTCATACGAGTAGTGTGGTTTTTTAGTTCCTTAAACTTTTGTTTTTCATATTTTACATGGTTACTTGTATCTTTGAGTCATAGATACTTCGAAGAAAAAAGGTGAGAAATTTGTTTCCTTCTTTTAAAAGTATTTTATACTCTTATCTACGTACTGAATCAACAGCTTTGTTTAGATATTCTGATACATGATATTTATCTTAAGTCATGGAAAACCAACCGGCACAAAATCTCACCAATATTTTCGTTCCCCAAACAGATCAGAAGAATTATTTATGTCACCAATACCATTAAAGAACTTAACAGGCAATTCAGAAAAGCAGTCAAAATGACGTCCATCTTTCCGTATGATGAATCTATGCTAAAACTTCTCTAACTGACCCAAGAAGACATCACCAGGAATGAATCTTAACAACTAAAAATTAGAGTGAGATATTAACTTAAGTGTAATCAACAGCATTTTGTAGTAATATATTTACTACTTTCGTAAGTTTTTCTCTGTCAACTTCCCCATCTGGTATTCCTCCTTCTTTACTACTACTGTATTTGATTTTCTTCTCGGTGAACTTTTCTTTAAAAACCCCTTCTAAAGAAGTGAGCATACTGATAGGTGATGCCGTTTCTTTTCCAAGCGACACTCTCCCTTCTTCAATGTCAATAACAATCAAAAGGTCGCCTATTCTTTCTATAACATGTATGTTTGCCCCTATCATTACCTTCAAGATAGATTTGACTTCAGGAGTAAATGTTTTAAATGTGCCCGTGTCTAGTAATTCCAAATTAAATCTTATAGAAGTCAGCGAGGTGCTGAGTTGATGGGAAACAATTCTAATAAATTTATTTCGGACGTCATTTAATTCTTTTACCTCTTCCTCGGCTTTTATTCTCTTAGTAATATTTTCACTCAATTCTTTATTTGATTCTTCTAGTTTTTTGTCCTTTCTTTAACTTTGTTATCTAGATCGCTGTTTAGAACTTGTAATTTATTTTCACTATCAATTAACAAAGCTTTTGCCTTTTTAACGGCGGATATTTGTTTTAGTAAGACAATTATAAACCCAGCAGAAATTATTAGAATTAGTGTGCCAAACAAGGCACTTAATTTAACCCATAGAGGCGTCTCTTTTTCAATGTCTAATTCTAGAGTAACCCATTGTCCTCGTATCTTTGCCTTTTCCTCTTCGGTAATTGTTGCAAGCCCTTTATTTAAAATAGAAACCAAGATGGGTACACCATTACGAACTCCAATTTTAAATTCTCCCTGTGCGCCTTCAATACTAGATGCAATTTTCAAATTGACTATACCGTTTTGTTCTGCTAAGTAAGCACTTGACCCAAGAAATCCTACATAAGCATCTACCTCTGAGTTAGAAACAGCCCTAATCCCCTCAATCTAAGAAGAGACGAAAACAGCCTCAAAGTCGGGATTGAGTGCAAAGACAAGATCGTATGTTGCATAAGACTCTACAAAGACAACTTTCTTGTCTGTTAAATCATTAATGTTTTTAATATCTCCATTGTTCTTTTCGGTAAAGATTACATCTTTAAATTTGGTGTGGGGGCTTGTAAGGTCTAAGAATTTGTCTCTCTCAGTGGTGTGAGCAACTACTGGGGCTATATCAATTGTCCCATCTTTCAGCCCTTCAAGTACTTCTGGCCAACTAAGATTTTCAGAAAGCTTAAAAGAGAGTCCGGTTCTTTCTTCTATTAAGTCTATGTATTCGGCTCCAATACCAATATACTCCCCGTTTTCATCTATCCCATCAAAAGGTAGGAATTCTGGGTCAACCCCAATAACAATAACTGGGTTTTTCTTGACCCAAGCTTTTTCTTCATCAGTAAAGATTACTTCTTCTGACTCTGGTAGTCCAACTAACCACTTAGATTTAATCTCATTAAACTCTTCCTCGGTTAGGGCTTCCTTAGCTTTATCGAGCATGCTCACAATTTCAGGCCAGTCACTTCTTATACCTAAATGTAGTGGTGCTGTCTTTAAAATTTCATCAACTCCATTTATGCTAATAGGTTCTACCCCTACAAGTAAATCTCTATTAATATAATAATTACAAACGAGAAGGCGGCACAGATAACCATCCGCGTTTCCTATTGCTGTTTCTGTGAGCCCTTGACTGATGTCTTCAACCAAGAGAAATTACATTTCTGGATAATTTTCTTTTAAAAAAGTGTACTGTGCGTATCCTTTGTGCGTAGCAAGTTTTATTTTTTTGAGTTCGTCTATTCCATTAATGTTTTCTGTACCAGACTCTGCGAAGAGAACCCATGGATTATTACTCAAATATGACTTTGTGAAACCAAGATATTCAAGCCGTTCTGGTCGAATATTTGCCCCAAGGATTACATCATTTTCCCTATCACGTACCCTATTTAAGATATTCCCAAAGTTGTCGTCTGGAGCGAATTCCAATTCAAGCCCAACTTTTTTTTGCAAGTAATTTGAGGTAATCGATTGAAAATCCTTCAGATACCCCGTCTTCCACAAACTCCATCGGAGCATATATTAGATTGATGTCCAGCTATGATTACTGGATGCTCTTTAATCCACTCTTTTTCTTCTTCTGTTAGGGATATAGTCTCCTCAACAACCTCTGTATCTAAATTTACTTGAGCACTAACAAAAGTTGTTTGTGTAAATAAGAAAAAAGACAGACTAAATGTTGCAAATAATAAAAATATATTTTTCTTGTTCATGATCCATTAGTAAACTTATTATACTCCAATAATACATAAGGACTCCCTGAAAAACAAGTAATCCAAATCAAATTGCCTAAAACTAAACTAAGTACCCTCTGAAAAGTAAAGAGAAATAATTCATAAAACGATATAATACCAACAAACCATCAAAGATTTTATTGAAATATATTAGAATAAATTACTTTAAAATAAAAGTATAATTATCTATTCCTCAAAACAAGAGTGATTTTCTCGCCCATACCATCATATTAAAGTGGGTCAACCTAAAAACACTAAATTATTTCCACCAATTTTTCCAACCTTTTGGCAAACTACCTTTTACAAGATAAAGCAGAGCGAGTGGTGCACCCCAGTTTGCAAAACGTTCGATGAAGTCCCACCATGAACCACCAGAGAGTGGACGGATGAGTGCGGTCCAGAAACCCCAAAATGCCATCCACAAAAGAGCAATAGGTATGGGTCGAATAAGTATAAGTATTGCAAGAGCAATATCTGCAATACCGATCCACGGCAACATAATCATGGCAGAGTCAGCAGATATTCCGAGAGCAGTGAAATAAGGGATCCAACCTTGTTTCACTTGCAAAGCAAATACACCATGACCGATAAATTCACCTGCTACTGCAATTCTTAAGATCCACTCGATTTTTTTATTATTCATAAAAGTTTTAATTAAACAGATAAAATTATTAAGTATATAATAAAATATGTATTTGAAGTCTATTAATTAGAAAAAAGAATACATAAATAAAAAAGAAAAAGCATTCTGAATAAGAGCTAATGGTACGCCAAGAGTAAATGAGAGTGTCTTCGTCTTGTGTCTGAAAGTATACATACTCAAAAGTACACCGAGAGCTCCAAAGCAAATAGAAAAAAAGAGAAGCTTTGCTTCTGGTATTCTATTGTGGTTGCTCCCGCGAACCGCACGAGACTTATCCACCACCACATATACAAAAGCTGAGATATTTATAATCCCGTAGGCTACGAATAGCATTAAAAATATCGGTTCACTCATCATGTTACACAAACTGATTAATAACAACTTGTACGGCGAAGTACATAAAGAACAGGGAGATGAGTACCATGGCAATATTAGTAAACCAGCCTGGTCGTAATTCTTTGGGGAGCTTAGTATTGTTAAGATAAATAAGAAATGGTGTATAAATGGCCATAGTTAAACCACCAAGTACAGCGGAGATTGTGAGCAACGCTAAAGGTTGCTTGAAAGGTAATAATAATGCCCCAGTCACAACAATCGCACTTATAGAAATATAGTACAATTTATGAAGCGAGAGTTTTTTAAATGGCTTGAGAAACTTACTATAAGGTCCGACTTGAGTATTAGTGTAAAGAATATCACTAACCATTCGTGTCAACGCATCTATAACTGTCCACATAACAGAAAAGAGCATAAGTGCAGCCATCGCTAAGAATAAATTATAACCAAATTCTCCCCAGTGATCCCCGAATATATGTGCTTGTACAACCGCAATGTCTAATCCTTCTGGCACTAATCCACGTGGAGTGAGCACTGCATAAGCATTTACACTCAGTAACAACAAAGTAATAAAGCCAAGAAGTAGGAAGATGAGACCTTGGTCGATGCGTACAAACTTCATCCACCCTTTCCAGTTATCCATATTTGTTTTATTGATAGTAAAGGTAAAACCAGTGGGAGCTACTGTTACTTCTTTTCCTGTAATTGGATTTACAATACGCTCCACATATGAACCCATACCCACCTGCTTGTCTCTATACCACAATGAAATGCACAAATTAAGCATACCGCCAGCTCCTGCAAATACCACAGCACCAAGCAAAACATTGATATCTATGTTTTTTGGAATATATCCAAAATTTATAATACCGCGAAATGCTTCTAATAAAAGTTCAGGTGTTAGATTAAAAAAACTAATGACAACAAGTAACACAAAAAAAGACGGAACTATAATTTTCAATGAATGCTCAAGCATTGTATAAGCAACCTTCCCACTAAAAGTAAGGACTAATACCAGAACAAGTGTAAGCCATGACCACGCAAGATGTGTACCTAACCCAAATAATGCAGTCAATGTAGTACCAATAGCACTAGCCCAACCTGGCCAAACATACAATGTGATAGCAGAAAAAAACCAAAATACGGCTGATCCCTTGAGTACGCGAGCTGAAGTGGTAAAGAATCCTTCACCAGTAGCAATGGCATGTCGAGCTACTTCTTGGTTGATAAAGTACTGTGCTGTAATCCCAAGAAGTGCGAGCCATAACAGACCAAGTCCATATTTGGTAATCATATGTGGCCACAAAATGAGCTCACCCGTTCCGATCGCAAGTCCCATTACTACAACACCAACACCTAAGGCCTTGGTCCAGTGAGGTGGTTTGGGTAACACTTTTTTAGTTAGAGGAGGATATGAGAGCATAGTAGATTAGAATAGAAAATAAACACCTTCAGTATAGCAGAAAAAGACATATTTATGGATATTGACGTAAACAATGAGAAATGTTGCAGATTCTAGCCAATAAACTATAATATACATCATATACAGTATAGTACTATTTATTATGTCCAAAAAAATTATCATTACTTTGGTTATAGTCGCAGTGATTGTTACTATTGGAGTGTTTGTAAATAACAGTCGAAAGGAAAACACTGAGTACACAACACAAATACTTTCTCGAGGACTACTTTCTCAAGTAGTTGATGCTACTGGTCGTATAGAATCGGCCGATCGAATTGAGCTAAGCTTCAAACTTGCGGGCCAGCTCACACATATATATACAAAATCTGGAGATCAGGTAGTTGCCGGACAAAAGCTTGCACAACTCGATACACGTGCCCTTGAGAGCCAGGTCGCTGATGCTCATGCTCGAGTAAATCAGGCAGAGGCTGACTACCAAAAACTTCTTGCTGGAGCTTCAGACACAGATATTAAGGTAATCGAAGACACCGTCGAACAGCATGAGCAAAATGTCAGTACCGCAGAACACAACCTCGCTACACTCAAGACATCACGAGATATCATACTAAGTAATCTTCGAGAAACAACGATTACTGTCATGAACAATGAACTTGCTACAGCTCAAGGGATAATGGCTGAAGTGGACAATATACTCAATGATAATGACGCCAAAAAATCACTCTCAATAAAAGATAGAAGAGTCTTAGTAAGAGCACTTAATAACGAGGCAGACACGAATAATGTTATAGATAATACTAGAACAGCTCTTTCCTTATTAAACGAAAATTCAAGTGATACAGAAATACTTAATACACTAAGCAACATAAAAAACACATTCTACTTAGTTTCAGCTACACTGTCAGATACACTTGTGGTACTGCTCGCTACCACGACATCGCAAAAGCTTTCCGAATCTGAGCTTGATGCACTCAAATCAGGTATTATTGCACAACAAATAAAAGTAAGTACGGTGCAAAATAGTTTGCAAGCCTCAAAAGCTAATTGGACAAATAGAATTGCAGAATTTTCTGACCAAATTTCATCTAATGAAAATAAGGTAAAAGAAGCTCAGAAAGCATTGCAGATCAATCAATCCCAGCTTGCGTTAAAAAAATCTCCACCACGACAATTTGAGATAGATGCCGCTCAAGCAAAAATTGACCAAGCGAACGCAGCTTTGAACCTTGCGCAGGTGAATGTAAACGAAACCATTATCATTGCCCCTATTAATGGAACAATCGTTAAAAAGAACTACGAGGTAGGTGAACAAGTATCCATGAGTATGCCAGTATTTGAAATGATTGGTCAATCAAAACTTCAAATAGAAGTAGATATCCCTGAGTCAGATATTGCAAAAATTAAGACAAGCCAGAAGGTCGTAATCACACTCGACGCATTAAGTGATGAAGAACTATTCGATGGGACTATTGTGTTTATTGATCCCGCTGAAACTATTATTCAAGACGTAGTATACTACAAAGTGAAAGTTCAGCTAAGTAACCTTGATAAACGTATCAAGTCAGGTATGACCGCAAATACCCTGATCGTAACAGACAAGCGTGATGAAGCATTATGGGTGCCATCACGTGTCATAAAAACTCGTGATGGAAAAAAGTATGTCCCAATCTTAGAGAATGGTATTTCTTTAGATAAACATGTTACAACAGGTCTTCGTGGTGACCAGGGTATAGAGATTACATCAGGTCTACATGAAGGAGAAGAGATCATTACATTTGTGAAAGAGTAAATAATACAAGATTTCAGATTTAATATTGAGGACACAAATTTTGATACTTTAAACATTATTACCTACTTGTCGAAAGGCAAAGGTAAATTCTACTGATTATGCCAAACCCTCTCATACAAATAAAAAATCTACACAAAGAATTTATTACTGATGAAATTATCACCAAAGTTCTTCATGGGCTTGACGTATCTATTGAATCAGGAGAATTTATAGCAATCATGGGACCTTCTGGATCAGGTAAATCAACACTCATGCATATTATTGGTTTCTTAGACAAAGCATCGTCAGGTAAATACCTATTCAAAGGTAAAGATGTAACTCAATTTGACGATAATAAACTTGCAACACTTCGTAACAAAGAAGTCGGGTTTGTCTTCCAACAATTCAATCTACTTGCACGAACGAGTGTCACTGACAATGTAAAACTTCCTCTCACTTACACCAAAGGGTTAACCGCAAAAGAAAAAGAACAGCGAGCACAAAAAGCTATTTCAGCTGTTGACCTAACACACCGAGAAAGTAATCTGTCTAATCAACTCTCAGGGGGAGAACGTCAACGTGTAGCTATAGCGCGTGCGTTGGTAACAAACCCTGAAGTTATATTCGCAGATGAACCAACAGGCAATCTTGACTCAAAGTCAGGGGAACAAGTGATGCAAATCCTAAAAAACCTACACGATCAAGGTAAAACTATTATTCTCGTAACGCATGAACAATACACTGCAGAGTATGCACAACGTATTATAAAGCTCAAAGATGGTATAATTGTTGAAGATAAAAAAGTAATCAGACGTCACACACAAGGATTAGAAAAATAAACTACTCATAACTGAGTGCTTCTACAGGTTGCATGTTTGCAGCTTTTTTTGCTGGATAAATACCAAATACCAGTCCAATAAACACTGAGAAGATAATAGCGATGATAAGTCCAGGAAGTGAGTAGTAAAAAGGCCAGTCAAAGCCAAATGCCCGAATAGCAAAAGAGCTACCAAAGCTTATCAAAGTTCCAAGTATTACCCCAATAAGCCCGCCACTGAATGTAAGAAGAATTGTCTCCCAGAGAAACTGCCAAAGTATGTGTGAGCTTGTAGCACCAACAGCCTTACGGAGTCCAATCTCATACGTGCGCTCAGATACTGAAACATACATTATATTCATGATCCCTACACCACCCACAAGGAGCGATATGCCCGCGATAGCCATAAGGAGCAGTGATATCCCGCCAGTAATAACACCAAGCATACCCATAGCTTCCTCAGATGAGGTTACCGCAAAATCATCTTTGTTTGGATTAGTAATTTCGTGTTGGTCACGCATGATTTCTATAATATCGGCCGAGGTTGCTTCAGAAAGCATAGGGTCGTGCATGTAAGAAATGATAAACTGAATATGGTCCACGCCCATGATTTGTTTCTGCAAAGTGCGTATAGGGATATATATAATTGCATTCATATCCATAAAGAAAGCATCACCCTGATCCTCCATAATGCCAACAACAGTAAATTTTTTGTTGCCGACTTTGATTCGTTTACCAAGAGCTTGATCTTCGCCAAACAAATCTTCCTTTGCACTTTGACCAAGTACCGTCACGTGAACTTGTGAGCGATCTTCTTCTTCGGTGTAACCGCGTCCTTCAGCTACTTTTGCGTTATTAAGGTCAAAGAAACTCGCTGACATACCCCATATCATGTATGTTTTGTCCGTACCTTCGAAGCTTGCGATTTCTTGGCCAACTAATCCATAATACGCGTCGCGTATATTTGGATGATGTATAATTTCACGGGCATCTTCTTCTTTAAGAGTTGTGATTGATATTCCCTGTGCGATACCGACGCTGTTTTGAGAGGATGTTTTGGAGGTTGAGGGGACCTTGATCTCGGTGTTTATGTAGTCAGTACCAAACACTTCTATCTGGCCAAGGACAAAACCTTCGATGCTTTTGCCTAGATTCATTACAACTATAATAGCAGTCACACCAACCACTAATCCAAGGACAGTGAGTGCTGAGCGGGCTTTGTGGATTCGTAGAGCTTTGTATGCAGTTCGAAGTGTACTAAAGATGTTCATATATTATTCGTATCTGAGAGCTTCTACAGGCTCAAGTTTTGCTGCTTTACGGGCAGGGTACCACCCGAACAGGGTACCAACAGTACCCGCAACGCCGACACCAATAGCTATGGCTGTAAGTGAGACACTATAAAGCCAGTCGTATTCTAAATACTGCGCTACTAGTGCTACGAGTCCTGACAATCCAGCGCCAAGAATAATACCTATCATACCTCCTGCAAGAGTAAGTAATATAGCTTCTGTAAGAAATTGAGACTGGATATTTCCTTCGGTTGCACCAATGGCTTTACGAAGTCCGATCTCTCGAGTCCGCTCGTTTACAGAGACAAGCATGATATTCATAATACCAATACCACCCACAATAAGAGAAATAGCTGCGATGCTCGCTAAAAATGACTTTAGAGCGTTTGTTATATCACCCAGTACATTGAGTGCCTGGGCTGTTGCACGTACAGAAAAATCATCTCCTTGAGAAGACTTGATATCATGCCGATCTCGCAGTACTGCGCGTACATGTTCGAGTACTGGTTCAACAGGTTCGTTATCATCAATGCGTGCGCGTACCATACTCACATGGTTAATACCAAGCATAAGCTTCTGAGCAGTAGGTAAAGGGATAATTACAAGATCATCTTGATTTTGGAAGCCTTCGGTGCCACGTTTTTCCATGACACCAGCAACACGAAAACTCTCGCGTTTAAGCTTAATACGTTTACCAATAGGATCAGTGTCACCAAAAAGGTCAATGGCAGTTTGATAACCAAGTACCACAACACGGGTAATAGAAGACCCTTGCGCCTCATCAAAAAAACTACCTTTTTCAATTTGTGCTGATTCAACAACAGGGTATTCGTGTGTGACCCCGACAAAGGTTGTGTCAGTTTTCTGATTGAGGTATTGTGCGGTCCCGATACCACGAACATAGCTTGTGATTGCCTCTATTTCTTTCACCTCATTTCGGATTGCAAGAGCATCTTCATGTTTGAGACTGGTAATGACAATACCCATAATTGAAGCAGGTGGACCATTGTCGTCGCTATACCCAGGAAGAACACCGATAAGATTGGAGCCAACGGAGGTAATTTGACTGAAGATAAGACTTTGCGCACCTGCACCTACTGACATAATAACAATAACAGAAGCAATACCAATAATAACACCCAACATAGTAAGGAATGTCCGTTGTCGGTTACCACGAAATACAACAAGTGAATTTTTGATCAAAGCAAAAAGGCTCATAAAATATGTATACTTATATGGTACCTTTTTTTGAAGAATTTTGAAACAGAGACAATACTGTAAATTTTGAATCATAACAACTCATAAAATTAGTTGTTGATACAAAGAATTACACACCCACATACCCCAACCAAATTAAAAGTCAATCATACAGATAGATCTTTTTTTTAGTATAGATACACACACTATTTTGGTGTAAGTTACAAGAAGTAAATTTAACCACAATTCCACCCACCTAAAATAAAAAACTAAACCGTCAAAATTGTAACTAAATCAGCTCCTCATTTATCTCTTATTTATATTTTCTAAAAATACCAAACCATTCAGATACTTTAGATAGACATCTCTACTACAAAGACCACTACTATTACCCAAAGGGATGTAATAAAACCAAGAAACTTGCTAAAAAAATTGGTAAGATATAATCACACAACAAATAAAAAATCCGATCATCTTAGGCGATCGGATTTTTTATTACATCTGAAACTCTCCGTTTTTGTAGATCACTTTTTCTGTTCCGTCTGCAAGGGTTGCGGTAACCACTCTGTCTGCAGTTGAGATTACGTCTACATGCTCTGCACTGTCATTGTAACCCAAATTCTTCCAATCCTCTTTTTCCATTGCATTAGAATCTCCGGCGTATGCGTCTGGGAACGAACGTCCTAATGCTATATGTGTATTTCCAAACTCACCGCCCATATTTTCGTCGAACAAAGTTTCACCCATAAACTTAGAAATTTTGCTTAGCCGCTTGTCAGTTAAACTAAACTCCCCTACTTTTTCCATTCCAGGAATCGCTATCATTTCTTTTAAGAGATCTTCATTTTCTTCTGCAGTAGCATTCACCACATCACCATTTTTAAATTCTAGTCTTATGCCAGATATTCTGTTCCCGTAGCGGTAGAGCGGTTGATTAAATGTAATCCAACCATTGGTACCCCTAAAATCAGGAGATGTAAAAACTTCAAAAGAAGGAATATTGCACCCTCGTCCCGCAAGCCATTTTCTCTTTTCTCCTAGTTCATAGGTTATATCTGCGTCATCACCTTTTACGTGAATAGTTTTAATATCCAGACCGTTGAGCCATTCTGTTGTTTGTGTAAGAATGGTGTCAATTTCTTTCCATTTTTCTACCGGATCTTGTTCATCTAAATAACATGCATTAATTATTTCATTCCAATATTCTTTTGGTGTAAGTTGTACGTCCTCCGCCATTGCATCCGTTCCATACAAACAGATAGTCCAACTCTGAGCATTATTAGCTTCTTTTACGTCACGTGCATCATAATAAAACTTCATTGCTTTTCTTGGCTCCATCATTTTTTTACTATCCATACCCTTAAGGTGATATTTATCATGGGTTGCAAGCACAACTAAATAATGATCCACTGTGTTTACTTGCTCTAGTAAATAGTCTTTAGGGTGAAATAACAATTGCTCGTCGCTCGCATGTTCAAAGAACGCCCGCGTGTATCCTAACCGGTCAATTGGTTTATAATCTAAAATCATGTGTCCACCAGCTTTAAGAATAGACACTTGAATAGGTTCTAAAAAGGCTTTAGCACTTTCTGGCAGTGTTACATGCACTACATCACCTTTATTAATGCCTTTCCCACCCCACAAGGCAAAGTTAACCATAACATCTGCATATTTCTGTAATATTTCTTCTGAAGGCGTGTATGTGTTCATATTGTGACGTATAATAAAAGAATAAAACCAATTTTAAAGTATCAAAACATGTACTAAAGATCAACCCCAGCGTTTAGTAAAAATAGTGCACTATCAGCAAAGAAGCTGTTTCATGAGCGGTTTTTCGCTATGCTATTTAAACGTTCCTTTTAAGGAGATAGAGATATAACGGTAATAATGAAACTAACATGCATACCGCTAATAAAACAAAACTTGTTTGATACCCCCATAAATCAATACTAGCTCCTAACAAATAGCCGCCCATCCCAATCACTAATACACTCACTTGAGGGCCAAGTGACAGTAACGTAGCTTTAAATTTGCTTTTTCCAATAATATCCAACTTATAGCTACTGCTCAGTGAACCGAATCCGAATGTAATCACATTCATTACTACAAAGACCACTACTATTGCCCAAAGGGATGTAATAAAACCAAGAGACACTGTGAGTGCAAAAAATAATAAACTACGTAGTGCTAGGTAGGTGTTATAAGAAAGAACCTTCTTTAACTTTCCAGAGTATAGAAGCAATAAAGAAACAAAAGCTCTACCAATTCCTAAGAATACTCCATAATACATTACCGGTATGTCATTAAACGACCAATATACCGCCCGGTATCTACCAGCTACTGCAGTAAGACCAGCAAGTAGTCCTGTGAAAAGAACAATGCGAATAAATTTTAGCTTTTTTCCTTCCTTAAGTACATCTATAAAATTGGTTGCATTCACCTCATCAATATGCTCTTGCGTCACATTAGGAGCAACAAACGAAGCTGCTACTAGCAAACCTATCACGTCAAAAATTAGTCCTACTAAAAACGGTAGTTTAAAGCTATATGCAACTAAAAAAGGAACTGCCATTGCAATAACTGCTGGTATGGCAAATCCAATGGACCGTATTTTCCCCATGACCTCTGCATAGTCGTCTTCTCGCTTTAGGCCGCGTAATGTCTCATGCATAAACGCAGCTCCTGTACCACTTAAAAACGCACTTGCAAAACTTAAAAATACACCTCCTAATATTAAATAATTAAGATCATTAGCAAATAAAAAGAAAACGGTAGAAAGGGTTGCACAAACTCTAGAAAATACTAGCGCTTGCTTATGACCAATTTTGTCTGAAATATACCCACTAGGAATTTCTAGTATAAAACCAGCAACACTACCGGCTAGTAAAATAATTCCTACTTCTCTTGCTCCTACATTAGGTATACTTATATAGTATGCACCAAGTATTGCTGCAAAAACACGCTTATTAGCAATCAAAAACACTGCATACTTCCAAATGTTAGATTTAAGTGCTGTTTGCATAGCTATATGTTATTCTTGAAAAACCTCTTTAGGTTGCTTAAAAAAATGTCTAAACCACATTACTGGGTTTGCGGGTCGGTCATCTAGGTTTTCAGACGCTCCTAAAACACGTGGGCTTGGTCTGGCAGATTCTGGGATACTAACTACTTTTTCTCCAGGTTTTTTGTAGCCTAGTCTGGACCTTGCTTCTCGCTCTATGTAGTTTGCAGAATCTAACACTTCTGCAAGTTCTGCTAGTTCTACCTTTTTTCCTTTAAATTCCTCTATTTCTTTTTCTAACTGACTAATTTCTTCTTGAACAGGTTTTTGACGCGTGTAGTTTGTGTACAGACCAAAACCCACTAGGATAATTAATACCGCATCCCCCTTTACCATGTTGTGCCTCCATAAAAAAGAGGCAGAAAGAGGCTGGTGTTCTTACAATGCTAGCAAATACTCAATTAAGTGACAAGATACCTTCTGTTATTGAGAATGGTAATGGTGCTCAACAGAGTGTATTACAAACGTCACATGTTTTGGGTGAACCAATCCAAGACGATAAAGTTGATAACTCATACATGAAGAAGCTGGGACACATGTTGAAAATTGTTCATAGTGTGAACATAGATTTAGTTGGTTTTGGTTCTTTTGATGCGTCATTGAATATTCAAAACATTGCAGAGACTTTTCCAGCTTTCTTGAGTTGGAAAGTTACACAATGGAATCATTGGCATTCAACGCAGGTAGAGTCCGATTTAGCAAACCAATATTTCAGTATGTTGCTTAAGAGCATACAACCGCTAGAAAAATTCTCATCGCAGTTTGCTGCAATATTTTGTCACGGTGACTACGATACTAAGAATATTCATCAGACTAATGGTGAGATAGCAGGAATAGTAGATTGGGAACATTCAGGTATGTTCTGCCTATCTTGGGAACTCAGAAAACTTTTTCGTTTCTTTGAAAAACAAGAAAGTTTTTTTACGAGCTTCCTTACAGGATATGATGAGCATCAAACCCTCTCTACTGAGCACTTGTTTAGAATGACTAAGTTAATGGCGCAAATTGATTTACTAGGTCATTTGCGTTGGTGTATGGCTAGTAACAATGCAATTCAGCTTTCAAATACAAAGGGAAAAATGACACTTATATTAGAAGGAGGTATTAAGTGAATATAAATGAAGGAAGCAGTTCTCAAAGTGAGATTTTCAAAAAACTAAGAAAACTCACAACAATCTCATCAGAGAAAAACGCACTTATTGCAGTTACAAGATATGTAGCTTCAGGAAAGTCTCGTTTTACAGCATCATTGCAAACGCAGATACCTGTATTGCTGTCACGAAAGTTGTTTGTATTACCTTTTGATTTTTGGGTCAATGCAAACAATCTTTCATCGAATACGTAGTTGGTCGGTTTCTTATGCAGGATTTTCTCATAGCAGTTTCCTGTGCCAAGAATAGTGAAAGGTTTATGGTGCCTCGCTATGACTTGTATAAAAAGCTAGGCAGACAAGAACCAAAAGGTATTCAGCAGACTATGTGGAATGGAGTGATGGAGAAATTTTAACAGGATTCAAAAATGAATTAGAACATTTGTTAGAATCTAAACATCTCCTTTCTTTGCCAGAATAT
>Ga0316190_10001760_pt1 | contig 15746 bp, 13 predicted proteins | sample Eddworburrow2_MG_FD_204929 | JGI IMG/M metagenome (GOLD analysis project Ga0316190, IMG submission 204929) | Coastal sediment microbial communities from Maine, United States - Eddy worm burrow 2 | ecosystem: Environmental > Aquatic > Marine > Coastal > Sediment | place: USA: Maine | collected... | reverse complement strand
CATTGGTCGCGCGCGGCGAAGCTGACCTCGCCTCGTTGGTGCCCCCGACTCCCGCATCCTCAACATCGCCAACAGAGCCGGACCAGCCATGACGGCACGCTCCAAGGCGGGCCCCTCGGAGGGGACCGACATCTCTACGCCTCCGCCCCGATCACGGCCGTGGACCGCGAAGACCGATACAGTCGCATCAATGCGGACGGATCGACGATCTCTTTCGTACGCTTCGGTGTTGTTGCTGGTTCTGGCCGTGACATTGATCGGCGTGCGCCCGGTGATCGCCGCGGACAGATCGGACAACGCAGCGGACGAACCGGCGATTGGCACCCTTGCCATTCCCAATGACTATGAAGGCCGTGACGGCTGGACCGACTCGCCCAGCGGCGAGAACTGGCACCATGAGCTGATCGGCCTGCCTGAGGCCTGGGACATCTCCACGGGGACCGACGACCTCGTGCTCACGGTCATCGATCATGACATCCAGCCCGCCCATCCGGACCTCGTCCCCAACCATCGGGCGACCAACCGGCTGGCCGAGGGGTTGTCGAGCGGGGCCAGTCATGGCACCGCGGTCGCCGGCATTGCCTGCGCCCAAGGCAACGACGCCCTCGGTATCAGCGGCACGGCATGGGATTGTGGCCTGCGACTCTGGGACATACGTACCAGCGCCAACCCACCGACCCCGGGAGACGCCTCCGCTGACACCGCCGCGACGATCTCGGCGACGGACATGGTCCTCGCCATGGACGATGCGGTCGACAAAGGGAGTTCTGTGGTCAATCTCTCGCTCGGTGGCCCGGAGGGTGATGGCTGTGACGTGGAGCCTTCCCCCACAGCCGAAGGTGAGGCCGAGGCCCTGGCCGACCGCTTCCGTGAACCGATCGAACGAGGTCGGGCGCGGGCCGCGGCCGGCGAGCTCGGAGCCGACATCGTATGGGTGTTTGCTGCGGGCAACGGCTGCAAGGATGTGGCGTTCAGTGCCCCGGCGCGGTTGGCGACTGAGTTCGACAATGTGCTCGCGGTGACTGCGGTCAACAGTGACGGCAGCCTTGCTCCGTTCGCCAACTTCGGCGACGGGGTCAGCGTTGCGGCAGGCGGAGGCTTCGACCTGTCGAGCCTGCCGGAGAACCCGACGCCCGAAGAGGCGGTGAAGGCCTGGCGCGGTGGTGTCTTCACGACCGCCGCCCGCACGGTCTGCAAAGCGGTAGAGACCGTGACCTGTGACGAGGAATACGGCTATCGCGGGTATGCCGGTACGTCGATGGCCGCGCCTGCGGTCAGCGGTGTGGCAGTGCTCGTCCGCACGGCCCATCCGGAGCTGACAGCCGCGGCCACCGTACGGTGCATCACCGAGTCCGCCCACCGTGTTGGGCCACAGGTCACGGCGGTGCCCTCCAGCTGGTTCGAGGCGGCGAGAGCAGTGGGCTGGCCATCGGTCAAGCGCTACAGCGACTCCGATCTCGATGGCCTGCACATCGTCGATGCGCCGGCGGCCGTAGCCTGTGATTTCCCTACCGATGAGATTGAGCTGCTGAGCCAGCCGAGCTTCGACTCATCGCTGGACGACTTCTTGTTTGCGCCACCAGCCGTATTCGACTGAGCTCGGCTATTTGTGCGCGACCCCGCTTCCGTTCCAAGGTGAAGCGTGAACGACACCACTGATTTTGACCCCGCGTCGGTGCCCGTTCGGCCGGCGGCGACCATCATGCTCATCGATGACCGCCCCGACCTTCATGTTCTGATGATGCGACGCAACGCCCGCACCGTCTTCGCCGGCGGAATGTGGGTCTTTCCCGGCGGGCGGGTCGACGATGACGACAGGTCCCCTGAGCTGCTCGACGCGTGTGCGAGTAGCGAGCTTCGCTGGACCGATGACGGGGTGAACTTCGCGGACGGAGCTCAGGCCTATTGGGTCGCCACAGCCCGCGAGACATTCGAGGAGGCGGGCATGCTGCTGGCTAGGGCGGGCGACGAACCGATCCATGCGGTCGATACCCCGCGCTGGATCGAATACCGACGGGCCCTCAACGCGGGGGAAATCTCATTTGCCGACATCGTGGCCCGCGAGAATCTCAGCCTCGACACCGACTCGATCCACTACATCGCCCATTGGGTGACACCTCTCGGATCACCGAGACGGTTTTCGGCCCGCTTCTTCCTGGCCAGAACCCCTCCAGGCCAGGATCCCGTACAAGACCACAGCGAGACGGTCCGAGCCCAGTGGGTTCGTCCCCATGATGCCATCGAAGCGTTCGAGCGCGACGAGTGGACCATGATGACGCCCACGGTGCGGATGCTCGAGAGCCTGGGCCAGTTCAGCCGGGCCGGGGACGCGGTGGCCGCGGCGTCAGCCACCCGTAGCGGCCACACCGTCCGGGTGGTACCTCGCCCAGACAGTGATCGGTATCGCATCGTGCTGCCCGGCGACCCGGGCTATGCCGACGGCGATCCGAACATCGAGACCGGCGTCATTCACCTCCGCCCCTAGGCACCTCCGCCCCTAGGCACCTCCGCCCCTAGGCACCTCCGCCCCTAGGCACCTCCGCCCCTCCGCCCCTGAGTGTCTCGGCTCGACAGGGGACCTTTGGAGCCGAAACGCCTACGGCACCCAGCAGGGCGCTTGGGTCGGCGTGCCCGGGTCGATGATGCAGCGTCCGGGATGGGCGAGCTCGACCATCACACGACCCGGTACCAGCGTCATAGGAGCGCCGGTCTTGTCGGTCAGGGTGAAGGGCGCGGCCAGTGAGTTGCGCACCCACACGCCGGACACCTTCTGGCCGCCTGTGAACACATGAGCCAAGCCGGACCCGATGGTTTGCGCCTCCGGAGACCGGGCGTCGACCCAGCTCGGAGCGTACGGGGTCTCCAACACAACAAGGCTGGTCGGGCTGACCTGCACGCCCGCGGTGTCGGTGTGGGCCCGTCCCCCCTGGAAGCGCAACCAGCGTTGACTGGCCGCGTCCCAGGTGAACTGCACCGTCAACGAATTGTCGAACCGCACGTTGACCCCTGACACAGGCTCTGAACCCGCCGGCGGTTCGTCGGTGACGCTGCGGTAGTCAAAGATCGGCGCCGGACTGGTGGTGGCCTCGGGGGCCGAACCCCACAGGTTCGATGTGGACGACATCAGGTTGTGAGGAACCTTCCGGCTCCTCGTGCGGCTGTAGGCCCGACGGGCCACCGGCTCGCTCACGTCGATCACATCGGAGGCGGCGACCGCGTTACGAACGCCCCGATTGCCCCCGGATGACGAGAAGAGTGGGGTGCCCAACAGGCCGAACAGGTTGAGATCGGTGGTCCGCGCCGAGCGCACCGGGCCGACCACTGGGGCGTCCTCGCTCTGATACACGGCCACCAGCCGCGATGTTCCCTCCACCTGGACCTCGATCAACATGTCGGCTTGGTTGATGCCGTTCTGTGGTCGGGCGGGACCCGAATTGTCGATCTTGACCAGGATGGCGGGTCGCGCGATCGGAGGAGCACTGCCGTCGATCAGAGGACCGGAAGCGGGTGCCGCCGACAAGCCACCGCTGGCCGGCCGGGGAGGTGTCGTCGGCGCCGGGGTCGTCTCCCGGGGTGGCACGGGCGGCGGCTTCGGGGTGGTGGGCGAGGTGGCTGCCGGGGTGGAGCCCGCACCGGCGGACCCATCGTCATCTTCGACCGCTGTCCCACCGGTGGTCGAAGTCGTCGACGCGACCGAACTCGTCGACGTGACGGGGCCCGGATCTTCCGTGGTCGACGAGCGCGGCACAGTCGACGAGGACCCCCGGTCACCCGCGGGTCTGTCGTCAGCTTGATTCGTGACTTCGGTGGTGGAAGTGGTCGGGTCCGCGGCGACAGTTAGCTCTTCCGCGGGCCCCGAGCTACTGGAGCAGGACGCCAGAACCAGCGCTGCACAAGCCAACCCAGCCACCAGGCTTTGGCGCGACATGACATCAACCATGCCCGATCCGGCTCCAAAAAGCACAGCCGGAATATCTGTCGGTCGAGCCGCTCACCACCTTGGTCGCCCACCCGTCGCTCCGGCTCCCCCGTCACTACCACCAGGGAGTGCGGTAGGCACTCTGTGAGTGATGAGCCGATGGTCCGATGGCGGTACCAACTCCGCGGATCTCGACCCTTTCGACCGACGTTCGTAAGTTGCGAAAAGACTACGAACAGGTTTCCGTCACCGCGATTCGGTGACTACCGTGGTGATTGGCGTGGAAACACATTTTGCATATTTACCCGTAGGAATCCTCGGGTTGGTTCGGTGGGTCAGTTGGATCTTGCGGCGGATCGTCGCCCACCGGTATCACCCCCACGAGGGCGAGTTCGACGCGGATCTGGCGGTGGTCACTCCGGTCTACCAAGAGGACCCCGAGATCTTCGAGCTCGCGGTCCGCTCCTGGCTCGCCAACCCGACCGTGACCGAGGTCATCTGTGTCATCGACACGACAGATGCCAGTTCGTGGGCCATCGCCCAGCGGATCGGGCGAGAGGACACTCGGATCGTCGTGGTCCCCACCACGGTGCCGGGAAAGCGTGACGCCCTTCGAGTCGGCTGGGAACATACCGCCGCAGAAATCGTCGCCCTCGTCGACTCGGACACCATCTGGGCCCCCGATGTCGGACGCGAGGCGCTTCGACCCTTCAGTGACCCGGCGATCGGTGGGGTGGCGACCCGCCAGAATGTGTACGAGCCCATATCGATTTTGGAACACATCACCGACTTCTACCTCGACTATCGCTACCACGACGAGAACGCCGCTCAGACCGCGTGGGGCCAGGCTCTCTCCTGTCTGTCGGGGCGCACCGCGGTCTACCGGCGCAGCATCCTTCTCGACATCTCCGAGGAGTTCATGGCGGAGACATTTATGGGGTTGCCGTGCAATTCCGGCGATGACAAGCGCCTGACCACCCTCACCCTCGAACGCGGTCATCGCACCTATATGCAGCGCACTGCTCGCGTCTGGTCAACCTTCCCGGCTGAACGGCGCCAGTTCTTCCGCCAGAAACTGCGGTGGGCGAGAAACACGTGGCGCAGCGACCTGAGAGCGTTGGGTGCCGGTTGGGTGTTCCGTCATCCCTACCTGGCGTTCACCCTGATCGATAAGTCGATCAGCCCCTTCACGTCACTCATCGCCCCCCTGTTCTTTGTGATCGCCGTGGTCCGTGGCGACCTGATCGTGGTGGGTGCCATGCTCGTGTGGTGGCTGGTCAGCCGAGGCTTCAAGAACCTGCCCCATCTGCGCGAGCGGCCGATCGACATTCTGCTCGTGCCGATGCTGATCCTGATCTCGTTCACCCTCGCCGTGACCCGCATCCGGGCGTTGCTCACCATTCGAACCCAACGGTGGCTTACCCGGGATGTGGCCGTGGTCGGTGGCGAGCTGATGCGCACCACCGACCTGAGCCTCGTCGAAGAACCACCGGAGTCCGCCGCGGCCTGAGCCGAGATACCGGGCCGATGAAACACTGGGCCGATGAAACACTGGGCCGATGAAACACTGGGCCGATGAAACACTGGGCCGAAAGGAGAGCTTTTCGGCTCAGCTTCGGCCGAAGACCAGTGACCTTACGGCTCAGCTTCAGCTGAAGACCAGTGCACCGTCCTCGTTGACGTCGACCTCCACGGTGGCGCCCTCCTCGTAGCGGTTCTCCAGCAGCGACAGGGCGAGGATGTCCCCGATCTCCCGCTGGATCACCCGCTTGAGCGGCCGAGCGCCAAAGGCCGGTTCGAAGCCCTTCTCGGCCAGCGCAGCTTTGGCCTCCTCGCTCACCTTCAGACTGATTCGGCGAGCGGCGAGCCGGTGCTCCATGCTGGCCAGCTGGATGTCGACGATCTTGGTCAACTCCTCGGTGCCCAGACTGTCGAAGCGAACGATGTCGTCGATCCGGTTGATGAACTCGGGTCGGAAGAAGTCCGACAGCTCCCCTTGGATATTCGACGTCATGATCAACACCACATTGGTGAAGTCGACCGTGCGCCCATGGCCATCGGTGAGCCGTCCATCGTCGAGGAGCTGAAGCAGGATGCCGAACACCTCGGGATGAGCCTTCTCGACCTCGTCGAGCAACACCACCGAGTACGGATTGCGCCTCACCGCTTCGGTCAGCTGACCACCCTCGTCATAGCCGACGTATCCGGGAGGAGCGCCGATGAGTCTGGAAACCGCGTGCTTTTCCATGTACTCGGACATGTCGATGCGCACCATCGCGTGCTCATCGTCAAAGAGCACCTCGGCGAGGGAGCGAGCCAGCTCCGTCTTACCTACCCCGGTCGGGCCGAGGAACAAGAAGCTGCCGATCGGACGATCTGGGTCCGAGAGCCCGGCACGTGACCGACGGATGGCATTGGACACCGCGACCACAGGGTCGTGCTGGCCTATCACCCGCCGATGAAGCTCGTCCTCGAGATGGATCAGCTTGTGGGCTTCTCCCTCCATCAGCTTGGACACCGGGATCCGGGTCCACCGGGAGACGATCCCGGCCACGTCCTCGGAGTCGACCTCTTCTTTGAGCATCCGCCGGTCGGCCTGAAGCTCGGTGAGCTCCGCATCGGCCGCGACGATGTCGGACTCGATGGCCGGCACCCTCGAGTAGCGGATCTCGGCCGCGTCTTCGAGGTCACCGCTGCGCTCGAGCTGCTCGACGCGTCCCCGCGCTTCTTCCAGCCGGCCTTTGAGCGCCCGGATCTTGTCGATCGAATCCTTTTCGGCCGACCAATGGGCCTGCATGCCGGCCAGTTCCTCGCCCAGATCGGCCAGTTCGGATTCGAGCCCGGCCAACCGTTCCGCCGAGGCCTTGTCGGTCTCCTTGGCCAGCGCAACCTTCTCGATCTCCAGCTGCCGCATTCGTCGGATCACGACGTCGATCTCCGTGGGCACCGAGTCGATCTCGATCCGCAGTTTCGACGCGGCCTCGTCGACGAGGTCGATCGCCTTGTCGGGTAGGAAACGGTCCGAAAGGTACCGATCCGACAGGATGGCCGCCGACACGAGCGCCGCATCCTGGATGCGAACGCCGTGATGGACCTCGTAGCGTTCCTTCAGACCTCGCAGGATGGCGATCGAATCCTCGACCGACGGCTCGCCGACCAGCACCTGCTGGAATCGACGCTCGAGGGCGGCGTCTTTCTCGATGTGCTTGCGGAACTCGTCGAGCGTTGTCGCGCCCACCATTCTCAGCTCGCCACGCGCCAACATCGGCTTGAGCATGTTGCTGGCGTCCATGGAGCCCTCGGCGGCACCGGCACCGACGACGGTATGCATCTCGTCGATAAAGGTGATGACCTCCCCGTCGGAGGAGGTGATCTCCTCGAGCACCGCCTTGAGCCGCTCCTCGAACTCTCCCCGATACTTGGCACCCGCGACCATCGAGGCCAGGTCCAAAGAGATCAGGCGCTTGTTCTTGAGGCTCTCGGGCACGTCACCTTCGACGATTCGACGGGCCAGGCCTTCGACGATGGCTGTCTTGCCGACGCCTGGCTCGCCGATCAGCACCGGGTTGTTCTTGGTCCGTCGAGACAGGACCTGTATGACCCGGCGAATCTCCTCGTCCCGGCCAATCACCGGGTCGAGCTTGCCCGCTCTCGCCACCTCGGTGAGATCGCGCCCGAACTTCTCCAGCGCCTCGAAGGTGTCCTCGGGATTCTGGTTGGTCACCTTGCGCGAGCCGCGGACCTCGGCGATCGTCTCGGCGACCACCGAGGCGTCAAGCCCCACCTTGTCCGCCAGAGCGAGCAAGAGGTGCTCGGTCGACAGATACTCGTCACCCATGTCGACCCGGTGACCATCGGCGGTCTCCACGGCTTGGTTGAGCTCGCGCGACAGCCGGGCTTCGCTGCCATAGGCCTTGGGGAGCCGGTCGATCGCTTCGTTGACCTGATTGCGGATCGATGTCGGAGCGACGCCAGCCTTTTGCAGGATGGGTAGTACCAGACCGTCGGCCTGGCCGATCAGCGCAGCCAAGAGGTGATCGGGGGTCACTTCCGGGTTGTTCAGCGCCTTCGCGTTCTCCAGCGCGGCCTGAAATGCTTCTTGAGTCTTGATCGTCCAATGATTTGGATCAAACACGGCTGACCTCCTCGAGATCGGGTGATGAGTGTGTTCTCGTCTGGTTCGGGTTGCGGCGGACAGGGCGACCGTCGACGCGGTCTGTGTCGGGTGGCGTTGCCCTACGGGCCAGGCCACCGGCTGAGCTCAGTTCCGACCATCGGGTCAGCATCCGAGTTCGTGGCGCGGTGATGGTTGGTCGGCCTGGGCCGAGGCGAGCTGTTCGATGGCACTGCGCTCCTCGTTGGTGAGTTGCTTTGGCACCTGTACCAGCACGGTGGCGCGGAGATCTCCCACCCCCTTCGCTGTCCTCACCCCTTTGCCCTTGATCCGAAAAGTTCGCCCGGATGCCGTTCCGGGTGGCAACCGTAGCGTCACCGGCGCTCCACCCAGGGTGGGCACCTTGATGTCGGCTCCGAGGGCTGCCTCGGTGAACGACACGGGTACCTCGACGGTCAGATGTCGCCCGACTCGCCCGAAGTGCTCATGCTCGGCGACGCTCAACTCGACCAGGAGATCACCGCTCGGGCCGCCGTCATGGCCGGGGCCACCCTTGCCGCGCAGCCGAATGGTCTGCCCGTCCTCCACGCCCGCCGGGATCCGAACCTTGATCTCCCGCTCGGCCCCGTCGACGGTCAGATAGAGCGTGGTCTCGATCCCTTGCGCCGCATCCTCGAAGTCGAGCATGAGATGAGCGGCCAGATCGGCGCCTGGCCATGGCCCGGACCGCCGGTACCCTCGCTGACCACCGCTGAAGCGGCCGAACATGTCTCCGAGCATGTCGCTCAGGTCGTCCTCGGCGACCCGTCCACCGAAGCCTCCACCAAAGCCCGAAGGGTCGAACCGACCCGAGCCGGTCGTGGGCCCAAGCCGCCGAGCCTCGTCGTACTCGGCGCGGAGATCGCTATCACCGATGACCGCGTTGGCCGCGGCCACCTCTTTGAACCGCTCTTCCGCGTTCGGGTTGTCCGGGTTGGTGTCCGGATGAAACTTACGAGCAAGCTTCTTGTAGGCGGTGGAGATCTCTTTGTCGCTCGCGGTCTCGGATACACCGAGCACGTCGTAATAGTTGATGTCGAACCATTCGGGTTTCGGGCTCACGGAGTTCTACTCCTTTCGTTCGTGATCGGATACGGGGCCCATGAGGGACGTGGGGCCATTCACCGAGCCGACCCCGAGGCTCTCGGACCAGCCCGTCGACGAGTCCGTATCAACGAATCTCGCATCGACCAATCTCGCATCAAGGATGGCGTCGTCGACCGCGGAACCGCGGTGCGCACCATGGTCGGTGTTGGAGGCCGATAGCTCATAGAGGCGTTGGGCCACCATCTGGGAGAGCGGGAGCATCGTACAAGATCACTACCAGCAGCCATGACCATGTCCGTCTCCCCTTCCGGGTCCCTTTGCCTCCAGATACTACATATCCCAAGTATATGAAACCTGAGTACACATGACTCAACTTTCCTACCATGACTCTTATTCCCAACGAGCGCCATACCCCGCAACGGTCGCGTGTGGCCCCCTACCGAACGGGCGAGGTGCGCCCCGCGGCCCTCGGCGCCGTCACCGAATCGTCATGTCGTGCTCGCGCTCCGACCCATTCCCAGCGGCGCCCCATGCCCTTCGTGACATGAGTATGTCGATTGGCTCGTTTGTCGGTCACGCCGGCGATCGACAACTAGGGTCGCGGTTTCGCGGGTCCGACTCGTCAAGGACGCGAAGCCCTGCACTACAGCAGTGGACGACGGCCCTGATGCCCGGACCCAGCCCGCCGCAGGAGCGGCCCCTCGCTCTAGGAGATTTCATGGTAGCTACAATCATTGGCTCGATCATCGTTGGTGGCATCATCGGCGCGCTGGCCCGGGCCGTGCTGCCCGGCAAGCAGAGCCTCAGCATTCCCAAGACCATCGGATTGGGAATCATCGCCAACCTGCTCGTCGGGCTCGTCCTCAGCGGGGCCGGCACAGTTGCCAGTATCATCGTCGGAGCCGCGGTGGCCGTCGGGATCCTGTGGCTCGCCGACCGGCAGGGCTGGGTCAAGACCACCTGATAGCGGTCCCCGGTGAACGAGTTCGGCCCCCTTGTCGGTCCCGAGTGGTTGCTGGCGCACCGTGGCGAGGTAGTGATCGCCGACGTGCGGTTCTACCTCGATGGTCGGTCTGGGCTCGACGCCTATCGCGCCGGCCATATCGAGGGCGCGGTGTTCATCGACCTCGATCGCTGGCTGGCCGCACCGGCCGGTGCTGGGGGGCGACACCCCCTCCCCTCCCCCGAAGTGTTTGCCCAGGGGATGAGCGAAGCGGGCATCGGCTCGACGCAGACTGTGGTTGCCTATGACGATCTGGGGGGCATGGTCGCCGGCCGGTTGGTATGGATGCTCCGCACGACGGGCCATCGCGCTGCGCTGCTCGACGGCGGGCTGTCGGGCTGGCCCGCGGCCCTCGAAACCGGTGAGAGGCCCCCGCCGACCCCGGCCGGCTTCACCCCTGTTCCATGGGACCCCGACACGATCGTGACCGCGGACGAGTTGGCTAATCGCGAGTCCGTGCTCGTCGATTCCCGGGCCGCGGAGCGGTATCGGGGCGAGGTCGAGCCGGTGGACCCCCGCGCCGGCCATATCCCAGGGGCCATCAGTGTCCCGTTCAGCGCCAACCTGGACGACACCGGCTCTTTTCTCCCCGCAGAGGAACTGAGGGCGCGCTTCGAGGGCGTCGGCGTCGACGGTGACGCCCTCGTCTATTGCGGCAGCGGCGTCAGCGCCTGCCACAATCTGCTGGCCATCGAAGCCGCGGGCCTCGGAACCCCTCGCCTGTATGTTGGTTCATGGTCAGAGTGGAGCTCTGACCCCGCTCGCCCCGTCGCCATCGGCGAATCCTGAGCCCGGCCGAAGGGCTCTGAGCGGAACCGCTACGCTCGTCGGCGATGACCGAACACACTGACCCTCCTGGGATAGACACCTCAGGCCTGCCCGGCATAGACACCTCGGCCATACAAGCCTGGCTCGGGGCCAACATCCCCGCCGCCGTCGCTCCGTTCACCTATGAGCGCCTCCCCGGAGGCCACTCGAACCTCACCTATCTACTCACCGACGCTGCGGGCTCAGAGCTGGTGCTGCGCCGTCCTCCCGAGGGCGAGTTGCTGGCCAGCGCGCACGACATGGGTCGTGAGTACAAGGTGATGACCGCCCTCGGATCAACCCCAGTACCCGTTCCCATCACCTACGGTATGAACTCTGACCCCGGCGTGACCGGAGCGCCGTTCTATGTGATGAGCCATGTGTGGGGCCATGTGCTCCACGATGAGCAGGCCGCCGAGGTCTATGACCATGAACAACGGCAACGCGCCAGCGACTCACTCATCGACGCCCTCGGCGCCCTCCATCAGATCGATCCCGACGAGGTCGGCCTGGGCGACTTCGCCCGCAAACGCGAAGGATATGTAGGCCGCCAGCTCCGGCGCTGGTACGGCCAGTACGAACAGACCAAGACCCGGGACATTCCGGCGCTCGACGACCTGTACCCCCGCCTGGAAAGCCGCGTCCCGGCAGAGCAGCGCATCAGCATCGTGCACGGGGACTATCGGCTGGGGAACTGTCTCACCGACGAGACCGGAGCAGTGGCCGCGATACTCGACTGGGAGATCTCCACGCTCGGTGATCCCCTGGCCGACATCGGCTATCTGCTCGCCACCTGGATCGAAGAAGGACCAGGATTCGCCACCATCACGACGCCCTCGACGGCCCCGGGCTTTCGCTCACGGGCCGAGATGGCCGAGCGGTACGCCCAGGTGTCCGGTCTCGACTGCTCCCAGATGGACTTCTACGTAGCCTTCTCGTACTTCAAGATGGCCTGCATCAACCAGGGCGTGTACTACCGGTATGTGCAAGGCCAGAAGTCCGCGGACGGCGTCGACGTCGAAGCCATCGGCGACTCGGTGGTCCGCCTGGCCGACCACGCGGTCGCGGCGTTCGGTGCCTTGACCTAGCCCACTAGCCTTGACCTAGCCCACTAGAAGAGGCCAATAAAAATAGGCGAACGGGCCGAAAGGGAACCCTTTCGGCCCGAGCCTGGACGACTATGCGAGTTGTTCTTCGACCTGGGCCAGCGCCTCGTCCTCAGAGACGTTGAGCGCGAAGCTCAACTCGGACACCAGCACCCCCTGAGCCTTGGTCAGCATGGACTTCTCACCGGCGGACAAGCCCTTGCTGGCGTCGCGCAAGGCCAGGTTTCGGACCACCTCGGCCACCTGGTAAACATCGCCCGACTTCAGCTTTTCCTGATGGTTCTTGAATCGTCGACTCCAGTTGGCCGGCTCGCGGACGTCCTTTTTGGCCAACAGCTCAAAGAGGTCCACAACGTCTTCGGTGCTGATGGGAAGGCGCATTCCCACCTCTTCGGTCTGGTCGACCGGCACCCACAGGGTCAGATCACCGTGGGCCATCTCCAGCACCAGGTAATCCCTGGTCTCGCCGAAGGCGGCCCGCTGCTCGATTCGCTCGATGATGGCCGCGCCGTGATGGGGATACACGACACGATCTCCGGGTTCAAAGGACAATGGTTCTCCCACTCGTTGCACTAGCACCCGTACCGCGCCACCAACCCCGTCGGTGTGCACCGGGCGTGCATTTTCGTCACGATCTCTGCTCGACTTGAACTAATTCTACTCTCTGTGCCCAGCGAGCGGAGACACCAAGCCATTCTTGTCAGCGTACCCGCATTGACCCGACCGCGCTAAGCAACCAAGAATCTCACAGTACGCGGCCGTCCGCACGGGCCGAAACTAGATCGTAGTATTTCGATCCCTTTCGCAGCCATGGGTGAATTGCCCTCACGTCTCAGCCCACCCCGTGCAGTATTATCAACGTTATATGTGTCATCTCATCCCCCTAAGACTCATTACGAGTCTTTCGGGTGACGAGCTGATGCGACGGAGCGCTCAATGTCGACGGTCGGATGTATTCACCCGCCGCGTGTATGTCTCCCGGGGAAGGCCCCGACACCCGAGCGAACTGGTCGCTGCACCCGGGTCGAGCCAAGCGAAACCGATCCCTCCTGGCCCACCTCTGCGACCCCAGCTCACCGAGCCAAGGAGAGTCCCATATGCCCGTTCCACCGCGTGTGCACTAGCTGACCACGACCGGGCGCATCCTGCTCGGTACCGCCTTGATAGCCGCCGTGCTGTCGGTTATCGGTCTCGATGCGGGGGTGGCCGCCGCCGCAGAACCTCACAAGAACCCCGACCTGCCCCTCCGCTGTGGGCTCGACATCGTGCTGGTGCTCGACGCCTCGAGCTCATTGCGCCAGGACGGACAGCACTACTACCGCGACGTGCGCGATGCCTCCGCGGCGTCCCTCAACGCCTTCCAGGCCACCAACACCCGCATCGCCATGACCTACTACGACCGCACGGACAACAACTCCAACGGCACGGCACTCGGCGATGTCGGTCTGGACCGTCACGGTGCTCCGCTGGTCTATGGGCAGGCCAGCGACCGGGCATCGCTGGGATTCACCGACATCGATGCCACGACCAACCGCGAGGCGGTCACCTATCGGTCCGGCGATCTCAACGAAGACCAGCTCCTCGACCTGGATGAGACATGGTCGTTCACCTGCTCCCAGCACCTGGTGCAGGACACCACGAATACCGCCGTCGTCACCGGCGTCGATCGCCTCGGTATGGAGGTGTCGGACCAGGACACCGCCTTCGTGGCGGTCATCGACCCGAGCATCGACATCGTCAAGACGGTGGACAAGCCGTTCATCCACTCGGGCGACTCGGTGGTGTACTCCTATGAGGTCACCAACACCGGAGTGGGCTCGCTGGCATCGGTGGAGGTCGTCGACGACAAGTGCTCCCCGGTGAGCTTCGTGGCCGGCGACGCCGACCAAGATGGCCTGCTCGACGAGAACTACGGTCTTCTTTCGGCTCGACGCATCAGATGCGGCGGTCCGATCCTTCCCAGTAGGGCGCTCTAAGCTCTCGTTTGAGCACCTTCCCGGGACCCGATTTGGGCAGCTCCTCGGCGCGTAGCTCGACCGAGCGAGGCACCTTGTAGCCGGCGATGAGCGCGCGGCAGTGTTCGATCAGCTCCTCGGGGCTCACCTCGGCGCGTGGCACGACCACGGCGTGAACCGCTTCGCCCCACGCCTCGTTCGGGATGCCGAACACGGTGGCCTCGAGCACCATCGGGTGGCGGTACAGCGCCTCCTCCACCTCGGTGGAGTAGACGTTCTCGCCACCGCTGACGATCATGTCCTTGGCCCGGTCGACCAGGAACAGGTTGGCGTTCTCGTCCACGTAGCCCAGGTCACCGGTGTCATACCAGCCATCTCGGAGTACTTCGGCGGTCTGTTCGGGCTTGTTCCAGTACCCGGCCATGATGTTCGGACCGCGCACCGTGACCCGACCGACATGGCCCGGCTCGACTTCGACGTCGAGCTCGTCGCGCACCACACACTCGACACCTACGACCGGCTGGCCGGCCGAGGTGCCGAGCGAGCCGTCGAGCTTGGTCTCATGCCGGCGCAGCGTCGTAACCAGAGGGGCGGTCTCGGTTGCGCCGTAGAGATGCACCAGTTCGGCGTTGGGGAATTGTTCATGGGCCCGGCGTAGGACCTCGGTGGTCGAAGGCGAGCCGCCGTACATCAACATTCTGAGCTTCGAGGTGTCGCGCGGTGCGGCCGCGTTTGTCTCCGCCAAGGCGGCGACCATGGTCGGAACACCGAGCGTCGCGGTCACCCCTTCGCGCTCGATCAGGTCGAGCACCTCGCCGGGATCAAACGCGGGCGCCACCACCTGGACCGATCCGAGCCAGACGCTGGCGAGCACCGCCAACGATCCCGCGGCATGAAAGAGGGGCGCCTGGACCAGATAGATGTCATCGGGCGCGAGCTGCGCCGCAACCAGCATGTGCCAGGCGTTCGCGATGAGGTTGCCGTGGCTGAGAATCACTCCCTTCGACGCGCCGGTCGTTCCCCCCGTATAGAACAGCCCAGCGATGGTGTCGGGGGTCGAGGTCCGGTCGAGTTCGCCCTCGGGGGCACCGGCGAGCAGTTCCTCGTAGCCATCGCCCAGGGGTCCGGCTCCCAGCGGGATCACGCGGTCCACGATGTCGCCGAGCGAACCGGGATCCCGATCGGTGAACAGTACCCGCGCCCCGGAGTCGGCCAATGCGTACTCCAATTCGGGCTGAGCGTGGCGGGTGTTCATCGGCACGATGGCGTAGCCACCGGCGGGCGCGCCGGTGTACAGCTCGAGATAGGCGTCACTGTTGGGCGCCAGGATGGCCACCCGATCCCCCCGTTCGAGCCCGAGCTCACCAAGACCGCCGATGAGGCGACGAATTCGCTGCCCGTGCTCGCGATAGGTCCACCGCCGGTCACCACAGACCACGGCGGTCTGGTCCGATGCGGTGCGCAGCGCTCGATCCAGCGGGTCGACAAAGGTGTGCACAGCTTGCTCCTGGGTTCGCTCGGTGCGTTCTCCACGTTCTACCCGCACCAGGGCCCTCATGCATCAGCACCACTCCCCACCCGTGTTCGGGGGCCAGGTCTGTCCTCGGGCCAGGTCGGCACCGCAGCCCGGATGCCGCCGCCCGAGCGGCGAAGAATCAACCAAGGGTGACGCCCCAGCGAGCGACACGAGAACTACGGTAAGCCCATCACCGATTCGAGCTGGACTGTTGCTTAATTCGAATCGAACCCCGAGAAA
>Ga0316190_10001759_pt1 | contig 15746 bp, 8 predicted proteins | sample Eddworburrow2_MG_FD_204929 | JGI IMG/M metagenome (GOLD analysis project Ga0316190, IMG submission 204929) | Coastal sediment microbial communities from Maine, United States - Eddy worm burrow 2 | ecosystem: Environmental > Aquatic > Marine > Coastal > Sediment | place: USA: Maine | collected... | reverse complement strand
CTGCGGTTCCTGGTCACCAAGGAAAATGGCCAGGGTCGTGAACTGCGCGGGGTGCACGGCACCCGCGACTGTGACTGGTTTTTCACCGATCAGGCCGTGCTGCTGGACACCGCGGGGCGCTATGTCACGCAGGACAGCCGCGAAGAGGTGGACCGGGGCGCCTGGCTCGGCTTCCTGAATCTGCTCAAGACCTACCGCAAACGCCGGCCGATCAACGGGGTGCTGGTCTGCGTGAGCCTGCCGGACATCGCGACCCAGTCCGAGGCGCAGACGCAGCGTGAATCCCAGGCGATCCGCCTGCGCATCCGCGAGTTGCACGAGCAACTGGGGATCCGGTTCCCGATCTATCTGCTGTTCACCAAGTGCGACCTGCTTGCTGGGTTCAGCGAATTCTATGAAGACCTGGATGGCGAGGAGCGTCAACAGGTCTGGGGCATGACCTTTCCGTTGGATGTCGAGGGTGCGGGTTATGCGTCTGCGTTCCGTGAAGAGTTTCGCCAGCTCGAGGAGCGTCTGACTGAGCGCCTGACGGCTCGCCTTGAACAGGAGCGTGACCCGCAGCGCCGAGCACTGATCTACGGTTTTCCGCAGCAGTTCGCGGCGGTACAGATCGCCGCCGAGCGGTTCATCCAAGATACCTTCGAACCGACGCGCTACGAACTGCCTGCGACCTTGCGCGGTGTCTATTTCACCAGCGGTACCCAGGTCGGCACACCGCTCGACCGCCTTACGGCCTCACTGTCGTCGAGTTTCGGCCTGGCCCGCCAGCAATTGCCGGCATTCACCGGTGTCGGCAAGAGCTACTTTGTCACGCGCCTGCTTACCGATCTCGTGTTCGGGGAGGCGGGGCTGGCGAACAGCGACCCGGCGGAAGAGCGACGTCGCCAATGGATTCAACGCGGCGTGCTGGTGGGTGCCGTGTTGGCGGTTGCCCTGGTCGCACTGGCCTGGGTCGGCAGCTATTTCCGCAACCATGCGTTGATCGAGGCGATGACCGCGCAGGCCGCCGGCACTGCTGAGCAGGTGTCTGCCGTCACGACTGATGAAAAGCGGCTGCTTGCGACGCTGCCCGCACTGGATGCGGCGCTGAATCTGACTGGGCGGCATCGCGAGGGCGACAGCGTGGTATCGGCAGTGACCCAGCTCGGCCTCGATCAGCGGCCGGGTCTGGAAGCGGAGGCGGAAAGCCGTTATCGCGCGGTGCTCGTCGAACTGTTGTTGCCGCGGCTGGTCTTGCGCCTGGAAGAGCGCTTGCGCACTGCGACCAAGACCGACGAGATCTACTCGGCGCTACGAAACTACCTGATGTTGCGCACGCCGGAACGTTTCTCAGCCGAGCAGATCGCCGAATGGCTCGCGCAGGACCTGCAGACCCACGATCTCGATCGCGTCAGCAAGCCGCAACGCGAGCGTCTTCTGGCGCACCTCGGCAACCTGTTCGATCGCGGGCCGGTGAAACTGCCGCTCGATCTGGATGCCAACGTGGTGCAGTTGGCGCGCGGCAAACTGCTTGGCATGTCCCTGGCGGACCGTATCTATGCGCAGATCATCGACAACAACGCGTTGTGGCGCGAGGTGCCTGATTTCCATGCATCCGACAAGGTCGGATCGGTTTTCAACTACGTGTTTGCGGTAACCCCGGGTAAATCGACACCCGAAGGCGGTGTCGACCGTCGCTTCACTATCGACGGGTATGCACTGTTCCGGCGGCAGATCAGTGGCACCACCGAGCAGCTCGCCGGAGAGAGCTGGATAGTCGGTGAGGGGTTCGGCGGTTCTGCCGACCGTGATCTGGAGGCGGTGCGGGCGCAGGTGTTGAGGCGCTACCTCGATGATTACCGCGCCCGTTGGGATGCGTTTCTCGGTTCCCTGACACTGGTTCCGTTCGATAGCGACATCAACAAGGCCATTGATGTATTGCAGATTCTGTCCGCGGACGATTCACCGTTGAAGAAACTGCTGACGGCGGTGGAGCGTGAGACCACGCTCAAACGTGCCGACGATCTAACGGAGAAGGGCAGTGACGTGGCACGGGGCGCATTGCGCTCGATCGGCGAGCGGGTCGGCAGTCTGCTGCACACACCGCAGTCTACCTTGCCGAGCACAGACGACAGCGCCCGCCGGCATCCGGTCGATACGCACTTCCGCCGCCTGAACAACCTGGTGCGCGCCGCAGAGGGCAGCCCGCCCGGCATTGATGCCAGCCTGGGTCTCCTCACCGAGCTGACCGGTTATCTCAAATCGTTGCAGAGCGTCCGGGGCATCAAACTAGTCGATGAGGTCAAGGCACTCTCCTCGGGTGTCGTCGGCCGTCTGCAGCAGCAGGCTGCACGCCAGCCCAAACCATTGCGCCGTTGGCTCGAGGTCGTCGACTGGCAGGTGCGCCAGATGCTCGGTGCCAAGGCACTCGATGAGCTCAACGCAGAGTGGCGCGCGACCGTCTATCGCGATTACCAGCGCGGTCTGCGTGGGCGCTACCCGCTGTCCCGCACCAGCGATCGGGACGCCACGCTGGAGGACTTCGGTGATTTCTTCGGGCCGGATGGCAGTATCGACCGCTTCTTCCGCGACTATCTGGCTGATTTCGTCGATACCTCGGGACGCGTCTGGCGCGTGCCGGAGAACAGTCCGATCCACATCTCACGTGAGGCGCTGATCGCAATGCAGCGTGCCGCAGTGATCCGGGAGGCATTTTTCGGCTCGCGCAGCAAATCACCCCAGGTGCGGTTCACGCTGCAGCCGGTCACGATGGACGGCGGTATCAATGACTTTGCCCTGGACCTGGATGGCCAGACCCTGCAGTTCGATCACAGTGCGACCCGCGAGAAGGCCTTGGAGTGGCCGGGGCCGCGTGCCACAGGTACCGTCAGGCTACGTCTCTCGCCGCCGACCAGCGGTGGGGGTGGCGGCAAGACCATAGAGGGCGCCTGGGCCTGGTTCCGTCTGCTCGACAGTTCGACGGTTGCGCGCCAAGCCGCAGATGTGTACGTCATCACCTTCGGTATCGACGGTCGGCGGGTGGAATATCTTTTGAAGTCGGGAAGCACCTTGAACCCATTCAAGTTGAGCGCGCTGGATCGTTTCCAATGCCCGGAGGTGCTGTGAATCAGGATTCCGCAAAACCCAGGCCCGGATATTTCGGCAAGATGCCTGCGCGCGGCGACTTCCTGTCTGGTGGCCTGCCACGCGATTTCACCGACCCTTGGGACGATTGGATTCAGACGTCGCTGGGTCAGAGTCGGCAGCAGCTCGGCGAGCAATGGCTCGACGTTTACCTGACCAGCCCTCTGTGGTGTTTCGCACTGGGTCCATCGCAATGCGGCTCCCTCGGCTGGGCGGGCGTGCTGATGCCCAGCGTCGACGCCGTCGGCCGTTACTTCCCGTTGACCATCGCGGCGCCGTTGGACATCGAAAGCAATCTCTTGAGTCTGCCCGAGGGCGCCGCCGACTGGTTTGCTGCTGCCGAGGTGCTGGCTCGCTCCAGCCTGGATGACGCCTTCGATCTGGATGACTTCGAGCGCCAGCTTGCCGCGCTTGGGCTGCCCGTGTCCCGGCCGGCACCGCAAGCGGTAGAGGGTAATGGTGCGTCGGCAGCACCCCTGGAGAATGCCTGGCGTTATGGGATGCCGCAGGCTTCACAGGCGCGACTTGATTGTCCCGCCTTGCTGCATGAGGCCATGGGTCGCCTGATGTACAGCTACAGTCTCTGGTGGAGCGGCGGTTCGACACGCATCGCGCCGAGCTACCTGTTCTGTCAGGGACTGCCGCCGCCGCAGGGCTACGCGGCAATGCTCGACGGTGCCTGGCAGCAGTGGGGGTGGGAGGATCGTCACGTGTTCACGGTCGTCGATGAGGGTGCGGACGATGGCGCCTGAGGTTGTTGATCGGCCACGACAACCGGCGCCCTGGGTCTCGGCCAGCCTCTCCGATGTGGGCTTGGTGCGATCCCGTAATGAAGACGCCTGTATCGAATTGCCCGAACAGCAGGTCTGGCTGGTCGCCGACGGCATGGGCGGGCATGAGGCCGGCGACCTCGCGAGCCACGTCGTGGTCGAGCAGGTGACCCGTCTACAACCGGTTGTACGTCTTGCCGATCGAATTCAGCAGCTGAAGGATCGGATCGAGGCCGCCAATGCCGCCTTGCTTGCCGAAGGGCGGCACCGTGGCAACAACGTGATCGGCAGCACCGTCGCCGGGCTCTTGCTGGACGGCCGCCACGCAGTTTGCGTCTGGGCCGGCGACAGCCGGGTCTACCGGCTGCGGGATGGCCGTTTACATCAACTGACCCGGGATCATCGATGGGTGGAGGAAATGATCGATCGCGGCGTTATCAGTCCTGATGAGGCGCAACATCATCCCCTTTCGAATGAGATCACCCGGGCGGTCGGTGCTGACGAAGCACTGACCTTGGCGGTGGAGATGCGCGACTTGCTGCCGGGCGACAGCTATCTGATCTGCAGTGATGGTCTGCATGGCGAGGTGGACGACGTTGAAATCGAGCTTATCCTCAAGGAGAAGCGCCTCGGCGATGCCTGCCGCGCGCTGGTCGCGGCCGCCAAGCGTAACGGTGCGCGTGACAATGTCACCGTGATCGTGGTGCAGGATCCGCGCTGATCATGGACATGCTGGTCAGGCTCTATGATTTGCCGGATGCCAGTGCGGCGACCGCCGAGCTCGCTGATGGCGGCGTGATTGTCCGTCGCGCCATGGCCCATGAAAGAGATCAGATCCTGTCCTGGGTCGGCGATCGTTTTGACGCTCACGGATGGCCGGCCGAGGTGGCGGTGGCCTTCTCGCGTCAGCCGGCGGCCTGCTGGATTGCAGTCTGTGAACACCGTTCGGTCGGCTTCGCCTGCACCGAGGTGACGGCGCGCGGCATGCTGGGGCCGATCGGCGTGGATCCGGACTGCCGCCGCCGGGGCATCGGTCGCTCGTTATTGCTGGCTGCGCTGGCGGACCAGCGTGCACTGGGATATGCCTATTCCGTGATCGGCCAGGTCGGTGTGGCGGAGTTCTTCACCCGCGTGGTCGATGCAAGGCCGATAGCCGGGTCCACGCCGGGTCCTTATCCATCGGATAGTGCGTTGCGGTCTTAATCGCTCAGGGTGATACGGCGTCGACCTCATCGCGCGCCGCCTGCAGCATGGAGGGCGCCAGCCCGATCGATTCCAGCGAGCTCTCGGCTTGCTGCAGGGCCTGGCGCGCCGCAGCCGCATCCCCGTTGTCGATCGCGTGACGTGTATCACGCAGGTACCCGATTGTTGCAATGCCGCCGAGCGCGCTCGGTTCATCGGACTGAAGGCCGAGTGCATTTCGTAACAGCGTCTCGGCGGCTTCCAACTGGGTTATATCTAGCGGCTTCTGGCTAATCTTGCGCAGCCCAACGCTGATGATCGGGTAGATCTCGGCTGGACTGGGCCGCCGGGCTGCCAGCCACTGTCGGGTCCCCTGCAGCACGACGCGCAGTGCCGGCAAGGGGTCGACGTTGCTCACCACGTCGCCGTTGAGTCGCTCACCGGCCTGGGCCAGCGTCTTGGCCGCCTCGGCATAGCGCGTCGCGGCGGTCGCCTGGCGTGCCTCGATGATGGCGGCGAGGACCTCGCTGGCGGTCGTGGCGGTGGGTTGCTGCGGCGTTCGCTGCAAGACCTCCTGCAGCTTGGCTTGAGCCTGCGCCAGACGTGCGTCATCGATGACGCCACTGTCGAGCAGCGAGGTGACGGCCTGTAGCTGCGAGGCGTGAGACCGATGCATCTGCGCCTCGATATCGGCCAGCGCACTCGTCAGGGCGCTTTCAAGACCTATTGTGGTCAGTTTTTTTTGTGCCTGCTGCACCTGCTCCACGGCCTGCGGGAAGTCACCTGCCGCCAGTGCCTGGCTGGCCTGCCGGACCGCGGCCAATGCGTCCCGCAGCACGAGGCCGCGTTCGTCGTCGGCGCGGACCTCCAGTATCCGTGTCGTCAGGCCCTCGACCTGTTGCCAGGCGTCCGGCTCGAAGGGTTTCCGGTCCAGCGTCGCCACTGCCTGACCTGTCCAGGTGATGAGATCACGCTCTTCGGAGAGGTTGCGCCAACGTTGCTGTTCGCCGACGATACGCTCACGCAGCGTGCCCAGTTCGCCATTTTCCATGCCCAGCTGTTTCAGCGTGGCCTGTGCGGCGGCCAATGACTGCAGGGCCTTGCCAAATTGTCGTTGCGCACGCAGTGTGAACATCTGTTGCAGATCGGTGAGCGCCTGACGCCAGGGCTCTGTCTGTGGATGTTCGGTCGACAGAGCATCGATCGCCTTGAGCTGCTTTAATGCGGGAGACAGATCGCGGCTCTGCCGCCAGCTGCCCTTTTGCATGAACTCGCGTAGCTTCGCGATCCGCCAGTCGGCCTCGGCCCGCAACGCGATCTGTTGCAATTCATCTGCCAGGCCCGCATCGAGACCGGCGGCAGGTAACAGTTCGTTCAGATCGGTGACCGTCTGCCGCATTGCGTCGAACTGACGGTCCCTGAGCTCGGCAGCGAAGGCCCGAAGCATAAATACTGTCTCCAGGCCGGCGGTGATACGGCTGGCCTGCGAGCGGGGCTCGGGCAGGCTCTCGTTGAGTTCGACGGCCTTGCTGAGTGCATCAGAGGCGAGTTGCAGGGATGGATCGTCGAGTGGTGACTGGCGGATCAATGCCATCGCATCGTTCAGTAGTGCCGCGATTTCGCCGGATGCGCGGCCGACCGAGAACTGCAAGGCAGCCTCAGCGGTATCGTTGCGAATCGCAAGCAGCAGGTCGCTATCGAGACCAACGGCCGGCAACTGGGCTTCCGCCTTGTCCAGCCAGGCATTGGCCTGTGGATAGGCGTTTCGCCGGATCGCGTCGAGCGCCTGTTCAAGCTGGCCGACCAGGGCCAGTCCCGCGGAGGCGGTTTTAGCGCCTTGATGCAGGCCGCCGAGAGCCTGGAAGGTATCACGCAGTCGTGCCAGGAGGCCGCTGTCCAGGGGGCCTTCGCGGAGCATTGCGGTTGCATCCGCGATGTGCTCACCGTGTTGCTTCGCCAGCATATCGAGCCAAGTCTGCTGTTTCTTCTGTAGCGCGAGGCGAGTTTTGTTCAATGGAGCTTCGCCGAAAGCGGCCAGCACCGCATCCGCCTGATCCAGCGCCTGACTCGCCTGTTCGAATCGGGCCTGTTCCAGCGCTTCGTTGACTGACCGCAAATCGGCGAGCAACTGATTGCCTTGGGCAGATCGGCCTTTGTTGCCTTGGATGTTGGCGACGGCGTTAAAAACTCGTCCGACGGCAGCCTGCACTTCCGCTGACAGTGGCGCCTGGCGCAACATGCCGAAGGCCTGTTGCAGCAGGGTAGCGATACGGGATTCACGTTGTCGTGTATCCCAGGCAGCCGCCGCGTCCTGCACCTGGGCATAGGCCGCCTGAAATCTCGGATTATCGGCACCGGCGGCGGTGAACGCCTCGATCGCCTGCTGTAGCAGCGGGATCGCGGCGGGATAGTCGTTACGCTGGCGAGCCTCGTCGAAGGCCTCGTAACGTTTCAGCCCCTGGGACAGCTGTCTGGCCTCAGCGTCGTCAGATGCCAACTCGAGCATCCGTGCGACATGGATCCGGGTGGCCGCCAGCGTCTCGTCTGCCAGCGGTGTGGCACCGTTGAGCAACGCCAGTGCGGCCGCGCGTTGCCAGTTCAGCTCGCGTTGGTCAATCGCCTGGGCGACGCGTCGCAACACGGCCGGTCCCAGCCCTATGCCCCTGGCCAACGCTTCGTTCTTCGGGTTGGCGAGATCCGTACGCGCGGTTGCGAACGCAGCACGCTCGAGTGACAAGTTGATCTTCGCCAGAAGGTCTGTCAGGCCAGCGCCCTGCGTTGCCGTACTGTTTTCTGCGCCGAACACTACGGTGTTGCTGCTCATCTTCAGCGATTCCTGATAGAGCTTGCGCGCGTGCTCGAGTGCCGTGGGCGCCAATGGAGTAGTGCTCAGCAGGTCTGTTGCCTCGCTCAGCCGCTCACGCAGCGCGTTCCGAGTCTGTGCTGTCTTCCATACTTGCTCGCGCTCTGCCAGATACGCATTGGCGCGACCCAGCGGCCCAGTGTCGAAACCGGCGTTGCGGGCGATCTTTTCGGCCGATGCCAAGGTCTCGCGTGCGGGATCGAAACTGTCATTCCCGATCTGTGTGTAGGCTTGGAGCATCGTTTCCAACAGTCGGCTGCGTGCCTGTGCCTCGCTGTGCCCCTCATCCAGCGTGAGGATCTCTTCGATGCGCCCCGCGGCCTGTTCGACGGATTTGCGCAGCAGCGGTTCTGCGGCGAGATCCCGCTCCGCCGACTGCATCAATTCCGTGATCCGTGCCCGCCGCCGGGTCTCGAAGAGGCGTTCACGCTCGTCGATGAGAGCGGTGGCCGCCGGCAGATCTTCGATGCCAAGTTCGCTGAGTTCGTTGACTGCTTGTGCCAGCTGCTCGCGGGAAACCGAAAATTCCTCACGCTGCAACGCCGCGTCCGTCGCTCGCAGCGCGGTCAGGGCGCGCGTTCCGCGATGGGCCATCGAGGTGCCGCCCGGCAGTTGACGGATCTCATCGAGCAGATTGGTGGCCTGCTCCCAGGTCTGTGGCGAGAGTGGATCGCGCGGCAGCATCTCGCGCAGGGTGTATTGTTTGCGTATCCGTTCCAGCCGCTGCCAGCCGTTGTCCAGCGTGTCTACGCCGATGCCGGCCTCGCGGAACTCTTTCTCGATATCGCCCAGCAGAACGACCGCCTCGGTGCGGTCTTCCACGGCCAGTGCCTGTTCGAAGTCCTGCAACAGCCGGGCTGCACTGAGGCCGGCCAGTGCCCGGTCGTTGAAACCGTCGAGATCAAGGACGCGTCGGTACAGCGCGCCGGCCTTGGTCTGTCGATCAGGATCGAACGGTGCAGCCGCGAACATCCGATTGGCTGCGGCAAGCGTGCCCGGGATATCACCGGGATCGGGTTGCGGTGGTTCCAGCTGCGACTGCCAGAGATAGAAGCCGCCAGCGGCGATGCCACCGAGCAGCGCCGCCAGCATCAGCCCCGGCCAGCGTCGGCCATGCGGAGCGGCTCTCTGCGGTGCCGGCTTGGGCGGGGCCATCTCGGGATGGTTCTTCAGATGTTCGAGCCATTTGTCGATGGTCTGCGGTCTGTCGCCGGGGTCGATCTGCAGCGCGACGTCGATGGTGTCGAGAAAGTCTTCGGAAAACTGTCCCTTGCCGCGCTCTTTGGCCGGGATTAGCGGGTCTTTGTGTGTCAGGCGTCGTTCGCCCGAGCGTTTCAATGCGTCAATGGGGCGGACGCCGAACGCGATACGGTACAAGGTCGCAGCCAGTGCATAGATGTCGGTATAGGGCCCTTGGGTGGTCCCCTCGTATTGTTCGACCGGACTGTACCCGGATTTGAAGATGGTGGTCGGCGTATGGCCCTGCTCGTCATCGCCCTGTTCTGCGCCAAGCATCCGCATCTCGTATCGGGCCGAGCCGAAGTCGATCAGCACCGGGGAATCGTCGTCTTCCCGCAACTGGATGTTGTCGGGACTGATATCCCGGTGGTACAGGCCATCACGGTGGATGCAGTTCAGGGCATTCAGCAGCTGGTAGATGATGATCCGGAGGTCGCCCTCGGAGAATTCGCGGCCGTTGTCGAGATCCGCCTGGATACTGCGGCCCCGGATATAGTTCATCACCAGGTAAGCTGTGTCGTTGGCCTCGAAGAAGTCTTCCACCGCAACGATGTTGGGGTGTTGGAACTGGCGCAGCAGGCGAGCTTCGTCGAGGAACCGGTGCAGGCCCCAGTTATAGATCTTGTCGTGTTGGGCGGAGATCGGATGGACTCGGGACGATTCGTCGCGGACGGCGGCGCCCTCGGGGAGATATTCCTTGATCGCGACCCAGATATCCTCCAGATAGCGGTGCTTCGCGAGGTAGGTGATACCGAAACCGCCGGCACCAAGCTGCTTTTCGATCACATAGCGGCCTTGAAGCACGTAGCCGTTCGGCAGCGCTCTACCCGACAACGGACCGCCACCATCGCCGCTGCGAGGTGTCTGGATGACTGTCTTCTGCTGTGATGTCTCCATGTCCACATCGGGCCTGGTGGCGGTGAAGCCAGAATCTGTGTCGGCCAATTTTCTCCTAATCGTAAGCTTGGCATTCTACGCCGGTTTTGTTGGTGCCAAGTTGGCTTGACGTACGTGGCCGTTTATTCTAACAAGCCAGTTACCGACTGTAGACTGTGGACCGCTGCGGGGGAATCTCGGCCATGCCTATCAATGTGACAAAGGTCACGCGCACTGTACCCTGCGGCCCAAGTGGGTCGGTTCGCGCCCGGCGGATCGTGCTCGCGCTGACCCTGTTGGTATCCTTTAGCGCCTGCACGACGATCCCTCTCGGCAAGAGCGAGTTGCTCGGCGAGAACGATCAGTTTGCCGTCTTGCTTGCCGGAGAGGGGGAGACCTACCGACAGCTCGCGAAGATGTTTTATCGGGATGCTGCCCAGGACTGGCGCATCTCTGACGCCAACGGTGGCAAGCCGATCCAGCCCGGCATGGTGGTGACGGTCCCCAAAGGCGATGACAACAAGATTGGCGTCTGGCACAACGGCTACCAGACCGTGCCGATCCTTTCCTACCATCGGTTCGGTGAGGGGCGTGGGCGGATGTCTGTGTCCGGTGAACAGTTCGAGTCACAGATGCGTTACCTGCGGGACAACGGCTATCGTGTGATTCCGCTCGGAGTGGCTGCTGCCTTTTTCCGCGGTGAGCGCTCGGTGCCCAGAAAGTCGGTGGTACTCACGATCGATGATGGTTACCAGTCTGTCTACGACATCGCGTTCCCGATCCTGACGCGATTTGGCTACCCCGCGACCGTTTTCATCTACTCGGACTATATTGGCGGCGGCGGACTGACCTGGAAACAGATGAAGAAGATGGAGCAGTCCGGTCTGGTCTCCTTTCAGGCCCACTCGAAGACCCATGCCAATCTGACCCAGCGGCAGCCCGGAGAGTCGATAGCCGACTACGGTGCACGCCTCAGGGCCGAGGTGAGTGCCCCGAGCGAAAAACTGGGTGAGCGCATGCGTGAGCCGGTATTCGGCTATGCGTATCCTTTTGGTGCGGTGAACCGGCCGGTGGTGGACGAATTGAAGCGAAACGGTTTCGAACTGGGCGCCACGGTGCGTCGTGGAGGCAATCCGTTTTTCGCCTTTCCCTATGGACTCAAGCGCACCATGATCTATCAGTCTGACAGTCTGGCGGATTTTTCCGATGCGCTGGCGACATACGAACGGAACGGCGGATGAGGCGAATCTTGCCGTTACTGCTATGTTTCCCCCTTCTGGCCTGTCAGTCCGTTCCCTCGCGCTACGCGGGTCTGGGACAGCCGCGTGAGTTGATGGCGTTCATCGACGAGCGCCGTAATGCGGCGCAGACGCTCGAAGCACGTGGTGCCTTGCGCGAGGCGCAGCGCGAATGGCAGTTGATCGATGCCGTTACACCCGGCGATGCGGTTGCCGGTCAACATATCCGGCGCTTGCAGGCCAAGCTCGCCGAGCAATTCGAACGCCATCGCAAGGCGGCGCATACTGCCGCACGCCGGGGTCAATATCGCCAGTCGCGGCGGCAACTGCTCAAGGCCTTGGCGTTACGCCCGGAAGCCGGCTCGTTGATCAGCGACCTGAAGTCCGTCGAGGCGCGACTGGCATACGCGGCGATGCCGGCCGAACCGAACGTGGCCAAGGGGCCGCAGAGCGAGGTCGAGGTCTACACGGCGCAACGGCAGCAGTCTAGGAAAACGGCGTCCCCGGTTCGTCAGCCGGCGAAAAATGTCGAGCGATCGAAGCCGGATGAGCAACCCGGTGTCGTGTCGCGGCAGCAGGTGACGGATCTCGTCGCGCAGGGTCGTTACGAGGCGGCGTTGAAGCATCTGCAGGCCCTGCGGCAATCCACCGGTGCAGATCCCCAGATCGATGCGCAGATCGCCGAAGTTCGTGGCATTCTGGCCAAGCGGCACTACGCGCGTGGGGTCGACGCCTTTCGCAATGCCCGTTACGGGGAGGCGGTCAGTGAATTCGAGCAAACGCTGCGCTACGAACCCGGTCACCACAAGGCAAGGTTTTACCTGTCCAGCTCCCAGGCACTGGACAAGTAGTAGCCGGGCCGTTACTGGGTCAGGCGCCTGACCGAGAGTTGTGCCGGGATATTGCCCGGGTTGATCTTGAGCAGTCGTTGCCAGGTTGCGACGGCCTCGTCGATATTGCCGGCGAGTTCGAAACTCCAGGCCTTGTTTTCCAGACCGGCGACCAGTGCCGAGCGCACTCTGGCCAGGTCAGCATCGAGGCTCGGTAGGTCGGCGCCCTCGGCCTTCAGAGCGCTCAACGCGCTGTAGGCGCCGTCCAACTCGCCGCGCTGCTCCAGGGCAAGGGCGTCATCGTAGCGCTGGCTGGATCCGTCGTCGCTCGGCGGTGGTGCCGACTCGACCACCGGTTCCGTGGCCGCCGTCGGTTGTTGCGGTTCTTCCTCGACAACTGTCGGTTCGGGGCTTTCCGTGGGCCGCGTACCCGGTATCTTGATCTGCTGTCCCGCCACGAGATTTGCCGGAACCCTTATGTCGTTATAGCGCGCGAGGATCACGAATTTGAGGTCGTCACCAAGCCGCTCCTGCGCAATCTTCGACAGGGTCTCGCTGAGTTGGACCGTGTAGAGGTAGTGCCTGGCACCCAGAAAACTGACCGGATCTGCGTCGAGCTGACGGATCAGCAGTTTTGCGCGGCGCGAGTCAGGGCTCTCCTCGATTGCACAATCCAGCAGATGGCGGGCACGCTCTGTATCACCGCGGTCTAGCCACTCGATCGACTCAAGCTCCAGATCTCTTGCCGAGCCTTGCGGGCATGGCGGACGCGACGGCTCCTGTGCAACCGGTTCAGGCGGTGCGGCCTCCGGTTTGGTGGACTGCACGACACACCCGGACAGCAGACCGATCGCGCAGGCCAAAGCTGTAATTCCTATGCGTCGCGTTTCCGACGTTATTCGTGTCACGGATAGGCCCTCTGCTCCAACGCTTCTCGATCCATGGTAGCTGTTTTTTTAATGATACTTGTGAAATCCGCTGCCGTCAGCAGCTTCGCTCTGCGGGTTACGGGGGTGGGCGGTCTCGATCCGCATGGGATTGTTCCAATGCACTTTTCAGACACGGTAACCCGAGCGGGATCCTGATGGGGCCTCAATAGGGGGCATATTTGCTTTCCTGCATGATCTCTGGTGGTGGCCAATATTGCGATCCATGATCCATTTCATTACTGATTCTTGTGACGAGTTCCGCCCGTTCACGTTTGTCATTGCAGGCGAAGAGTGCGGCATTGCGGCACCAGCTGTTCCTGTACCAACAGCCGGGGCAAAGGGCTCGTTTCGGCGCGACGTGAGCTTCCCCCGAAACGCCAAAGCGCTGGCACCGTTCGTCGGGCCCTTCCTCCTGGGCAGCGCCGATGGCCACATCCGTTTTCCTTACGACTAATTCCGCCGGTACCTCGGGCGGATCCGGGTCGGCAAACAGGAACACATCGACGCAACTTGCACTGAGCCGCGGACGTATCCGCCGCTGGGCAGCGACTACCGGCAGTGACGCTCAATCATGACGCCCGCACAGAATGCTGTGTTTCAAGCCGGGTCGGGCTCCACCCCCGAAAAACTGTTCACGACGATCGCGAGCGGGGTGATGGTCCTGGTCCTGGTCTTCATCTGGGCGATGTGGGTGACCTTCGGGACGCTCCGAGCCTGGCAGTGAGGACAGGTCGAGCTGTTCGATCTCGTCTGGGGGCGCAGCGGGAAGGGATCGTGCTGCTCGCGGATGGGGTGCGGGAAGGAGCAGCGCGTCGACTTCAGGGGTCCCGTCAAGGAGCTTGGCGTGCCCGCTACCGTCCAGCCCGTACTGCGGGTGCACAGCGTCTGCCGGCAATGGGGTTGTGGGGGTCGGGAGTTCGAATCTCCCCGCTCCGACCAATAAAAAGAAGCACTTAGCGAGCAATCCTAAGTGCTTTTCAATTTTTCGGGGTTCGTTCAACCCACCCCTCGTCGACGAGTGGCCGATAATTAAAGTTGGACTGCATCGCCAAGAGTTGCGGTCGCATCTGTCCGTCGCCTGCAAAGCATCGAATATTTTCTTGTTGACCAAGATCTCGGTGACTGTTCTTCTTCGAATCAGGGCATCGGAGATAGCCGATCTTCAGCGCTTCTTCAGGCGTCGGCCGGGCGCGAATTGCTTGCATGCTATGCTCTATTTTCCTGGCAACGCATCGGTCTGGATTGGTGATTCGGCATGGTTGGCCAAAGACTTTTGAAACGCGCTGCCCGGCCGTTGCGCGCTGGACCCTTTTTGCTGCTCTGCCTGGTGGCCCTGGCGCCTGCGCTGGCGATAGCGGACCTGGTTATTCATCTCACGGATGGTCAGCGCATCGTGGTTCCGGTCGACAGCGAGAAGATCGAAAGGATCGATTTCAACGGCACCGCCGAACAGGCGGAACAAAAAAGACCGGCCAAACTACCTTCCGAACCGCCGGGAGAGCATCGGTCCGCGACCGGCAGGATCTTGCGTGTCGGTGCAAGCCGTGAACTGAAATACCCCAGTGATGCAGCGCGCTTGGCCAGGGACGGCGATATTGTCGAGATAGATGCCGGGGTCTATCACAATGACTACACAACATGGAAACAAAACGATCTGACGATCCGCGGTGTCGGGGGTATGGCACACCTGAAATCAAAAGGTTTGATCCGGAACGGAAAAGCGATCTGGATCGTGAATGGCAACAACGTCTCGATGGAGAACATCGAATTTTCCGGTGCTGCGGTCAGGGACACCAATGGTGCGGGAATCCGCCATCAGGGCGGCAACCTGAAGCTGAAGAACACGTTCTTTCACGATAACGAGTTTTCGATCCTGTCTGGAAATCTGCCGAATGCGGAAATTGAAATCGAATCATCCCGATTCTGGTTTCAGAAGCGTGGGCGCAGGCACAGTCATGGAATCTACATAGGGCGGGCTCGTCGCCTGACCTTGGTGGGCAGCCATTTCAAAGGGACCGACCAGGGCCATCAGGTAAAATCGCGGGCCCTGGAAAATCTTATCCTCTACAACAGGATCGAAGACGTGCCTGGCGGAAACTCCAGTCGCCTGATTGATCTGTCTAATTGTGGCCTGAGCTTTGTGATCGGCAATGATCTGCATCAGGGCTCGACCACGGAAAATTCCAATGTCATTGGCTATGGGCCCGAGGGCTGCGAGAGACGCAGCGAGCGGCAGATGGCGCTGTACGTGATGAACAATACCTTTATCAACGAGGCGAGTGGTGGCTCGTTCGTGAGGAACTTCGCCGGTGGTGATGTGATGGTCATGAACAATCTCATGTTCGGCAAAGGCGAGATCCTGGTCGGCAAAGGGACCGAAAGCCACAATGTGCTCCTTCCCCTGGACAGCCGGGCCGGGCGGGCCTGGACGGCACCGGCCGGATCCGACGCGATCGACAACGCGGCAGAACCCCCTTCGGTGGCGGAGGCCCCGCTGGTTCCGACGATGGAATTCATGCCTCCCGCGGGGACCAGGAAGAGGCCGCGATCTGGCAAGCTGGATATAGGGTCAAGGGAAAGCACGCGTTAGGGCTCGAGGCTTTTGCAAGCTCAAGGTCAGGGGAAACGCATGATGACGAAAAGGCATCTTCTCCTGCTGGTTTTTTGGTGGGCGAATACCGACTGTGCGGTCGCCG
>Ga0316190_10001758_pt1 | contig 15749 bp, 15 predicted proteins | sample Eddworburrow2_MG_FD_204929 | JGI IMG/M metagenome (GOLD analysis project Ga0316190, IMG submission 204929) | Coastal sediment microbial communities from Maine, United States - Eddy worm burrow 2 | ecosystem: Environmental > Aquatic > Marine > Coastal > Sediment | place: USA: Maine | collected... | reverse complement strand
GGCGGATTCCCATTAACAAGGTTGGCATCAAGGACATCCGTCACCCGGTGCGCGTGAAGGATCGTTCAGTCGGTGAACAGCACACCATTGCCACCTTCAACATGTATGTGAACCTGCCGCATAGTTTCAAGGGCACGCACATGTCCCGCTTCGTGGAAATCCTTAATACTCACGAACGCGAGATTACGGTTGAATCATTCAAGGAAATGCTGCAGGAAATGACCGAGCGCCTGGAAGCAGATTCCGGTCATATCGAGATGCAGTTTCATTACTTCGTCAACAAAAAGGCACCGATTTCCGGCGTCGAAAGCCTGCTGGATTATGATGTCACCCTGATCGGTGAAATCATCAAGGGCAAGCCGAAAATGAACATCAAGGTCGTCGTACCGGTCACCAGCCTGTGTCCCTGTTCCAAGAAGATCTCCGACTATGGCGCACACAACCAGCGGTCACATGTCACTATCAGCGCAGAAACAAACGGCTTCGTATGGATCGAGGACCTGATTGACCTGGTCGAGAAAGAGGCCTCGTGTGAACTCTACGGACTGCTGAAGCGCCCGGACGAGAAATATGTCACCCAGAAGGCCTACGACAATCCCAAGTTTGTGGAAGACATGGTGCGGGATGTTGCCACACGACTCAATGAAGATGAACGGATCACCTCTTACGTCGTGGAATCCGAAAACTTCGAGTCCATTCACAATCACTCGGCCTACGCCCTGATTGAGCATACCAAGGAGCAGGATTAGGTTTTGCAGGGGTAATTCGCGGATGCGTTTCGCTCCCCGGACCTCTCTACATCCTGTAGGAGCGGCGCCCTCGCCGCGATTGAATGCCTTGTCTTTTCTTTGAGTCCGGGTTTCGCCCTCTCGGGCGAGGGCCCGACGGCTTGCCCGCTGGCGCGGGTTCCCTGCGATGCTCGGCAGCGCCAACGGGGTGCCACCCCCTGTCCCGTCGCACTCACCGAGTACCGCAGTCAATCCGGGAACAGGCGCGCACCCTGTTCGAGGCAAGTTTAATGGGGCCGGCTTGCCGGCCCCATTAAACTCCGAGTTGTGCGCGCCCCCGGATTGGCGAGGAACGCAGGGCATCGGCGGCAGCCGATGAGTGTGCCGTGTGCCCTTCTCTTTGGGTACTTTCTCTTGGGCACACAAGAGAAAGTACCTCGCCCTTCAGGGCGAAACCTGTAGCTGAAATAATCAAGAAATTTGAGGTCAATCTCTCCAGAGGCGAAAACAACCAACAACCCTCAATACTTCTTCCTCAAGGTCATCAAGCGCCCGTCATTATTTATTTCCAGCCGCCCCAGATAGGACATACCCAGCAAGGTGGTTGCCGGATGCGCTCCTTCAAGTACTACCGCAGCAACATTATGCAGCTCCAGGTCACCCACCTTCACAGCAGCAAGGGTGATGGCCCAGGCATGCTCGATCCCGGATGCTGTGGTGACGCCGGATTGTCGCCCGATTACACGGAAATCAATCCCGAGCCGTCTGGCCTGGTCCGCATTCATCGCCACCGCAGTGGCACCGGTATCCACCAGAAAAGTGACCGGCAAACCATTGATGCTGCCGACGGTGGTATACATGCCGGCGGTATCGCGCCATACCTGCACCTCGCTAACCTCGGGGGAACGTTTACGCGCACTCACCCGGCCATCCAGTCGCGCAGTGACTTCCTGTCCGTCAATCAGCAACAGCGCTTCCTCACTGGTGGCTGAAATCAGCTGTACACCTTCAGGGCTGGTCTGCCCCGGTTTCAGCAAGCGCTGCTGTCCGCCGACAAGCAGCACCGCACGCCCACTGAACAGCCCGACCACACGCACATCCGCTGCTTCTGCAAACGCCACCGCACTCCACAGACAAAGCACTAGGAGAACAAGAGGATTTCTGGATAATGGCATGCTTTCATCCTGCATGAATTCGGAAATTCATTATGAGACCTCTGACCATATTTCGCCACATCGCCTGCGAAGGACCCGCTTACCTCGCCGAGGTGCTGGATCGCCAAGCAATCCCCTGGCGACTCGTCAGGATAGATGCGGACGAGCCGGTACCGGATACACTTGATGACTGTTCAGGCCTGGTCTTCATGGGTGGCCCCATGAGCGTCAATGACCCGCTGCCCTGGATTGAACAGGAACTGTCACTGATACGCAGGGCACAGACTGAAAACATGCCGGTACTGGGACACTGCCTCGGCGGACAACTCATCAGCAAGGCACTGGGCGGAACGATAAGCGCCAACCCCGTCAAGGAAATTGGCTGGCACAGCGTCCGCAAGTGCAACACACCGGCAGCTGCAAAATGGCTTGCCGGCGTGCCGGATGAAAGCATACTGTTTCACTGGCATGGTGAAACCTTTTCCATACCGGACGGGGCCGAGATCATACTTGAGAGTGAACATTGCGCCCACCAGGGTTTTGCTATCGGCAACACGCTTGCCCTGCAATGCCATGTCGAGATGCTGCTACCCATGGTGGCCGAGTGGGCTGCACTCTATGCACATGAACTGCAAGAGACCAGCACAACGGTACAATCTGCAGAACAGATGACCGCAGACCTGCCGGCAAAAATCGCAGCCGCCCGGCATGTCGCTGATAATATCTATCAGCACTGGCTGGCGCCGCTGCTCGCAGAAAGCGCTTGATGGGTACAGCACTTCGTTCCTTTACCCGTCCCGCAAAAACCCGCACATCTTTCGCAGGGTGACAGGTAAAGCGCAGCGCACCCATCAGGCAAGCGCTCCGCAATGATGTAGTTCGCAAAGCTTGGGCCACTATTACAGGAACCCCTCCGGGAGGATCCGTGCCAGCAGATAAAGCACGGCCGCTGCCGCAATACCCGCCAGCAGGTCATCCACCATTATGCCGAAACCGCCCCCGACCTTCCTGTCAAACCACTTGATAGGCCAGGGTTTCAAAATATCAAACAGCCGGAACATTGCAAAGCCGGTGATGATCCATAGCCACCCGGGGGGCGCAAATGTCATGGTCACCAGGTAGCCGACGATTTCGTCCCAGACGATACCCGGATGGTCATGTACACCCAGCCGCCTTGCAGTATGGGCACAAAGCGGTATACCCACCAGAAACAGTACGACCACCAGCGGCATATATATGTTCAGTGCCAGCGGCTGCAGCAACCAATAGAGCGGGATTGCGACCACGGTGCCAGCCGTCCCTGGTGCCTTTGGTACCAGGCCACTGCCGAAACCGAGCGCCAGCAGATCGGCCGGGTGCCGCAGCAGGCGTGGCGATATCCTTTCAGCCATGTTGCGTGGCAGCAAAGTGCCGGTAGCCGTCACTGACCGGCACGTACCTCTTGCCAGCACGCGTGTGGCAGCGAATGCCCGCCGTCTTCTCGACAATACCAATACGTGTACAGGCACAGGATAACCGTGCCCATACAGATTCCAGTTGCTGCAGCGATACCCCGGGCACTGTAAAACACAGCTCGTAGTCATCACCGGCGGACAGCGGCAAATCATGGAACAGCGCGGCGGCGTCTGCCCCGCACTGTTTTACTGCGCCGGTAAAGGCGGCAGAACGTGGCAGGTCGTCGATAGACAGTGCCGCCCCCAGCCGGTTGTATTCCAGCAGATGCCCCAGATCGGCCAGCAGACCGTCAGAAACATCAATGGCAGCGCTGGCGATGCCCCGCAAGGCCTGCCCCGCTGCCAGCCGTGCCTCCGGATAGTCCAGCCTTCGTTGTAATTCAGGTCCGGCAGCTCCAGCCAGCCGCAAGGCCAGCCCTGCATCGCCAAGGGTACCGGTAACATAAATATGGTCACCGGGTCGGGCACCCTGGCGCCGCAGAGCCAGCCCCGCCGGAACATATCCGTGCGCCTGCACCGTAACGGATAACGGACCCTGCGTGGTGTCGCCGCCAACAAGCTGTACGTGATAACGGTCGGCCAATTGAAAAAACGCCTGTGAGAAACCCGCCAGCCAAGCGGCGTCGGGTTCTGGCAATGTCAGTGACAGGGTCGCCCAGGCCGGTTCGGCCCCCATCGCGGCAAGATCACTGAGATTGACCGCCAGTACCTTGTGTCCGATGGCGGCTGCCGCTGTACCGGCGTGAAAATGCACACCGTTGACCAGTGTATCCATGCAGACAACCAGTTCCATCCCGGCAGGAACCTGCAACAGCGCGGCATCATCACCAATACCGGTGACGACATCCCTGCGATTTGAATCCTGCCGCGTGAAATAGCGGCGGATAATGTCAAACTCGGTGTCTGACATGTGCGGCTCAGCGACCGGCAGCTTGCTTACCCGCCTTTTTGCATTCAGCGGCACGGAGCTTGTGCGCCGCCTTGTCCAGCACACCGTTCACAAACGCATGGCCCTGCTCCGCACCAAACTTCCGGGTCAGCTGCACGGCTTCATTGATGATTACCCGGTACGGGATGTCCAGACGGTAGAGCAACTCGTAGGTCGCCAGTCGCAACACCGCACGCTCCACCGGGTCCAGCTGCCTAAACGGGCGATCGATAAAACACGATATATTTTCATCAATTATATCAATGCTTTTTGGAGCTTCGCTCAACAACTCTATGAAGTATTTTGTGTCAGTTCTGGAGAAGTCCTCGGCCTCCAGGAACTGCCGTCGAATCAGCGGCAGATCGCTCCCTGACAGGTCCCACTGGTACAGCGCCTGCATGGCATAACGGCGGGCGCGGGCACGCTCATGTGCAGAAAAGTTCATCGGATCGCCACGTCAGCCTTCAAGACCACGCAACAGATTGATCATCTCTATCGTCGACATGGCCGCCTCGGCACCCTTGTTACCCGCCTTGGTACCGGCCCGCTCGATGGCCTGTTCGATGGTATCAACCGTCAACACGCCAAAGGCGATCGGGATATCGTGCTTCAATGAAACAGACGACAGTCCCCTGGTGCACTCACCGGCCACGTATTCAAAATGTGGCGTGCCGCCGCGAATCACCGCACCCAGGGCAATAATGGCATCAAAGCGCTTGCTCGCTGCCAGCCGTTGTGCGGCAATCGGCATTTCATAGGCACCCGGCACCCGTATGATGTGCAGGTCACGCTCATCGGCACCATGGCGCCTGAGGGTATCCAGCGCACCGTCCAGCAAGCTCTCCACCACAAAACTGTTGAACCGTGAAACCAGCAGTGCAATACGTGCGTTACGTATCACCAGGTCACCCTCTGTTACCGTAATATCATTCATCTGTTGGTACCTTGATAATCAAAAATTAAACCGCAGTTCACGACACATACTCAACCACTTCAAGACCAAACCCGGCAATACCGTGCACAATCATTGGCGCACTCAGTACGCGCATTTTCTGCACCCCCAGATCGGCAATAATTTGTGCACCGATACCGTAGGTGCGCAACTCGGTCGGTTTACTCGCTGCCGGCGTTTTCCGGGTCTCCTCCGGTATATGATACGCCTTAATCTGCTCGATCAGCGCCTCGGACGACTCTGCCGGGCGCAATATCACAACAACGCCCGCACCCTCCTGTGCCACCCGCTGCAGTGCCTGCCGCAACGGCCAGTGCTCGCCTTCCTGCTTGATATCGACGAGGTCACTCAGTGTATTTTGCAACTGCACACGAACCAGCGTCGGCTCCCCCGGCTGAATCTCGCCCATCACCAGCGCCAGGTGTACGGCCCCGTCAATAGAATCAAGGTAGGCATGCAGCCTGAAGTTGCCATGCTCGGTTGCCAGGTCTGTTGCGGCGATACGCTCGACGGTCTTTTCGTTTTCAATGCGATAGCGAATCAGGTCCTCGATAGTGCCCATCTTGAGGCCGTGCTCCCGCGCATAGACTTCCAGATCAGGCCGGCGGGCCATACTGCCGTCTTCCTTCAGGATCTCGACAATCACGGCGGCCGGTTCCAGCCCCGCAAGACGTGCCAGATCACAACCTGCCTCGGTATGCCCGGCACGTGTCAGCACGCCGCCCGGTTGCGCCATTAAGGGAAAAATATGTCCGGGCTGCACGATATCCGCCGGAACTGCATCCGGAGCAGCCGCTGCCAGTATCGTCTGCGCCCGGTCCTGTGCCGAAATGCCGGTGGTCACACCGCTGGCAGCCTCGATGGACAGGGTAAAATTCGTCGAATGCAGGGAGCTATTGCTCTTGACCATCAGTGGTAACGCCAGTTGCTCACAGCGCTCGCGCGTCAGCGTCAGGCAGATCAGTCCGCGGCCGTGACTTGCCATGAAATTAATATCTTCCGGACGCACGTGCCCCGCAGCCATCAGCAGGTCACCCTCGTTCTCGCGATCTTCGTCATCCATCAGGATGACCATGCGACCGGCACGGATATCCTCGATAATCTCTTCAGTAGTGTTCAATGGCATAAGTAATAACAGCGGACATCCTTGATGCACCGCCCCTCGTTAACTCCTGCTCCCGGAGGTGTGGGAATTCTCATTTGACTGCAGACAGTGACGTGCCATGATGCGCCATCATACACCGCTCATTTCCCTGCAAACCCGCAGGACTCGAGCAGTTCACGGGTAACTTTCCCGCTACCGCCTGGCTGTGCCGCCGCATCACCCTGCAGCAGGCGTTCCAGGTAACGTGCCACCAGGTCCACTTCCAGATTTACCTGCTGCCCTGCGCGGTAATCCCGCAGCGTGGTTTGAGCCAGGGTGTGCGGCACGATATTGATCTCGAAGCTCGCGCCCTCGACAGCGTTAACAGTCAGGCTGACACCATCCACACAGATGGATCCCTTGGTGGCGATATATCGAGCCAGTTCGTCCGGCGCCCGCACGGTAAACTGAACAGAACGGCTGTCCTCGTGCCGTGCCATAACGGTGCCAAACCCATCGACGTGGCCGCTCACCAGGTGACCGCCCAGGCGGGTCTGCAGTGTCAGCGCCTTTTCCAGGTTAACCGCATCATGCACAGCCAGCATGCCTATGCTGGTGCACTTCAATGTCTCACCGGACACATCCGCATGAAATCCCTGCGCGGTTTTCCCAATCACCGTCAGGCATACACCACTCACGGCAATACTGTCGCCGAGGTTAACGTCAGCCATCGGCAGTTTTCCGCCAGCGACGCCCAGGCGCATGTCACCCCCCCGCTGTTCCAGCGAGGCAATGCTACCGACGGCCTGTATGATTCCTGTAAACATTAATACTCTTCCATCGTTATCAATCTACCTGACACCCCCTCTCCCTCCGGGAGAAGGAAAGCGCTGTTCCTGCGTAGTGGCAGAGCAATCAGGTCCAGCGTTCAGTAACGGCTTGTTTAATTTTTGACGGTGGCACTTATCCGCCAGTCATCGCCAACCGCACGAATATCAGCAACAGACAACCTGATCCGTTGTGCCATCTGCTCGAGGCCAGGTAACGTAAACAGTCCGCGGGCGGCATCACCCATCAAGTGTGGCGCCATGTATATTACCAACTCGTCCAGCAGGCCTGCTTGCAACAGTGCACCACACAGGGTCGCACCGGCCTCCAGGTGAACCTCGTTAATCTGCAACGTTCCCAGGTATTGCAGCACAGCCGGCAGGTCCAGTTGCCCGTCCTGCAGCGGCAGGGCCACGACCCGGACACCGCTGCGCGCCAGGCGAGCCTCGCTATCGGCATCAACAGCACCGGTCACAATCAGCGTTTCACCCGGCAAATCGAGCAGCCTTGCATCCGGTGAAGTACGCAACCGGCTGTCGAGAATGACGCGCAATGGCTGCTGCAAACCGTCATCCATCCCGTCAATACGCACGGTTAACGAGGGATCATCTGCCAGCACCGTACCAATACCGGTCATGATCGCGTCAGCGCGCGCTCGTAATTGCTGCACATCGCTGCGCGCCGCCGCACCGGTGATCCAGCGGCTTTCACCGCTGGCCATGGCGGTACGCCCGTCCAGACTCATCGCCAGCTTGCAGCGCACCCATGGCCGGCCCCGTCGCATCCGCATGACAAAACCGGCATTCAACCGTTCCGCGACATCCGCCAGCAAACCCGCAACCGTATCAATACCGGCATCTCGCAACGCCGCCAGCCCCCTGCCAGCCACCCGTGGGTTCGGATCCTCCATGGCCGCAACCACTCTTGCCACGCCTGCAGCAAGCAACGCGTCCGTGCAGGGTGGCGTGCGTCCATGATGACAACAGGGCTCCAGCGTAACATACGCTGTCGCACCCGCCGCCTGCGGCCCGGCCTGTTGCAAGGCATTGATCTCGGCATGCGGTTCACCCGCGCGTTCATGCCAGCCTTCGCCAACAACCTCACCATCCCTGACCAGCACACAGCCCACGCGCGGATTCGGGGCTGTCGTCAGCAGGCCACGCTCTGCCAGACGCAGCGCACGGGCCATACAGGCAGCGTCTTCTCCGGAAAACATCGTCAGGGCAGGAACCTCAAGCAATCGAATTACGGGTGTGTCTGCTTGCGGGAATCAATCATCCGGCAGCAGGGAAATCTGGTTCTTCTTCTCTTCCGCCGTCGGTTCCTGTTCGAGCCGCTCGATCTCCTCACGGAAGGCATTTACATCTTCAAAACTGCGGTACACGGAGGCAAACCGGACAAACGCCACCTGGTCCAGCTGGCGTAATTCATTGACAACCCACTCGCCCAGCTGTCGTGAGGCGATCTCGCGCTCACCACTGGCCCGCAGCCGGTGCTGCAAACGACTGATTGCCGCATCCACGCGTTCGGACTCAACCGGGCGTTTTTCCAGGGCGCGCATCATGCCGGTGATGAGCTTTTCCTCGTCAAACGGTTCCCGCGCACCGTTGCCCTTGATAATACGCGGCATTACCAGTTCGGGTGATTCAAAGGTGGTAAAACGCTCACCGCAATCCAGGCACTCACGCCGGCGTCGCACCTGCGCACCTTCACTGGCCAGGCGCGAATCAATCACCTTGGTTTCCTGTTTTCCGCAAAAGGGGCAGTACATCTTTCGCTATCCGGTCCGGGTTAACTCGCCGCGTACACAGGAAAACGCCGGCACAGTTCCAGCACCTTGCTGCGCACGACCGCGATGGTCTCCTGGTTGTCGACATCATCCATGACATCGCACATCCAGCCGGCAAGTTCACGCGCCTCCTGCTCACCACAACCACGGGTAGTCATTGCCGGCGTCCCGACACGAATACCACTGGTAACAAAGGGGGACTGCGGATCATTCGGGACGGCATTCTTGTTCACGGTAATATTGGCAGCATCCAGTGCCGCATCCGCCTGCTTGCCGGTAATACCCTTGTCGATCAGGTCGACCAGGAACAGGTGGTCATCAGTGCCACCGGAAACAATCCGGTAACCGCGCGACAACATAACCTCGACCATCGCACGGGCATTCCTCAGCACCTGATGCTGATACTCCCTGAATGCAGGCTCCATTGCCTCCTTGAGGGCCACGGCCTTGGCGGCGATCACGTGCATCAGCGGCCCGCCCTGAATACCCGGGAAGATCATCGAGTTCAGCTTTTTTTCCACCGTTTCATTGGCGCGCGCCATGATCAAGCCACCGCGTGGACCACGCAGGGTCTTGTGGGTCGTGGTCGTGGTGACATCGGCGATATTGACCGGACTCGGATAGATACCGGCGGCGACCAGCCCGGCGACATGGGCCATATCAACCAGCAACCAGGCACCAACGCTGTCAGCAATATCGCGGAAACGTTGCCAGTCGACACGCAGTGAATAGGCCGAGAATCCGGCAACCACCATCTTTGGCCGGTGCTCTTTGGCCAGCGCCTCGACCTGATCATAATCAATGGCACCGGTCTCTGCGTCCAGCCCGTATTGCACGGCGTTGAAGATCTTGCCGGAAAAGTTGACCTTCGAACCATGCGTCAGATGCCCGCCGGCATCCAGACTCATACCGAGGATAGTGTCCCCCGGTTGCAGCAGCGCAAGATACACGGCCGCGTTGGCCTGCGAACCGGAATGTGGCTGCACATTGGCATAGTCGGCGTCAAACAGGGCCCTGGTGCGATCAATGGCCAGTTGCTCGGCAACATCAACAAATTCACAGCCACCGTAGTAGCGTTTGCCGGGATAGCCTTCGGCGTACTTATTGGTCAACACAGAACCCTGCGCTTCCAGTACCCGCGGACTGACGTAATTTTCCGAGGCAATCAATTCTATATGATCTTCCTGCCGCTGGCGTTCTCCCTGCAGCGCCTTCCACAGTTCCTCGTCATAGCCTTCAATGCGCATATCTTTCTCAAACATTTCGGATAACCTTATGATGTGGGGTAGAAATATCCAGCCATTTCAGCTGCGCCAGATAATAGCCGATCTGTCTGGGGCATGCGAATCTATGGCAGTAAAAAAATCTGGCCAGCAGCGCCGACAGGGAGTTGGGGCAGGCGGGCTCGCCCTTATTCCTCAAGCAATGCCTCGACCACAGCCGTCCATGCCCGCGCCAGATTATTCCGGTTGTAACCGCCCCCGCCCATCGCCAGCAGCCGGCCCTGACAATGTTTGTCAGCCAGTTGTTTCAGGCGCAGTGTCGCATGCCGGTGCGCCGCCGGGGTATAGCGCAGGTGGGTAATCGGATCACCGGCAATACTGTCTGCGCCACACTGAAACAAAATAAATTCCGGACGGTAGCCGTCAATGAACGTTTCCACCCGCTCCCAGGCCGGATAAAACCGCTCATCATCGGCCCCTGGCGGCATCGGTATATTCAGTTTGGTGCCGCGGGCTTCACCCGTCCCGGTTTCTCCCTCCCCGCCGGTACCGGGATAAAGAAAGCGGCCATCTTCATGCAGGTCGGCGATAATCAGGTCTGCATCGGCCTCGAAACTGTAAAAGACCCCGTCGCCATGGTGAGCATCAATATCCACATAGGCGATACGTTGCAACCCGTACTGCTGTCGCAGTGTTTCAATCGCGATACCACAATCATTGAAGACGCAAAACCCTGCCGCACTGTCACGCCGCGCATGGTGCAGGCCCGCAATCGGCACAAACGCCTGCCGGCACGTCCCGTTGAGGAGGCGCTCGACGGCATCGAGCACGCTGCCGACAACAACACAGGCAGACTCATAAATCCCCTTGAGCGCCGGGGTATCACCGCAGTCCAGAAAACCATCACCACGCGCCGACTGGCGGATAACACGTCCGACATACGCCGGCGTGTGGAAACGTTCTATGACATCCTGTCCGACCGACACGGGCACGCACTGCCTCACTCGCAGATCAAGACCTGAGGACTGCGCCGCTGACCAGAAGGCACCCAGCCGGTCCATCCCGAAGGGATGCCCCTCGCCAAAACCATAGCGGGCGAGCTCGTCACCGACATATACGCAGACGGATGCTCTCATAAAAGTCGCACATAATTCATTTTATAACATATATTTACATAACATACCTGACATATAATATAGCTCATGCCCAGAGACCAGACGCGTCATAGACAACTTTAAGGTATTGACATTTCAGCCACCTGGAGAGAATGTCTGCCGCTATCCTGCGGCCATCGACACGCACCACTGAAACAATGCCAACACTTACTCACACCCTACTGTTATTTCTGTGGTTTTCACTTGCAGCACTGTGCCAGGCAGCAACCGGCAACGACAAGACAGTCAGCCCCGAACACATCGACGGTACCACCATTGTAGACGCCGCAGGCCTCATTGAAACAGCCACACAAATCCCCGACCTGATATTGATCGACTCCAGAATACCCGCCGATCACAGGGAAGGCTTTATCGAGGGCTCTGTCAGCCTGCCCGACACCGACACCGATTGTAATTCGCTGGCCAGCATTGTGCCCACACTGACCTCACCGGTACTGTTTTACTGCAATGGCATCAAATGTGGCCGCAGCGCCACCACCGCCACTATTGCCGTTGCTTGCGGATACACCCGTGTTTACTGGTTTCGTAACGGCATGGAGGAGTGGCAGGAGCAGGAATACCCGCTTGTTCAGTAGGATAGAACCATAACAGCCCTGCATTATTACTGCAGCTTGCCCGCCAAACCATGACGCCTATAATGAGCCTCCTTATCACAGACATCCCGGAGTAGTCAGGCCGATGGCGCAGTACGTTTACACCATGAACCAGGTGGGCAAGGTTGTTCCACCCAAGCGCAAGATTCTGGAAAACATATCCCTGTCATTCTTCCCCGGCGCCAAGATCGGTGTGCTCGGGCTGAACGGCTCCGGCAAATCCACCCTGCTGCGCATCATGGCCGGCGAGGACACCGATATTGAGGGCGAGGCACGCCCCCAGGCCGGTATCAAGGTTGGCTATCTGTCCCAGGAACCGCAGCTGAATGCCGACAAGGATGTACGTGGCAATGTCGAGGAAGGCCTGGGCGAGGCAAATACCCTGCTGGACCGGTTCAACGAAATCAGCGCCCGTTTTGCCGAACCCATGAGCGATGATGAAATGACGGCCCTGCTGGAAGAACAGGGGAAATTACAGGATGCCATCGATGCAGCGGGTGGCTGGGAACTGGACCGCAAGCTGGAGATCGCCGCCGAGGCCCTGCGCCTGCCGCCCTGGGACGCCGACGTCAGTAAACTCTCCGGTGGCGAACGCCGTCGCGTTGCGCTGTGCAAACTGCTGCTCTCCAGCCCGGACATGCTGCTGCTGGATGAACCAACCAACCACCTGGATGCAGAAAGTGTCGGCTGGCTGGAACGTTTCCTGGTCGAGTACCCGGGCACAGTCGTTGCCGTTACCCACGACCGCTATTTTCTTGACAATGCCGCCGGCTGGATTCTGGAACTCGACCGCGGTCATGGCATCCCCTGGGAGGGCAACTACTCTTCCTGGCTGGAACAAAAGGAACAACGCCTGGCAGTCGAGGAAAAACAGGCATCCTCACGCCAGAAGGCGATCAAGGCCGAGCTGGAGTGGGTGCGCTCGGGCACGAAGGGCCGGCATGCCAAGAGCAAGGCACGACTGGCGCGCTTCGAGGAACTCACTTCGCAGGAAGCGCAACAACGTAACGAAACCAAGCAGCTCTTTATACCGCCAGGTCCACGACTGGGCGACCTCGTCATTGAGGCAAATCATCTCTGTAAACGCTACGGGGACACCCTGCTCTACGAAGACCTCAGTTTCAACCTGCCTCGCGGCGGTATCGTTGGCGTTATTGGCCCCAACGGGGCCGGCAAAACCACGCTGTTTCGCATACTGACGGGAGCGGAACAAGCCGATTCAGGTGAATTGCGCATTGGCGAGACGGCGAATATCGCCTGCGTCGATCAAAGCCGCGACAGCCTCGATGACAGCAAAACCGTCTGGCAGGAAATCTCCGACGGCCAGGATATTATCACTGTCGGGAAGAATGAGCTGAATTCGCGAACCTATGTGTCACGTTTCAATTTCTCCGGGAGTGATCAGCAAAAGCATGTCGGCAGCCTCTCGGGGGGTGAACGTAACCGGGTACACCTGGCAAAACTCCTGAAGAGCGGTGGTAATGTCCTGCTGCTGGACGAACCCACCAATGACCTCGACGTGGAAACCCTGCGCGCACTGGAAGAAGCACTGCTGGACTTCCCCGGCTGTGCGGTGGTGATCTCGCATGACCGCTGGTTCCTCGACCGGATAGCGACACACATCCTTGCATTCGAGGGTGACAGTCAGGCAATCTGGTTCGAGGGCAACTATGCGGATTACGAGGCTGACAGGAAACGTCGCCTGGGGGCTGATGCCGACCAGCCACATCGCATAAAATACAAACGACTGGAAAAATAGTATATGTCACGGACTCAAACAGAGAGACAGCAAGCCTTCAAGGAAAGATTGCAAGCAGAAGGCGCCGACAGCTTTGCGGACGGCCCGCGCCCGTGGGAGCAGTGGGATGAATCCGGCAACCAGGGCGACAACCGGGTATGGGAAGGTACCGCCAGGCGCATCTACCCAAAGCGGAAGGCCGTGCGCAGCTTCGGTGACCGCCTGCTGTCCGGACTGGCCGTGGTCGCCCTTGGCAGCATGCTGGTTGGCATCGCCGGCGTCTTTCTCTCTACACCCTCGACACCACGACAGGCACGCAGCACCATTCAGCCACCACCAATCTTCGCCCGCAGAACGACCGCGCCGGCTGCAACTACGCCGACTGAACCTGCCGCCACGACAACACCGGTCATTGCGCAACTGGAAACCCTGGCTCCCCCGGCGGCCGGTATCCCCGCCCCCCCGTCGAAGCCACAGACCATCCTGGAGCCGACGCTGGCGACTGCCCGGAGAACTCCCAGCCCGGTCATACAAGCAGACAGTGTTGACAGGGTCGCAGTCGAAACGGTAATCACTGAAGGGGCCGTGACCACCAGGGTATTTACCCGGCAGCCATCACAGGATGAGCCGGAAATGATCGCAATGATTGCAACAACTGCGCCGCCATTCACACACGCAGCCGCACAGCACGAGGAAGCCCCTGTTGCTACTGCCACGGAAACCGTGCTCCCCGGGCAAAACGAAGCCGCGGCAATGGCAGCGGTTGTCGTTGCACCAGCCGAGATCGGGGAAGTCACGGCACCGGTCGTTGTTGAACAAGCCACGGAAACCATCTCAGAGCCTGCTATCGTCGCACTGACTGAAACAGCACCCACCGAACCGGATGTCGCTGAGCAAGCCACGGAAACCATCACGGAGCCAGCTGTCATTACACTGGCCGAAACTGCACCCACCGACCCGGATGCCGCCGAGCAAAAGTCAGCAGTGATGTCGGCGCCGTCAACCACTGAACAAGGCGGGGCCGCAGCCACCGAACCGGCCGTCGACGAGCAAACCGCAGCAGTGCTCACAGCACCGGACATCGTTGCACAGACCGGGCCACTGGACAGCGACATCGCTGTCATTGAAGAAACCACGCAGCCGGCAGCCGCAGCTGTCGCATTAAACACACCCGCAACAGCGGCTGAAACAACACCTGACATCACGCGTGAACTGGAAACAGCCACGCAAACACCGGTGTTGCCAGCGGCAAAGACCGGCAAGTGGGTAATCAACCTTTCTTCCTATACCCGCAAGTCAACCGCCGAAAGGATGCTGGCAGTGTTCCAGCAAAAAGGCGTCGATGCCGAAGTCTTTGCCACAACCATCAACGACAAACCCATGTACCGGATCAGGGTCACCGGTTTCGAGCATGCCCGTTCGGCAAGGGCTGAAATCAGCACCCTGGAACAACAACTGGACCTGGAAGGCGCCTGGATTTCAAAACGCTGACGGTGTAGAAAAAGAACCCGCAGGCTGTGCCGGGTGAAGCGCAGGACATGGATCACAAATGGTGTGCTTCGCCGCACTCAACATATGCTACCGGCGTTTTAGCCGGAAGCTGTCATCTGTTACCTGTCAACCCACCCACACGCGTGCGTTCCTGAACATGCGCATCCACGGACTGTCCTCGCCCCACTCGTCCGGGTGCCATGAGTGAGTGACGCTGCGGAAGACCCGTTCCGGGTGTGGCATCATGATGGTGACACGACCATCGCCTGTCGTCAGGCCGGTGATGCCGAACGGTGAACCATTGGGGTTGTGCGGATACTTGTCGGCCACCCGGCCATGGCCGTCAATATAGCGCGCCGCCACCAGTCCACCCTCCAGCGCAGCCGCCGCGCCCGCCGCATCGGCGAAGTGTGCACGCCCCTCTCCATGCGCCACGGCAATTGGCAACACGGAGCCTTCCATACCGGCAAAAAACAGCGACGGAGTCGGCAGGATCTCCAGTTGGGAATAGCGCGCCTCGAATTGCTCCGAGCGGTTGCGCACGAAACGCGGCCAGTGCGCAGCGCCCGGGATAAGTTCCTGCAGCGTCGACAACATCTGGCAACCGTTGCA
>Ga0316190_10001757_pt1 | contig 15750 bp, 9 predicted proteins | sample Eddworburrow2_MG_FD_204929 | JGI IMG/M metagenome (GOLD analysis project Ga0316190, IMG submission 204929) | Coastal sediment microbial communities from Maine, United States - Eddy worm burrow 2 | ecosystem: Environmental > Aquatic > Marine > Coastal > Sediment | place: USA: Maine | collected... | reverse complement strand
ATAAATGATTTAGTAACCAGAAACAATGGTGGTAATACGGAAATATTTGCTGCTGTAGCCATGACAGTATACAGGGAATCCTTAACAGAATATCTAGGGGCGGGCGAATTTGGTTTGTATAAATCATCGAATGGAGGTGCAACTTGGTCTAAAGTTACTTTACCTGATACCACAACAGGAAATTTGTTTGAACCAAATGATATTGAAATTTCTTCTAATAATACGGTATGGGTATCGACAACAGATGGACTGCTAAGTTTTGCCAATGGGGGAGGTACTATTTTTTCTTCTTCTGATGGAGACACATTTTTAGAGAAATTTATAGTTCCGAATGGTTCTAGAACTGAGATTGAAATATCTGCTACAAATCCTGATAAATTATATGTATTAGCAAGGGCAAATCCTGTTACAATTATTAAAACTGAAGATAGCTTCAACACTACCTTAACCATGAACCTACCTGATGATGCTGATAATGGAATTGACGCTAGTGATTTTACAAGGGGACAATCATATTATGATCTTATGCTTGAAGCCGACCCTGCAAATGATGAGATCGTTTATGTTGGTGGTATTGATACTTTTAGAAGTGCCAATGGCGGTATAACTTGGACCCAGATTTCTAAATGGTCGAACAATCCAGGATTAGGTGGGTTGAATGTACCCTTAGTACATGCTGATATTCATGCTTTGACTTTTGACCCATCAAATCCGGATAAAGCCATGATTGCAACTGATGGAGGTGTATTTTATGCAAGTTCATTATCATCAGCTTCCGGCTCTCCTTCAGCTATAATTGGTATGGGTATAGATTATAATACCTCTCAATTCTATTGGGGCTCTATCGGGCAAAGCATTTCTAATGAACAATTTTTAGCGGGTGCTCAAGACAATGGGTCTAATTTTATTGAGGGTGCTTCTTCAGGGACTACTTCTTTTGAAGAAATAGCAGGTGGTGATGGAGCTTATAACTTTATCGATAAAGACGGCCAATATTTAATTACTTCTTATGTGAATAATTCTTTTTATCGTTTCGATTTACCAATAACAACCGGTCCTTCTTCGATAGTTGAAAATACAGATGAGGGAGATTTCATAAACCCTGCAGAATTGGATGATAATCTAGATATTTTATTTTCTAATGCAAGCGTTGGTACGAATTATAAAATATCAAGATTTGCAAATCTGTCAACAACTACCCCTTTAAGAACAGATCTATCTAACGAGTTATTAAATAGACCTCCCACAGTTTTAAAAGTATCTCCTTATACAACAGCAACCACGAACCTCTTTGTAGGGACAGACACCGGTAGGCTTTTAAAAGTAGAGAATGCTAATATTACTGCCACTTGGTTCGATATTTCAGGCCCCGAATTCGTGGGGAGTATTTCTGCGGTAAATTTTGGAGCTAACGAAGATGAAATTATAGTAACGTTTCATAATTATGGTGTCAAAAGTATATGGTTCACAGAAGATGGTGGAATCTCGTGGCAAAATAAAGAAGGTGATTTTCCAGATATTCCGGTAAAAGCCGTAATTATGAATCCATTATTGAATGATGAAGTGATTATTGGTACTGATCTGGGTGTTTGGAGAACTGCCAACTTTAAGAATAGTAGCCCAACATGGGTACAATCACAAAATGGGATGCAAAATGTAAAGGTCACCAGCTTTGATTTAAGAATTGCAGACAATACTGTTTTGGCATCTACTTACGGAAGAGGATTGTTTACAAGTAAATTTACAGACGCCGTTTTAGCAATTGATGATGTTTCATCTATTAATGATGAATTCACAATTTTTCCAAACCCATCAAAGGGAATATTAAAAATTAAATCTTTAACTGATTTTGGTTATTCAAAAATTGCGTTATTTGATTTGAATGGTAGAGAAGTCTTTTCAAAAAATAAAAATATTACGGGGACAATTAATTTGGATTTGGAACACTTAAACAAGGGTTTATATATTCTTAACATAAAAGGTGAAAGTTATAATTTAAATAAGAAAATTTTAATTGAATAATTATTTATTAGTTGCGTTAATTTTAAAATTCAAATAACACGCCAATTCCTAATAACTGTTTTAATTGCACTCTGGCACCAAATGTTTCCAGCGTGCCATCATTATCAATATCATCCTTAAACTTGATATCGTCATCATAGATAAGATTGGTGCCAATATTAGCTTTTATATGTTTGTTGATCGTAAGATTAAAATTTAACTCCCAATTGATGTCTATATTCCCATAATTATTCAGATAATCGGAATATAGACTTAATCGGTTACTCATAGTTACATTTTTAAAAACTTCGGTATCCCAAGTGCTTTGTATTAGACTACCAAATTCATTTCTTGACCTTTTCCCTTTTGCAACCCCAAAAGCACCATCATTTGAAAGCGCTTGATCTAAAACAAAAGTTGATTTTAAGGTTATAGGAGACAAATAAATTGAAAAATTATTTTTTCTTAATTCATATTGAGTCCCAGCACCTAAAAATAAATAGGCAGGAGCAAATAACCTTGAAATAGGACTACTCGTATCAGGATATTTATAACCGTCTGTAAATTGGGTATTAAAATTAAGTTTAACTGAATAATACCAGTTGGAAATAGTGTCTTTTCTATAACCAAATGTAGAATTGACTTCTAGCTTATCATCAGTTTTTCTTAACCCCTGCTCTTCTTGTCGATTCAATCCATAACGCGCGAAAATCTCGTTATGCCATAATAGATGAAGTTTTTTATAAGATTTTACAACAGAAAATTTTACCAATCCCGAAACAGAATTGTTTCCTCCGGAATTCCAATTTACAAATGCCGCTTCGCTGATATCCAACCCGAAGCTATTTTTGTTTTTCCACCATATCGGGTCTTTAGCAAATTTTGTTGTATCAATGTTCACTTGCCTGATAGGATTTATAATTTTCAAAGTATCAATGAGCAACTTTGGTTGTATTGTCAAAAATTCATTTATTTTGGGAACAGGAGCATAGGTTGTGTCATTTGTAAGTTGATTGATAACCATTCTAAAACGAGGGGTATAGATATCTTTATTTTTTACCGAATCAAATTGAATAGTATAAAAAGGCCTTAATAATGAATCTAGTTTTATTTTGAGCAAATCGGCTTTTGTAGGTATTCTTACGGAATCTATAGTCTTATAAACTCCTAAAGAATCTAATCGCATAATTACATTGATTGTGTCATTTAGTTTTACGATTCTGACAGAATCTATGGGTTGGACTGGAACGATGGTGTCAGTCGATATAATGAGTTTTTTAATAAACCTGGCCTGTTCAGTTGACTTTAATGAATCTGCTCTTTCATCAACTTTTGTAGAGTCTGGTATTTGAGCAAAAGAAACAACAGAAAAAAGAATGGCTATCAAAAAGGACATTTTCTTATTTTCCATAAACACGAAAATTAAGCCCACGAAGATAAGATTTTTTTAATATTCACAAGGTCTAAACCGATGGAACTCATTAATTCGGAAGTATTACCATGTTCTATAAAATTATCTGGAACCCCCAGTCGTTTTATACTTTTGTTTTGATAATTGTACTGTTGTGCAAATTCTAAAACTGCACTTCCAAAACCACCCGTAATGGTTCCATCTTCAATAGTAATTATTTTGTCAAATTTTTCAAAAATTGAATGTAATAAAACTTCATCTAATGGCTTTACAAAACGCATATTATAGTGTGCTATTTTATCATTATTAGGGATATCGTTGCATGCTTCAATAACGAAATTCCCGATAGTTCCAATGCTCAATATTGCTATTTCAGTACCATTTTTTAAAACCTCTCCTTTGCCCAACTTTATTGCTGTAAAAGGGATCTTCCAATTTAAGGTTACGCCTCTACCTCTGGGATACCTGATGGCGATTGGACCATCCAATGCTAATTGTGCAGTAAACATTATATTTCTCAGTTCAATTTCATTCATTGGGGCAAAAATGATCATATTTGGTATACATCGTAAATAGGCCAGATCAAAAACACCGTGATGTGTCGCACCATCTTCACCTACCAATCCTGCTCTATCCAAACAAAATATTACAGGTAATTTTTGCAAGGCGACATCATGAATAACCTGATCATAGGCACGTTGTAAAAAAGTGGAATAAATAGTACAAAAAGGGATCATTCCTTGTGTTGCCATCCCCGCAGCCAGAGTTACCGCATGTTGTTCAGCTATACCTACATCAAAAGCACGATCGGGTATTTCTTCTAACATATATTTTAAGGAACTCCCTGTGGGCATAGCAGGGGTTATCCCTATTATTTTTTCATTTTGTTTTGCCAATTCTACTAAGGTCAATCCGAATACATCCTGATATTTAGGAGGCAAATCAATAGTTGATTTTGGGACGGTTTCACCGGTAAGTTTATTGAATTTACCTGGGGCATGGTAGGTTACCTGATCTTCTTCTGCTCGCTGTAATCCTTTACCTTTGGTAGTAATAATATGTAAAAATTTTGGTCCTTTAACTGACTTTAATCGTTGTAATTCATGAATAACGGCTTTTAAATCATGTCCATCTATAGGGCCGGAATAATCGAAATTCAATGCTTCAATGATATTATGTTTTCTGACCCTCTTATCTTTTTTAATATTAGTCAAATAATTTTTTAATGCACCCACACTTGGGTCTATGCCCATAGCATTATCATTTAAAATTATTAATAAGTTCACATCAGTAACTCCGGCATGATTTAATCCTTCAAATGCCATTCCACTGGCTATACTGGCATCGCCTATTACTGCGATATGCTGTTTTTCTTTTTCTCTCTTTAAAGAAGACGCGATAGCCATACCCAGGGCTGCAGAAATGGATGTTGACGAGTGACCTACTCCAAAAGTGTCATAAATACTTTCATCTCGATTTGGGAAACCAGCAATACCACCGAATTGTCTGTTAGTATGAAAGATATCTTTTCTTCCAGTTAAAAGTTTATGCCCATAGGCTTGATGCCCAACATCCCAAACCAACAGATCATTAGGTGTATCAAAAACATAATGCAACGCAATTGTGAGTTCTACTACCCCTAAACTCGCTCCTAAATGTCCTTCTTTAACAGCAACGATATTAATTATAAAATCTCGTAATTCTTGAGCAAGCTGAGGCAACTTATTAAGTTTTAACTTCCGTAAGTCTTTAGGATTGTTTATTGCATCTAATAATTTGGCAGACATAGTGCAAATGTACGAGTTGAAACTATAATAATTAACATTTGAAATTGTATTTTTGCGAGCATGAATGTCATTTTAAGTGGCATAAGAATAGAAATCACAAAGATGGAAGATCCTTTTGATGACACCTATTTTATGAAACGTGCTTTACTCGAGGCCGAAGTTGCTTTTGAAAAAAATGAAGTACCCATTGGTGCGGTAATAGTGATTAAGAATCAAATTATAGCACGGGCACATAACTTAACGGAATTGTTAAATGACGTTACCGCGCATGCAGAGATGCAAGCTTTCACAGCAGCTTCTGATTTTTTAGGAGGTAAATATTTAAAAGATTGTACACTTTATGTGACCTTAGAACCTTGTCAAATGTGTGCCGGAGCTAGTTATTGGACACAAATAGGTAGAATAGTATATGGAGCTAGAGATGAAAAACGAGGATTTGAATATTGTAATACAACATTACATCCGAAAACTAAGGTTGTTGGAGGAGTTTTAGAAGAGGAATGTAGTGAGATTATAACACGGTTTTTTATTCAAAAACGAAATTTGAACTAAAGATCTTTTTGATTGATCTTAAACGGATTTTTGCTTTTAGGATCTATCACATATTTCTTATACTTACCTTTCTTATATCGATAATAAATAAATAATGGCATTAATATAAAGGATAAAAAAAGTATGTCTAGTCCAATAATTATCTTATGTAAAGGGTCATTTATGTATTGAAAATATAAACCAACAACCAACCCTCCGATAAAAATAAAAAACAAGATTTTTAATAAAAGTTTCATCTGTTTAAGTCGAATTTTTTAGTACTGCTAAACTACAAAATTTATACCTTTAGCTTCATGAACCAAATGAATGCAATCCTATTTTATTCTTTTTTAACAATTTTTTGTTTTTTTGGATGCAATTCTACCACTAAAAACGATAAAATTATGCAATCTAACCATGAAAAAATTGTAATTGCGCACCGCGGTGCTTCAGGATATTTACCTGAACATTCACTGGAAGCTAAGGCTATGGCCTATGCTATGAAACCAGATTTTATAGAACAGGATCTTGTGCTATCTAAAGATGATATACCCATTGTAATACATGATATCCATTTGGAGTCGGTTACGGATGTTGCTGAAAAATTTTCTGAAAGGAATCGTAAAGATGGCCGATATTATGTAATTGATTTTACTTATGAAGAGTTGCAGCAATTGAATGTTACCGAAAGATTTGACATAAAAACTTTTAAAGCAATTTACCCAAAACGATTCCCAATGTGGAAATCGAAATTTAAATTACATTCATTGCAAGATGAAATTGAATTAATTCAAGGTTTAAATATAAGTACAGATAAGAACATAGGTATTTACCCTGAAATAAAAGAACCTGAATTTCACAATAAAGAGGGTAAAGATATTTCCAAGATTGTATTAAAAATATTAACTAATTATGGTTATACGACTAAAAATGACAACTGTATTTTGCAGTGTTTTGATGCTATAGAATTGAAGAGAATTAGACAAGAATTGAAGTCTGAATTGTTTTTAGTTCAGTTAATGGAATATAAAAATAATGAGAGTAACTTAAAAGAATACGCAACATATGTGGACGGAATTGGGCCATGGTATAAACAACTTATTTCTGGGAAAGATGATAAAGGGAATTGGAAATCATCAAATTTAGTAACGGAAGCTCATCAATTGGGTTTGGTAGTACATGCCTATACTTTTAGAGCTGATGATTTAGGAGAGTTTTCTTCTTTTGAAGAATTATTAGATGTAGGTTTTAACACTTTACAATTAGATGGTGTTTTTACTGATTTTCCAGATAGAGTGGTTCGTTTTTTAAATAAATCTAAGTAGTTGTTACCTGTATTAATTTTTGCCTATATGCAGTTAGCAATCTTGATTTAGAGATGTAACCATAATACTTACCCTTTTTAATAACAGGTAAATTCCAAGCCCCGCTGGTTTTAAATTTTTTCATTATAGAGTTCATTGTATCATCTTCATAAATGATAATATCAGCATCAGCATGCATCAAGTTAGATACTTTTACTTTTTCATACAATTTGGAATCAAACATAATGTTTCGAATATCATCTAAACGAATAACACCTAAAAATTCATTTTTTTCATTAACAACCGGAAAATGATTACGTGATGATTTTGCTACAGCTTCTTTAAGGATTTCACCTAGTTTCATATCCGGAGAAAGCGAGATAAAATTCGTTTCTATTACTTTATCTATTTCTAACATCATCAGCACATTTTTATCCTTGTCATGAGTTATAAGTTCACCTCTTTGAGCTAATTTCAAGGTATATATAGAATGAGAAATATAGTATCGGGTTATTGAAAAGGAAATGGCTGCAACCAACATTAAGGGAACAAAAAGTTCATATCCACCTGTTATTTCTGCAATCAAAAAAATCGCCGTGAGCGGTGCATGTAAAACTCCGGCCATTAATCCGGACATTCCAATTAGGGTAAAATTTGATTCTGAAACATCAAATCCAAATCCGATATTATTAATAATCTTAGCAAAAGCATTTCCTAATGCACTTCCCATAACCAATGTTGGGATGAATACGCCTCCTACACCACCGGCTGCAAAAGTAGTGCTCATGGCCACTGCTTTAAAAATGGTTATTCCTATCAATAATCCAATGACAATCCATATGTTGGTAAGATCCATATTAATTGGTGTTCTGCCTATAGCAGCAATGTGATCTCCTTTTAATAAATTATTGATCAATCCATACCCTTCACCATATAGAGGTGGAATAACGAATAACATGACCCCAATAGCTGATGCTCCGATGAGCAGCCTTTTGGTTCTGCTTTCAAACCTTTTAAAATAGTTGGTAATCGCGAAATATATTTTGGAAAAATATACAGAGGCTAAACCCGTAAATAAACCAAGAATTACATAAAATAAAATATCCTTTATTTCAAATCTATCAATTAACTCAAACCGGAATAACACATCTGTACCCATAAAAAAATAAGAGGTTACAACAGCAGATACAGAAGCCAGCAATAATGGGATTAAAGATGCAAAAGCTATATCTAGACTAAAAACTTCAACAGCAAATATTATAGCTGCAATTGGGGCCTTAAACATTGATGCCATTGCACCAGCAGTGGCGCATCCAATCAATAACATTCTTGTTTTGGTGTTCATATGAAATAAAAGTGCCGTGTTAGAACCTAAGGCTGCACCTGCACTTACAGCAGGGCCTTGTAAACCTACTGATCCACCAAAAGCTACAGTCAATGGTGCCGTAATTAATGGTGCAATAATGTTATATCTCGGAATAATTCCATTGAGTTTAGATATTGCGTGCAATGTTGTTGAAATACCATGGCCTATATGTTTTTTTAACCATGTCTTTTTTACAATATATACTAAAAACAAACCAATGATTGGGAAAACAAAGTATAACGAACTTTGATAATTTTTAACTAAATCGATTTTTAATAAGAGTTGGATATAGTGTGTAAGGTTTTTAAGTAAAACAGTACCTAAACCTGCTAAAAACCCTACGAGAACGCTCAGAATATATACAAAATGCCTTTCCGGTATATGTTTGTATCGCCAAATTAAAATTTTGCGCAATATTGATTTTGATTGGATTGGCATTGTATAAAGATAAAAAAATCCTGCATTAGCAGGATTCATTAATTTATGACTTTAAATTTAGTTTTAAGTGTAATTCATTTAACTGAGCATCATCTATTGGAGATGGTGCATCGATCATTACATCACGACCTGAATTATTTTTCGGAAAAGCAATAAAATCACGAATGGTTTCTTGGCCGCCAAGGATAGCAACTAACCTGTCTAAACCAAAAGCAATACCACCATGTGGAGGAGCACCGTATTCAAAAGCATTCATTAAAAACCCAAACTGCGCCTTGGCTTCTTCTTTAGTAAACCCTAAATGATCAAACATCAAAGCTTGCGTAGTTTTATCATGGATTCTGATGGAACCCCCACCAATTTCATTACCATTAAGTACTAAGTCATAAGCATTGGCCCTTACTTTGCCTGGATCTGTATCTAGCAAAGAAACATCTTCAGGTTTCGGTGAAGTAAATGGATGGTGCATAGCATGATATCGTTTTGTTTCTTCATCCCATTCCAATAATGGGAAGTCAGTTACCCATAGCGGTGCAAATTCATTTGGCTTGCGTAGCCCCATTTGCTCAGCTAGTTCCATTCTTAAAGAGCTTAATTGAGCACGTACTTTCTCAGTTTGCCCGGATAGTACACAGATTAAATCACCAGGTTTTGCCCCTGTAATTTCAGCCCATTTTGCTAAATCTTCTTGATCATAAAACTTATCGACAGAAGATTTGAAAGTCCCATCATCGTTATAACGAGCATATACCATTCCTAAAGCTCCTATTTGTGGTCTTTTGATCCATTCAATTAATTTATCAATTTCTTTACGTGAATATGAGTTTCCACCCGGAACTGCGATCCCAACTATCAATTCAGCTTGATTGAAAACATTAAAATCTTTATGCTGGGCCACCTCATTTAGTTCACCGAATTCCATTCCAAAACGTATATCCGGTTTATCATTTCCATACATTTTCATGGCTTCATCAAAAGTCATTCGTGGAAAATTATCTACTGTAACACCTTTAATTTCTTTTAATAAATGACGCGTTAAGCCTTCAAAAGCGTTTAAAATATCTTCTTGTTCAACAAATGCCATCTCACAATCTATTTGTGTAAACTCAGGTTGCCTGTCAGCACGTAGATCTTCATCTCTAAAGCATTTTACGATTTGAAAATATTTATCCAACCCACCAACCATCAATAGTTGTTTAAAGGTTTGTGGAGATTGTGGTAAGGCATAAAATTGCCCTTCATTCATTCGTGAAGGTACCACAAAATCACGCGCCCCTTCTGGGGTAGATTTGATTAAATAAGGAGTTTCAACTTCTATAAATCCTTCTTTTGATAAGTAGTAACGGACTTGCTGTGTTACTTTATGACGAAATATCAAATTCTCTTTTACTGGATTTCTACGAATATCTAAATAACGATATTTCATACGTAATTCTTCACCACCATCAGTCTCATCTTCAATAGTAAAAGGAGGGAGCAATGATTTATTTAATATTTGAAGTTCAGACACTAAAATTTCAATATCGCCCGTTGGTAAATTCGGATTTTTTGAAGTACGCTCTATTACAATTCCCTTCACCTGAATTACAAACTCTCTACCAAGGGCCTTTGCTTTGGTCATTATTTCTTTAGAAGTGCGTTCTTCATCAAAGATCAACTGTGTGATTCCGTATCTGTCACGCAGGTCTACCCAGATCATAAAACCTTTGTCCCGCACTTTTTGCACCCATCCGGCAAGGGTAACTTCATTATTAATATGTGATGATCTTAACTCACCATTTGTATGACTTCTATACATTTTCTTTCTTAAAAATTGAGCTGCAAATTTAGTGAAATACTGTGTACATTAAATAATTTCGGTTTTATTTTTGATCATTCACTTAAATAAGGTCAATATTACTATCCTAATTTGTCAACTAATCTTTAATTTTTCGTTAAATTTAACATATGGATCTCAAGAAATTCTTTTCGGAACTAAAAAGACGAGATGTTTATAGGGTAGCAATCTCTTATGGAATTACTGCATGGGTGTTAGCTCAAATTGCTGATTTGGTGACTGATAGTTTTGAGACTCCTCCATGGGTTATTAAAATGATAATTATAGCCCTTATAATTGGCTTACCAATAGCGGTAATTCTTGGGTGGGTTTATGATATGACACCACAAGGGATCATAAAAACAAAACCAGAAAAAAACGAAAAGAATCTGAAGCCAAGGAGTAAGAAATCAATTATCTGGAATCTATTTTTAAGTACAATTATCATCATAAGTTTTGTGACGATTGGTACTTGGTGGGCACTAAATGAGTACAAAACGGCAGATACGGGAATTACGAAATCTCTGGCTATACTACCTTTGAGAAATTTTACTGAAAATGATAATCGAATATATTTAGCAGCCGGGCTTCATTCTAATTTGATAACAAATGTATCAAAAATAAGTTCTTTAAGAACCACCCCTCCCAGATCAACATTAAAATATGAAAATTCAGAGAAATCAATTTCAGAAATAGCGAATGAGTTGGGGGTTGAAACAATTCTCGAAGCTGACATTATGAAATTTGCAGACACTGTTCAGTTAAATTTTAGATTGATACAAGCAATTCCTAAAGAACGGACTATATGGGCACAAATTATTGAAAAACCTGTTAGTGAAATTTATTCCTTGTTTGATGAAGTTTCTCAACAAATTGCAAATGAAATGGATCTGACTTTAACGGAACAAGAGAAAATATTATTGTCAAGTGCTAAGAAAGTTGATCCAGAGGCATATCAGGCGTATCTTAAAGGAGTATTTTATTGGATGAAGCTTACTGAAAATGATCTAGAACAAGCATTGAATTATTTTCTACTCGCTCTAAAGATAGATCCAAATTACGCAGCAGCCTACGCTGGAATTGCTTCAGTTGGAGCTGCAAAAATGCAAAATGGAGTTGTTCGGGGCATTGAAGTTATTCCGAAATTAGATTCTCTAATGTCAAAAGCGCTTGAACTAGATAGTTCTTTACCGGAAGTTCACTATAGTATTGCTTTATGGAATACCTGGGGTAAATGGGATTGGAAAAAAGCAGACATAGCTTTCAAAAAAGCTCTAGCACTTAACCCAAATCAAGCTTTTACACGTGCTTATTATTCTCATTATTTATACATCATTGGTGAGCCCGAATTGGCTTTGCTACAAATGGAAAAGGCACTGGAACTTGATCCTGTAACCCCACTTTTTCAAGCTGTATATGCTATGGATTTAAATTATAGCAGAAAATTTCCAGAAGCTATTCGTATTTTAAATAAGATTTTACGAATTAACCCAAAAGATCCTTTAGCCCTTTCAGCATTGCGGGCCGCATATCATAATAACAAAGAATTCGATAAAGCCTATGAAATTTTTGTCAGATCTTATGAGGCTGAAAACGATATGGAGGCGGTATTAGCACTTAAAAATGGGTACACTAATGGGGGTTATCCAGGTGCGTTAAATAGTTTGGCCGAGTTTCTCATTAACCGTTCTTCAGAAAAATATGTTACACCCTGGCGAATAGGTACGCTATACACTAGGTCGGGAAATAACGATTTGGCCATCAATTATCTTTTCGCGGCTTACAATGATCATGATTCAAATATGCCATATATCAATATTGATCCAATATTTGACGATTTAAAAAGTTATCCGGAGTTCAGAAATTTAATTACAAAGATGAATTTTCCAAACTCTCATTAATAATTCCTCTTGACCTGAATTAGATGTTCTTGGTCTAATTTTTTATATAACAGACGCAAAATACGCTACATTTATTGATAGTTGAAAAAAATCCAAGATCATGAGAAAGTTTGCAAACATTAAAATTTCAGTTGCCATATTATTTCTTTTAATACAGTGTTTTACGTATGCCCAGCAGAAAACGGGAAACTTAGTTGAATATTTTGGTAAAGAAAAAGTTGAAGAGATCAATGAGGGTAAGTTGTTGCATGTTTTTAAGAAAGGTTTGGCCCTGAAAATTCAGGATTTTAATTTTAATTCATCTTCCTTTCCAAAAGAACCCGTATTTGAAAAGTTTTTGATGAATCCCAATTATAAGGTTTCAAAGGAACAGGTTTTTGATATCGATTTTTTGGGAAATGAATTAAAATGGAAGGAGATCAATGTTGATAAAACCAATAGTTTTAATGATACTGATTTAAGATCGAGTTATGTCTATTTAACCTACAATTCAAATGCTGAAAAAATTGTTCTTTTCGAAGCTTCTGGCCATTCATCGGTTTTAATAAATGGATATCCTCATGAAGGTGATCATTATGACTACGGATGGAACCTTATTCCTACTAAGTTAAAAAAGGGAAAAAATGTCTTTATCTTAAAAGTGGGTCGTTTCCCTAGAATACGTGCCCGTTTGATCGAACCAAAATTTGCTGTTCAATTTACTACAAGAGATTTGACACTACCAGATTTATTAATTGAAGAAAACAATGATTATAAAGGGGCTATCAGGGTCATTAATGCTACTGAAAATTGGGTGAAGAATTATACGATTAATACAAGATTGGAAGAAGATGGTCAGGAGACTACAGTTCCGTCAATTCCTCCATTGAGTATTCGTAAAGTGTCTTTTTCAATTCCTGCTATTTCAAACAAAATAAAAAACGATAAAACCAATTTGAAAATACAGTTGAAAAGCAATAAAGGACTTTCGATTACAAGTGAGAATATAAAACTCAATGTAAAATCTAAATATAAACATCATAAGAAAACCTTTGTAAGCCATATTGATGGAAGTGTTCAATATTACAGTGTAGCGCCGGCTAGTAATGAAAAATTAGAATCCCCTGCATTGTTTTTATCAGTACATGGTGCTTCGGTTGAAGCGGTGAATCAGGCGAATGCTTATAAACAGAAAGATTGGGGCCATATTGTGGCTCCTACGAACCGAAGACCCTTTGGTTTTGCATGGGAAGACTGGGGAAGGCTCGATGCTCTGGAAGTTCTAGCAGATGCCAAAGAATTGTATAAGCCTGACAATAAGAAAATATATTTAACCGGACATTCTATGGGTGGTCATGGCACTTGGTATTTAGGAGCCACTTATCCCGATTATTTCGCAGCAATTGCCCCTTGTGCCGGATATCCTGATCTATTGTTATACCGTGACAGCTTTATTAAGAAGAGGCTGCAATTGCCTCAAAAACAATTAACGGAACTTGGAATGACACCAAAGGTTGTCGAACGCATGAAAATTGAATATGTCCCCAACCAAGTTGAGAATATGATCAAGAGAGCAGGTACTCCTAGTAGAACCCTAAAATTAATGCGTAACTATTTGCATCTTGGAGTATATATATTACACGGTGAAAAAGACAATGTCGTACCGACTTTTATCGCTCAAGAAATGAGAGAACGTTTAGGCACCTTCCATTCTGATTTTACTTATTATGAATATCCGGATGGCACTCATTGGTATGGAGATCACAGTATGGATTGGCCACCAATATTTGACTTCTTTAAGCAACGCACCATAAAAGAAAGTAAGGATATCAAAAAGCTGGAATTTTATACAGGTTCCCCTGGTGTTTCCTCTAAATCTCATTTTATTACAATTCATCAACAACAAAAACCTTTTGAGCTTAGCTCCTTTGATTTTTCTAAAGAAAAGAATTTTGAAATAGACACAAAAAATGTAGCATTAATTGAAGTTGATCTTACACAATTGACAGACACCGTTAATAAGGTGCAGCTTAATGGAAAAGAATTTAATATTTTAAAAAAAGACAAGATATTTTTCAAAGAAACCAATGATGAGTGGCATATATCTTCGTATCCCTCATTACATGAAAAAGGACCACATAGAAACGGTGGATTTAAAGATGCATTTAGAAATAATATGGTATTTGTATTTGCTACTAAAGGTTCTAAATTAGAAAATGAATGGTATTATAATAAAGCCAGATTTGATGCAGAAACATTTTGGTATCGAGGAAACGGAAATATTGAGATCATAAAAGATGTTGAATTTACTTTAAAAAAATACCCAAATCAGAATATAATATTATACGGTAATAGAGATAATAATGCTGCTTGGAAAACACTGATGAAAGAAAGTCCCGTTCAAGTAAGTAAAGATGAAGTTAATTTTGGGGAGAAGAAATTACTTGGAGATCAATGGGGGTTGTTTTTTATTGTTCCTAGAAAAGATAGTGAAATGGCGAGCATTGGTGTAGTAACGGCAACGGGGATAAATGGAATGAAAGCATCCTATGCCAATCATTACCTAGTTAATGGCACAACATTTCCTGATCTGTTACTTTTTGACAATACTGTCTTAACCGATGGTATTTCAGCCGTTAAATGTGCAGGATTTTTTGGGAATGACTGGTCAATAGAGAATGGCGAATTTGAATGGAATTAAAAGATAACGAGATTCCTTATTTTTGAAATATTGTTAAACAGTTATTTATGCCAAACTTAAATTTTACTTCAAAAAGAATTGTTTCCATTGATATTTTTAGGGGACTCACCATGTTTTTCATGATTTTTGTAAATGATCTATGGTCATTAACTAATGTTCCTGAATGGTTAAAGCATAAATCAGCCGATGTTGATGGCATCGGTTTTTCAGACATAATTTTTCCTGCGTTTCTTTTTATCGTTGGTTTATCTATTCCTTTTGCTATTAAAGCAAGAAGAAAAAGGGGAGATAACAACTTGTTTGTCTTAAAACATATTATTATTAGAACTGTGGCACTAATTATAATGGGTTTATTTATGGTCAATTTTGAGAGCATAAATGACGAGTTTCTTTCTATAAATAAGTACATATGGGAAATCATAATGACGTTGGCCATTTTTCTAGTTTGGTTATACTATAAGCCATTTGAACAGTATCATAAAAAAATAACCATTGTATTACAGTTTATTGGAATA
>Ga0316190_10001756_pt1 | contig 15767 bp, 13 predicted proteins | sample Eddworburrow2_MG_FD_204929 | JGI IMG/M metagenome (GOLD analysis project Ga0316190, IMG submission 204929) | Coastal sediment microbial communities from Maine, United States - Eddy worm burrow 2 | ecosystem: Environmental > Aquatic > Marine > Coastal > Sediment | place: USA: Maine | collected... | reverse complement strand
GGGGTTGATTCTGATCTGCACTTCAATAACGGGACAGGTCTGAGTGAACCCGGCCAAGAGACTCGACAGGATTAACGGTGCGCCGCCGGTTGCAGTGGTGGACATCGGTTCAAACTCCGTGCGCATGGTCGTGTATGACGGCCTGAGACGCGCGCCATCACCCATGTTCAATGAAAAGGTGTTGTGCGCGCTGGGCCGCGGCGTGGCTCAAACCGGTGCGCTGGATGACGAGGCGTCAGAACGGGCCTTGAACGCAATTCGGCGGTTTCGCGCCCTGTGCAACCAGATGAATGTCAGCGAAATCTTTTCCGTCGCAACCGCAGCCGTGCGCGATGCATCCAATGGTAGCGAATTCATAACAAAAGCCAAAAAGCTGCTTGGCGCAGACATCGGCGTTCTGACAGGTCGTCAGGAAGCGGCATTCGCAGCCAAAGGCGTGTTGTCCGGTATCCCGGATGCCGAAGGTATTGTCGGCGACCTTGGCGGTGGCAGCCTGGAACTTGTCGATGTCTCGATGGGCAAGCTGCGCGATGGCATAACACTGCCTCTGGGGCCGCTGCGGATTCTGGGGGAAACCGGCCCCGACATCGAAGCCGCCACACAATACATTGATGCCCAGCTTGACCGGGCCGGGTTGTTGCAGAACCTGGATGGCCGGACCTTTTATGGTGTTGGCGGTGCCTGGCGTAACCTTGCCCGCCTGCATATGGCCCAAATCCATTATCCGCTGATCATTGTTCAGGGCTATACGATGGATCGTTCGACGGCACTGTCGCTGGCTGATTTTGTGTCACGGCTGTCACCGGACACGCTCAGGGGCATTGAAGCTGTGTCCAAGAGCCGGTCCGAAACACTGCCGCTGGCCGCTCTGGTGCTTGAACGGTTGCTGGCGCGTACCCAGCCGAAGGACATGGTGACATCGATTTATGGCGTTCGTGAAGGCCTGTTGTTCGGCAAGCTCAAGAAACGTGTTCGCGATTCCGACCCTTTGTTGAATGCCAGCTGGGATTTTGCCAAACGCTATGCACGCTCGCCTCATCACGAGCTGGAACTGTGCGAGTGGACCGACGCTCTGTTTGCCAACAACAAGCTGGCCGAAACCGAAGAGGAACGCCGCCTGCGCCATGCTGCCTGCATGATGGCTGACATTTCCTGGCGGGCAAATCCCGACTACCGGTCAGGCCGCGCGCTAACCATCATCTCGCAAGCCGCGATCGTCGGTGTGGATCATCCCGGAAGGTTGTTCCTGGCGCTGGCGGTGTTCTTCCGCTACCAGGGCATCAACTCGAAACATGCACCACGCGAGTTTATCGACTTGATCCCGGAGGACTGGCTGGAGCGCGCACGCATACTGGCCGGCGCCATGCGCCTCGCCTATGTGTTGACCGGGGCCATGACCGGTGTCCTGCCCAAGATCAAACTGTTCATAGACGGCAAAAAACTTGTTTTGGACATGCCGAAGAAGTTGTCCGACCTTTATGGTGAGTCTGTCGCGAAGAAGCTGAACCAGCTGGCAGACGCCATGGGCCTCGAGGCGGAAATACGCCTCGGTTAGCCTGATATTTTCCCAGGCCGGCGGCGTATTTCCTAGTCTCGATCGACCCTTTTTGCTGCAGGTTTTTGCTTGCGGCGATTTGGCCCTGCGACAGTATCTGCCTACTCCGGGGCCGGTCGCGAGCCTATCTTGCCCACGAAGCTATCCCAATCGAACCAGGAACATAACCATGTTTGATGGCGTCTCCGCTGAATTGCTTGCGCGCTTTCAATTCGCGTTTACGGTGTCTTTTCACATTGTGTTTCCGGCTTTCTCCATCGGCTTGGCGAACTATCTCGCCGTGCTCAACGCATTGTGGCTGAAAACCGGTGATCAGACCTATCTGACGCTGTTCGACTACTGGAAGAAGATATTTGCGGTGGCCTTTGGCATGGGCGTCGTGTCCGGCATTGTCATGTCGTACCAGTTCGGCACCAACTGGAGCGTGTTTTCCGACAAGACGGGCCCCATTCTCGGCCCGCTGATGGCCTATGAGGTGTTGAGCGCATTCTTCCTGGAAGCAGGTTTTCTCGGCATCATGCTGTTCGGACGCAAGCGCGTCGGCGACAAGCTCCACATGTTCGCAACCGCCGTTGTTGCAGTTGGTACCTTGATGTCGGCGACCTGGATCCTGTCGGTGAATTCATGGATGCAGACACCCGTCGGCTACTCGATAAATGAAGCGGGGCAGTTTGTACCGGAAGACTGGTGGGCGATCGTCTTCAACCCGTCCTTTCCTTATCGGCTTGTCCACATGGTGCTGGCGGCGTTCCTCACCACCGCCCTTGTTGTCGGTGCAGTCGGCGCATGGCATCTGCTCAAGGACCGGACGCACAAACCGGCCCGCGTCATGTTCTCCATGGCCATGTGGATGGCAGCCCTGGTCACACCCGTCCAGATATTTGCCGGAGACCTGCACGGGCTCAATACGCTTGAACACCAGCCGGTCAAGGTCATGGCAATGGAGGGCCATTTCGACAGCTATCCGGACGGTGCGCCGCTGATCCTGTTCGGGATTCCAAACCAGGCGGAAAAACGCATCGACTTCGCTATCGAAATCCCGAAATTGTCGAGCCTGATCCTAAAGCATGATCTGAATGCGCCGCTGGCGGGCCTCGACACGATTGATGACAAGGACGAACCACCGGTTGCCATCGTGTTCTGGAGTTCCCGTATCATGATTGCGCTGGGGTTTGCCATGCTGGGTCTTGGCATATGGAGCCTGTGGGCGCGCTGGCGCAAAGTGCTGTACCGCGACAGTTGGTTGCACATGGCTGCCGTTGCTATGGGCCCGTCCGGATTTGTTGCCGTTCTGGCCGGGTGGGTGACAACGGAAGTCGGCCGCCAGCCGTTCACCGTGTATGGCCTGCTGCGCACCAGTGACTCGCTTGCCCCCATAGCAGCGCCGGCTGTCGCCACATCCCTGATTGCCTTCATTATTGTATATTTCTTCGTGTTCGGGGCCGGTGTGTTTTACATCATGCGCATGATGAGCAAGCCACCCGGCGGCGGCGGCAAGGAACTCAGCAAGGGGCCGTTGCGCAGCGCAGGCACAACACCTGCTGCGCAGATTGCCGAACAGGAGGGTGCTGGCAGTGGAATTTGATCTTCCCCATATATGGGCTGCCATCATCGCGTTTGCCGTCCTGATGTATGTGATACTCGATGGCTTTGATCTTGGGGTCGGGATGCTGTTCGTGGTTGAACATGAAAAGCATGATCGCGACGTCATGATGAATTCCGTCGCCCCGGTATGGGATGGCAATGAAACCTGGCTCGTCATGGGCGGCGGCGGACTGTTTGCAGTGTTTCCGCTGGCCTATGCCACGGTGCTGCCGGCTCTCTACATGCCGTTGACAATCATGCTGCTGGCACTGGTGTTTCGCGGGGTGGCGTTCGAGTATCGCTGGCGCACGGAGCGCGGGCAGTTCTTGTGGAACTGGGGGTTTTGGGGCGGGTCGTTTGTCGCCGCTTTCACCCAAGGCATAGCGCTGGGTGCGTTGGTGCAGGGTATTTCCATCACCGAGCGCGCTTACTCCGGCGGATGGTGGGACTGGCTGACGCCGTTTTCGGTGATGACGGGCATCGCTGTGGTGTTCGGCTACACGCTGCTTGGTGCCACCTGGCTGATCTATAAGACCGAAGGTCCGTTACAGGAAAGAATGCAGGCACGAGCCCGCAGTCTGGCTATCGTCACACTCGGATTTATCGGAATTGTGAGCGCTGTTACACCGTTTCTTGATCCGGTCTATGCCGAACGCTGGTTTGCCTGGCCGACGGCGGTTTTTTCAGCGATTGTGCCCTTGCTGCTCGCCGCAGCGGCGTGGAAACTATACACAGGTCTTCGCGACAAGCGCGACGCCACACCCTTTCTGGCATCGCTGGCACTTTTCATTGTGAGCTTTGTCGGTATCGGCATCAGCTTCTACCCACACATCGTACCCCCGAGCCTGACCATCGCCGAAGCCGCAGCCCCTGACTCAAGTCTGCTCTTTACTCTTGTGGGTGCAGCGTTGCTGTTGCCGTTGATCCTGGCCTATACGGCTTATTCCTACTGGGTGTTTCGCGGCAAGATGGACCCGGATGAAGGTTATCACTGATGCCGCGTTCTGCCAGCAAACTGATGTGGTTTGCCGCCTACTGGTTGGCTGGCGTCGCCGTCGTCGGCAGCATTGCCTACCTGATCAAGCTGGTACTTGTCTGAGCGTCGGCCCTAAGCGTTGAAAATATCCGGCTTGCCGTCTCGGATGCCAATGGCGAGCTTGCCGGTTTTCAGGCCTTGCGCCACTTCACCGAACAATTCATGTCGCCAGCCGCGCATCATCTGCAGATGCTCGCCGCCATTGCCCGCAAATTCCTCGATGTCGGCCGCGTTGGCAATCAGGCGAGGGGCGATGTTTTCGCGCTCACACACCACTTTCAGCCCCAGCTTCAAAACATCGGCAATGGCTGATGCGCCTTCCGGCTGCGGGCCTTTTGAGGGTTCCTGCGACGGTAGTTTGTCTTTCGGCATGGCAAGGCCTGCTTCAATCGCGCGCAGGATTTCATCGCCCAGTCCGCCGTCCGCCAGTCCGCGCGGAAGCGCGCGCAGTTTTGACAGGCCGGCCTTGTCACGCGGTGCCTGGGTCGCCAGTTCAGAAATGGCATCATCCTTGATAATGCGGTTTCGGGGCATGTTCTTGAATTGCGCGCGTTCCTCACGCCATTTGGCCAGCGCAACGGCAATGCCCATCTGCTTGGTATTGCGCGGCCGGAACTTCAGGCGCTTCCATGCGTCATCCGGTCTGGAAATATATGTGTCGGCAGAGGCGATGACGGCCATTTCTTCAGCCAGCCATGGCGTGCGGCCGTTGTCGGCCAGCATGTCGCGCAGCTTCTCGTAGACCACCCGGAGATGGGTTACGTCGGACAGGGCATAGGCAAGCTGTTTGTCGGACAGTGGCCGCCGGGCCCAGTCGGTGAACCGCGAAGACTTGTCGACCTGTTGACCGGCCAGCTTGCGGACCAGCGCTTCATAGCCGACCTGATCGCCGAACCCGCATACCATCGCTGCAATCTGTGTATCAAAGATCGGGGTCGGGGTTGCACCGGTTGCTTCAACGAAAATCTCCACATCCTGACGCGCGGCGTGAAACACTTTCAATACGGCTTCGTTGGCCATCAGTTGATGGAACGGCGCGAGGTCAATGCCGTCGGCCATCGGGTCGATGATGGCTTCTTCGCCGGCTCCTGCAATCTGGATCAGGCACAGGATCGGCCAGAATGTGTGCTCGCGCATGAATTCGGTATCCACAGTCACATAGGTGTCCGAGGAAAGCGTTTTGCAGAGGCGGGTGAGGTCGTCTGTGGTGGTAATTATTTGCATGGGCAGGGACAAAGCCAGAATGTTGGACGCAAATCAAGCGCATCGCTTCAATCTATGGTTGAAAACACCGTCAATTGCTCTTGCGCGGGCCTTTGCCGGCGGCCTTGTGGGCCAGACGATACATCACCGGTGACGTCCGGAGCAGTGTTGCATACCGCTTCTTGGCCTTCATGTCCGGTGTCCGGCGCACCGTCATTCTCCACAACGTCACAACGACAAGGCTCAGATGCACGATGCTGGTATAGGTGAAGAAGAAGTCCGGCCCGAAGATGGACAATACCTGCGCAGCCACAAATGGTCCGATCATGGCGCCCAGGGAGAAGAAGAAGCTCAGCCCGGCGGCCACAATGACGTACTGCCCGTGTTTGGCCCGGTCATTGGCGTGTGCTGCCGACAATGAGTACAGCGGCAGTGCAAAGGCGCCGAACATGAAGATGCCGGTCAAAGCCATCGAATGCGATGTCCCGGCTGCGTAGGACAAGAGGAAGCCTGAAGCAGCAGCGCCCAGTGTCGCGATGATCAGCACCCAGCGCCGGTCAAGCCGGTCCGACAACCAGCCGAGCGGCAATTGCAACACTGCCCCGCCAATGATCCCGGCGCTCATGAAAGTCGCAACGCCCGTCGTGTCAAATCCGATGTCTGATGCATAGATCGGCCCCATCAGCCGGAAGGTCGAGTTCGTCATTCCAATGGTGATGCAGCCGAAACAGGCCAGTGGTGATATGGCCCAGATGCTTGCGATGGAAAACCGGAACTCATCAGGCGGTTGCGGTGAGGTTCTGTCCATCAGGGATATCGGCACCAGCGACAGGCAGGTCATGATCGCCGCGATGGCGAAAATGGCGAAACCGTATGCACCGAACACCGGCAGCAGGAACTGCGAGCCGGTAACTGCGGCCAGGTCGACCATCCGGTAAACCGACAAGGTGCTGGCACGGTGTGCATTGTCGACGGACGCATTGAGCCAGCTCTCGATGACCATGAACAGGCCGGCAAAGCAGAATCCGGAAATAAAGCGCAAGCCGACCCAGGCCACCGGATCAAGCCACAACACCATGGTCAGCGAAGCCGATGCCGCGATTGCCGCCAGTCCGGAAAATACCCGAATATGGCCCACCGCGCGGATCAGCCTGGCCGTAAACAGGCATGACAGCATGAAGCCTGCATAATAGCCGGTTCCCATCAGCCCGATCAGGGACGCATCGAAGCCTTCATGAGCGGAGCGCAAGGCAATCAGCGTGCCTTGCAGACCATTGCCGGCGAGCAGAATGCCGGCGGCTGCGAGCAGGGGGGAGAGGGGAAGCAGGAAATTCATCGATGTGCGCCTGCGCCAAGCAAAATAGTGCGTACATCTGTCCTAGTCTTCTATCTGCGCGTTCTCAAGCCAAAACCTTGACAAATAAGCCGCCTCGTGCGCTTTTCCCGCGCATTCCAACGCACAAGTTCAGTGTTTGCCAAGAGGGTTACCCATGCACGCCTATCGCAGCCATTCCTGCGCCCAGCTTTCCAGGTCCAATGTAGGCGAAACCGCACGCCTTTCTGGCTGGGTTCACCGCGTGCGCGATCACGGCGGATTGCTGTTCATCGACCTGCGCGACCATTACGGCATGACCCAGGTCGTGGCAGACCCGGACTCACCGGCTTTCAAGACGGCAGAGGCGGTGCGCGGCGAGTGGGTTATCCGTGTCGACGGCGAAGTCAAGGCGCGCTCTGAAGACACCGTCAACGCCAATCTGCCGACCGGCGAAGTGGAAGTATTCGCCCGCGAAATCGAGGTGCTGTCGAAAGCATCTGAGCTGCCGTTGCCGGTGTTCGGTGAGCCTGACTATCCTGAAGATATCCGCCTGAAGTACCGTTTCCTGGACCTGCGCCGCGAAACGCTGCACGCCAACATCATGAAGCGCTCCGCCATTATTGCCAAAATGCGTGCTGAAATGGCGGCTGCCGATTTCAACGAGTTGTCAACCCCGATACTGACGGCATCGTCGCCTGAAGGTGCACGCGATTTCCTGGTTCCGAGCCGTATTCATCCCGGCAAGTTTTATGCACTGCCGCAGGCGCCGCAGCAGTACAAGCAGTTGCTGATGGTGTCGGGTTTCGACAAGTATTTTCAGATCGCGCCGTGCTTCCGCGATGAAGACCCGCGCGCTGACCGCTTGCCGGGCGAATTCTATCAGCTCGACCTTGAAATGAGTTTCGTGACCCAGGACGATGTGCTGAGCACGGTCGAACCGGTCATGCGCAATGTGTTCGAGGCATTTGCCGACGGCAAGCCGGTGACGGCCAACTTCCCGCGTATCGCTTATGCCGATGCCATCCGCAAATATGGCTCCGACAAACCCGACCTGCGTAACCCGATTGAAATGCAGGGCGTTACCGAACATTTTGCCGGCTCCGGCTTCAAGGTGTTTGCAGGCATGATCGCGTCCGATCCCAAGGTGGAGATCTGGGCCATCCCTGCAAAGACAGGCGGCTCGCGCGCTTTCTGCGATCGCATGAACTCCTGGGCGCAAGGCGAGGGTCAACCCGGTCTCGGATACATTTTCTGGCGCGGCGAAGGCGAAAACCTCGAAGGGGCGGGACCGCTGGCCAAGAACATCGGGCCGGAGCGTACCGAAGCCATTCGCACCCAGATGGGTCTTGCAGACGGCGATGCCTGTTTCTTCGTGGCCGGTCTGCCGGAAAAGTTTGCCTCCTTCGCTGGCGCTGCACGCGACCGGGCAGGGGCTGAACTAAAGCTCATTGATGAAGATCGCTTTGAACTGGCCTGGATCGTCGATTTCCCGTTCTACGAATACAATGAGGAAGAAAAGAAGGTTGATTTCTCGCACAACCCGTTCTCCATGCCGCAGGGCGAGATGGATGCGCTTGAAAACCAGGATCCGCTGACCATCAAGGCCTACCAGTATGACCTGGTCTGCAATGGCTTCGAGATCGCTTCAGGCGGCATCCGTAATCACAAGCCTGAGACCATGGTCAAGGCATTCGAGATTGCAGGACTGCCGAAAGACGTGGTCGAGGAACGCTTTGGCGGCCTGTACCGGGCGTTCCAGTATGGCGCGCCGCCCCATGGTGGCATGGCGGCTGGTGTCGACCGGGTCGTGATGTTGCTGTGCGGTACGCGAAACCTGCGCGAAATAACCCTGTTCCCGATGAACCAGCAGGCCGCAGATCTGCTCATGGGCGCGCCATCCGAAGCAGAACCGCGCCAGTTGCGCGAACTGCATGTGCGGCTGTCGTTGCCGAAGGAATAGGCGCTATCGTGGCTGCCATTCCGTCAGGCTTTGAGATGTGTCCAGGACGCGCAAACGTTTGTGTGCCCGACCCGGTCGTGCCACCTGACGGCACATCCGGGTAAAGCCACTAGCTGCGGTCGTTAATCTGCCGCGAAGCAGTAAAGGAAGCCGGCACCGCCGCTTGCCTTGAGCTTGTCCTGGCTGCAACCGCGTGATGCATGAGCGGAGTTCCACGACACATTGCCGCCGCCGTGGCGGTCATGATGGCCGACCTGGGCGCTGCCCTCATCTGCATTGCTGGTCCAGTTAGAACAGGTGTGGTCGCCTTCTTCCCACGGGAAGTACGCAGTACCATCGTCCTTGGAACCGGTCAGAATGTCATGCTCGTTCGGCTTGTCGCCACGACCCTTGATGCCGTTGCCGTTCTCATCCAGTGCTGTGCGCTTGAGCAGGTTCGGCATGATGTGTAGCTGGTCCAGGTCTTCGGCGATCAGCACACCCTTGGCATTGTACCACGGGCCTTTGCCGATCCGGTCACGCGCAGATATGCCGCGTTTGTCTTTTTCATAAGTGCTCAGATAGGCTTTCCAGTCGCGGCCGGTTGAACCGGCGGCGGTTGCGAGCTTGCTGCAATGCGCATCCGCGCCATCGAGCCCGCCGAGATTGGCACCATCGCCCATGCCGACACTTGTAACGAAGAAACCCATCGGCTTTGCGTCTTGAGCCGTGGCGGGCGCTGAAAACACGGCAAGTGAGCAGGCTGCTGCCAGAAGCATGGTTTTGTTCATGATCGTTATCCTCATTGGGGGGCTGATTTACCCCTGTAACTGTATGGGAGCATTGTCGTTGACGCCAATTCACGATTACTGCCGATCCGGTGTGCGCCGGTGCACATGGCAGGCCAGTTGGCCATGGCGGAATCTATACTGTGGAATGTCATCTTACGCTGCTATAGGCTTGACCCCATAACAAGATCCGCCAGGACATGAACAACCCGGAAGAAACGCCTCCATGCCACGTATTGTAACTGACGAGCTGCGCGAAAACGCGCTGCATTACCATCGCAACCCCAAGCCCGGAAAACTGGAGATCAAGGCCACCAAGCCTCTGTCCAACCAGCGCGATCTGGCGCTTGCCTATTCACCCGGTGTGGCAGCCGCCTGCATGGAGATCCACGACAAGCCTGAAGAAGCCCATACCCTGACGGCGCGCGGCAATATGGTTGCGGTCATCACCAACGGCACGGCGGTTTTGGGGCTTGGCGATATCGGTCCGCTTGCGTCCAAGCCGGTGATGGAAGGCAAGGCGGTTCTGTTCAAGAAGTTCGCTGACATCGACGTGTTTGACCTGGAGCTTGATGCCAGGGAGTCCGACCTCTTCATAAACACTGTCGCGGCACTGGAACCGACCTTCGGCGGCATCAACCTGGAGGACATCAAGGCACCGGAATGCTTCATCATCGAAGATGAACTGAAACAGCGCATGAACATTCCGGTGTTTCATGATGACCAGCATGGCACGGCGATCATTGTGGCAGCAGCAATCGTCAACGGCATGGAAATCGCCGGCAAGAAACTGTCAGATATCAAGATTGTCACGTCAGGGGCAGGAGCCGCTGCTCTTGCGTGTCTCAACCTGGTTGTCGGCATGGGAGCCAAACCGGAAAACATCTGGATCTCGGACATTGACGGCGTTGCCTATGAGGGCCGTGACGGCATCAACCAATGGATGGCGCCTTACGCGAAAAAAACTGAAGCGCGCACTCTCGGTGATATCATTGAAGGGGCTGACGTATTCCTCGGGCTGTCTGCCGGTGGTGTGCTGAAACCGGAGATGGTGGCAAAGATGGGCGACAAGCCGCTCATCATGGCACTTGCCAACCCAAATCCTGAAATTCACCCCGATGAGGCACGCAAGGTCAAGCCCGATGCGATGATCTGCACCGGCCGGTCCGACTTTCCCAACCAGGTCAACAATGTCCTGTGCTTCCCGTACATCTTTCGCGGCGCACTGGATGTCGGCGCGACAGCCATCAATGAGGAAATGAAAATTGCGGCTACCCAAGCCATTGCCGCGCTGGCCCATGAAGCGGTTTCTGAACTGGCCGCAAGGGCCTATGAAGGCGGCGTCTCGTCGTTTGGCACCGACAGCCTGATTCCCAACCCGTTTGATCAGCGCCTGATACTGCGCATCGCACCTGCCGTAGCCAAAGCGGCGATGGACTCAGGCGTGGCCACCAGGCCGATCGAGGATTTCGATGCCTATGTGGAACGCCTGACCCGCTTTGTGTTCCGCTCCGGCATGATTATGCGCCCGGTTTTTGCGGCGGCCAAACAGAACCCCAAGCGCATCATCTATGCCGAAGGTGAGGATGAGCGTGCCATGCGCGCGGCGTCCCTGGCCAAAACAGATGGCTGGGCCATTCCAATTCTGATTGGCCGTCCTGACGTGATTGAGCGCCGCGCTGCCTCATTCGGCCTTCATCTCAAGGCAGGCACCGACATTGAAGTGATCAATCCGGAATCAGATCCGCGTTATCTGGACTATGTCAACACGCTGGTTGAGATTGCCGGCCGCAAGGGTGTCCCGCTGAATGTGGCCAGAACACTGGTGCGCACCAACTCAACTGTGATTGCTGCTTTGGCTATCAAGCGCGGCGACGCGGACGCCATGATCTGCGGTCTGGAGGGCAGGTTTTACAGTCATCTCGATCATATCCGCCGGATTATCGGCATGGGACCGCGGACCAAGGATTTCGCGGCTATATCGGGCTGTATTCTTGACCGTGGCGTATACTTCTTTGCCGACACTTACGGCAATGTGGATCGCTCGCCTGCCGACATGGCGCAACTGACCCGGCGGGTGTCGGGCATCATCAAACGCTTTGGCGTCGAGCCCAAAGTGGCCCTGTTGGCCAATTCAAGCTTTGGTTCTGCCGAGTCGCCCGAGATTCAACTGATGCGCGACACCGCGGACCTGCTGCATGAACAAGGCACCGACTTTGAGTTTGACGGCGAGATGCACGGCAACACGGCCCTGAACGAAGACCTGCGCCAGCGGCTGTTTCCAGGCTCCACCCTGAAAGGCGAGGCCAATGTGTTCATGTTTCCGAACTCGGATGCCGCCAACCTGGCTTACCAGCTTGTGCTGGAACTCGGTGCCGGCACACCCATCGGCCCCATTCTTGTGGGGGCCGCAGCAACAGCCCATGTGCTGGTGCCGGCAGCCACCACTCGTTCGGTGGTGAATGTATCTGCAGTTGCCGCAGTGGAAGTGCAGGCCCGTATCGATTACGCCAATTCAATCACGCAGATTAATAAGTCCTGACTTCGGGGTCATTTTGCCGGGGCTTGCGCCGGCTGAGTTTGGCAAACTGCATTTGCTGGCGGATGAAGGCGGCAATGAACAGTCCGGTCATGACCAGTACGACGGTCGGGGCAGGAGCTGAATCCAGATGAAAGCTGGCAAACACACCGACAAGGCTTGAGCCGACTGCAACGGCAACAGCGACAACCAGCATGGCTTCAAATCGCCGTGTGACCAGAAACGCGATCGCGCCCGGTGCAATCAGCAATGCGATCGCCAGGATGATACCGGACGCTTTAAGCGCCCCGACGATGGCCAGCGAGATGGCGGCCAGCAAGCCGTAATGCAGCCACCCGACTTTCAGTCCTATGGCGCGGGCATGCTGTGCATCAAACGCATGCAGCAAAAGGTCCTTGCGCCAGACCGCAAGCCCCAGGGTACAGATGGTCGAGATGATGGCGGTTTCGACAACATCGCCCCAGGCCAGCCCGAGAATGTTGCCGAACAAAATGTGGTCGAGATGCACTTCGGTTTGTATGGCGACATACATCACCAGGCCCAATCCGAACATGCCTGAGAACACCACGCCCATTACGGTGTCCTGCTTGATTCTGGAATTGCGGTCCAGGAACCCGGTTGCCAGCGCACACGCCATGCCGGCTGCGAATGCGCCGGCGGCCAGGGGCGCACCGATGATGTAGGCCAGTACGATACCGGGCAGCACGGCGTGTGAAATGGCGTCACCCATCAACGACCAGCCCTTGAGCACCAGGAAACACGACAGCACCGCCATCGGCACAGACAGCAGGAATGTGATGATGAATGCCTTCTGCATGAACTCGAAGGCAAATGGCTGCATGAACCATTCAAGCATCGCCGTCATGGCCGGGTCTCCAGGGCAGCGCGCGCCTTTGCCCGGGCCGCCAGCATGCCGTGTTTGGGGGCCAGGACGAATGCGACCAGGAACACGCCCGTCATGAGGATGACAATGATCCCGCCGGTTGCCCCGTTGAGGAAGTAACTGAAATAGGCGCCCAGGAAGCTGGTGACCGCTCCAATTGAGACCGACAGGATGATCAACCGGGAAAACCGGTCGGTCAGCAGATAGGCGGTGGCGCCTGGTGTCACCACCATGGCTATCACCAGGAACGCTCCCACGGTTTGCAGCGCTGCGACCGTGCAGGCAGCAAGCAGGGTGAAGAATACCAGCCTGAGTGCGGTTGTATTCAGCCCGACCGAGCGGGCGTGGTCCTCGTCAAAAAACGTGACCATCAGGTCTTTCCATTTGAGGCAAAGCACGGTCATGGAGACCCCACAGATAATGACCAGTTGCACCAGGTCTCCAGGTGTAATCGCCAGAATGTTACCGAGCACGATGGTTTGGATGTTGACCGATGTCGGCGACAGCGACACCATGAACAGGCCCAGTGCAAAGAACGAGGTGAAGATCAGTCCGATGATGGCATCTTCGCGCAGCTTGGTGCGCTGGTTCAAGAACAGCATGGCGAGCGCCGCCAGGCCGCCGGAGAAAAATGCCCCGATGGAAAACGGCAGGCCGAGCATATAGGCACCTGCGACGCCGGGCACGATGGCGTGGGACAGCGCATCGCCGATCAGCGACCAGCCCTTCAACATCAGGTAGGCCGACAGGAAACCGCACACGGCGCCGACCAGCGCGCAGGCCCACATGGCATTGACCATGTAATTATAGGTGAAGGGTTCCAGCAGCAGGTTCATTTCTGTTCCTGTTCCTGTTCCTTTTCCCCGTCGCCATAGATCACGAACGGACGCTCATCATCGGTCAGGACGGTGACGGTGCGGGCATCGTCATCGTCGTGCAATTCTTCACCGCCCAGGGTGAACTGGCGCAGCACGCCGCCGAAGGCATGTTCGAGATTGGCTTGCGTAAATACCTGTGCGGTTGGTCCTTCGGCAAGCACCGTGCCCTTGATCAGGATGGCCCGGTCGCAGAACTGCGGCACCGAACCCAGATTGTGGGTCGAGACCAGCATGATGTGTCCTTCATCGCGCAAACCCTGCAGCAGCTTGACGATGGCGTCTTCGGTTTTTACGTCCACACCGGTGAACGGCTCGTCGAGCAGGATGATCTTGCCTTCCTGGGCCAGCGCGCGGGCCAGGAACACCCGCTTTTTCTGCCCCCCCGACAGTTCGCCGATCTGGCGTTTGCGGAACTCGCTCATGCCAACCCGCTCCAGCGCGCTGGTGACCATTTCGTGGTCACGTGCTTTCGGTATGCGCAGCCAGTTCATGTGGCCGTACCGGCCCATCATCACGACATCCTCGACCAGAACGGGGAAATTCCAGTCGACCTCTTCGGACTGTGGGACATAGGCAACAAGGTTGCGGCCCAGCGCCTGTTCCTCGCTCATGCCGAGCATTCGTACATCGCCTTTGGCCAGCGGCACAAATCCCATGATGGCTTTGAACAGGGTGGACTTGCCGGACCCGTTGACACCGACCAGGGCTGTGATCGTGCCGACAGGCAGTGAGAAGCTGGCATCATAAAGCGCAGTATGACCGTTGCGATATGTAACGGTCACATCCCTGACCTCAAGGCCATCGTCATGGTGTTGATCTGCTCTGACCGGGCTCAGCATCACTTTAATCCCGCTGCTATTGTTTGTGTTGTGACGCTCAGCAGGTCGAGATAGGTCGGTACCGGGCCATCCGGGCCGGACAGCGAGTCCACGTGCAGCACGCCGGCATAGCGGGCGCCGGTTTCGCGCGCCACCTGTTTCGCGGCAGCCGGCGAAATGGTGCTTTCACTGAACACCGACTTGATATTGTTGGCGCGCACGGCATCGATCACCTGGCGCACCTGCTGTGGCGTTCCCTGCTGATCAGCATTGATAGGCCACAGGAACAGTTCTTTCAGGTTGAAGTCCCGAGCCAGGTAGGAAAACGCGCCTTCGCTGGTGACCAGCCAGCGTTCGTTGTCCGGGATGGCCGCCAGAGATGCACGAATCGGGGCAACGCGGGCTTCGATTTCGGCTTTGTAGGCCTGTGCATTGGCCTTGTAGACATCGGCGTTTTCGGGATCCTGTTCAGCCATGGCACGAGCAATATTGTCGACATAGACCTGTGCATCGGTCGGGCTCATCCAGGCATGCGGGTTGGGTTTGCCGGAGTAGGGGCCTTCCACGATACTCATTGGCTGGACCCCGTCGCTGATGACGACCGAGGGGACGTTGGACAGATTGGCGAGAAACTTCTCGAACCATTGTTCCAGGTTGAGGCCGTTCCACAATATCAGGCCGGCGCCCTGTGCGCGGACAATGTCCTTCGGCGTTGGCTGGTAGTTGTGTATCTCCGCACCGGGCTTGGTTATGGAGACCACTTCGGCAGCGTCTCCTGCCACATTGGACGCCATGTCGGCGATGATGGTGAAGGTGGTGACGACCTTCAGTTTTGCATGGGCGCCCTGCGCCATGGCGAACATGGCGACGGTCAGCGCTGCCAGAATTGCGATCCTTTTCAGTTTTTGAGGCACGTATTTGTACTCCGGTAAAGAGGTTGTTGATGGACACTTTATGTAAATGCAAATTATTTGCAATAAGGAAATTCACAGGCGCATTTTGTTATTGCAAATGATTATCAACTTGCTAGTTTGCCGGCATGCCGACACCCTTGGACAGTGATGACCTTTTGAATGCCCTGCGCGACGGCGGTGCACGTATCACCAAGCCGCGCAAGATCATCATCCAGATACTGGCCGACAAGGGCGACGAGCATCCCGACGCCATGGATATCTTCAGACGCGCCGTCCGGCAGGACAGCCGCATCTCATTGCCGACGGTCTATCGCA
>Ga0316190_10001754_pt1 | contig 15772 bp, 11 predicted proteins | sample Eddworburrow2_MG_FD_204929 | JGI IMG/M metagenome (GOLD analysis project Ga0316190, IMG submission 204929) | Coastal sediment microbial communities from Maine, United States - Eddy worm burrow 2 | ecosystem: Environmental > Aquatic > Marine > Coastal > Sediment | place: USA: Maine | collected... | reverse complement strand
TATCGATCTGATCGAATGCCTTGGTCTCACCACCGTGCACTTCTGCCATGACTTTAGTCAGGGCTGCAGTCAATGTGGTTTTGCCGTGATCAACGTGGCCAATGGTGCCAACGTTTACATGCGGTTTATTGCGTTCAAATTTTTCCTTGGACACTTTTAACTACCCCTATACCAGATTACTGTTTTTTAACAATTGCCTCGGCAATTCTTGCCGGGACCTCGCTGTACTTATAAAACTCCATACTATAGGTCGCTCGACCCTGGGTTGCAGATCGCAGGTCTGTCGCATAGCCAAACATCTCGGCCAATGGCACCTCTGCGGTAATCTGTTTACCCGCAGGACAATCTCCCATGCCCTGCACTAAACCGCGGCGACTGTTCAAGTCACCCATGACGTCACCCATATAATCTTCCGGCGTGACGACTTCAACTTTCATCATCGGCTCCAGCAGCACCGGATCCGCTGCCAAGGCACCTTCTCTAAAACACATTGAGCCAGCAATTTTGAATGCCATCTCATTGGAGTCCACATCATGATATGAACCGTCGTAAAGCGTTACCTTCACGTCAACAACGGGATAACCCGCCAGCACACCACTCTGCATTTGCCCCTGCACACCCTTATCTACTGCGGGTATGTACTCCCTGGGCACAACTCCGCCAACGATCTCGTTGACAAATTCATAACCTGCGCCTGTTTCTTGCGGCTCTATTCGCAGATAAACATGGCCGTACTGGCCGCGGCCACCGCTTTGCCGAATAAACTTGCCTTCCTGCTCTACTGTTTTGCGAAGGCTTTCCCGATAGCTTACTTGCGGAGCGCCTACATTGGCCTCAACGCTAAACTCTCGGCGCATACGATCAACAATAATGTCGAGATGCAGCTCACCCATTCCCGAGATGATCGTCTGTCCTGACTCCTCATCTGTTGCAACACGAAAAGAGGGATCTTCCTGCGCCAGCTTGCCGAGCGCAACACCCATCTTTTCCTGATCCGCCTGCGTTCTTGGCTCTACAGCAACCGAAATAACCGGGTCTGGAAAATCCATGCGCTCTAGCGTAATGATCTCTTTCAGATCACATAAGGTATCACCTGTTGTGGCCTGCTTAAGCCCAACAGCCGCCGCAATATCACCGGCTCGAACCTCTTTAATCTCTTCGCGGTTGTTAGAGTGCATCTGCAAGATGCGCCCAACACGCTCGCGCTTTCCCTTTACAGGGTTGTAGATCGTGTCCCCGGAGTTCAGCACCCCTGAATAGACTCGAAAAAAAGTCAGCGTCCCCACAAAGGGATCTGTTGCGATCTTGAACGCCAACGCAGAGAACGGCGCATCATCGTCTGCTGGACGTGTTGCCTCTGTCTCCGCCGCGTCATCAAGAATGCCGGCAATTGCCGGTACATCTACCGGGGACGGCATGAAATCAATCATGGCATCCAACATAGCCTGCACACCTTTATTCTTAAAGGCACTGCCACACATCATTGGCACAATTTCATTAGCCAGTGTGCGGGCACGCAGACCCTGCTTAATCTCCTCATCATTGAGCTCACCTGTATCCAGGTACTTTTCCATCAGCTCATCATTGGCCTCAGCTGCCGCTTCAACCATAAGCTCACGCCACTCTTGGCACTGCTCAAGCATATCCGAGGGAATATCTATAAGCTGAAACTCAGCTCCACGACTTTCCTCATCCCAAATAATACCTTCCATCCTTACAAGGTCTACAACACCCTTAAAATCTTCTTCCGCACCAATCGCCAACTGGATTGGCACTGGATATGAGCCGAGGCGATTTTTTACCTGATCGACAACACGCAAAAAATCAGCACCCACCCGATCCATCTTGTTCACAAAGGCCAGCCTTGGCACCTTATATTTGTCCGCCTGCCGCCAGACCGTTTCTGACTGAGGCTCTACACCACCCACCGCACAGAAAACAGCACAAGCCCCATCCAGTACGCGCAATGAGCGCTCAACCTCGATGGTAAAATCCACATGCCCCGGCGTATCAATAATATTGATGCGATGCTCAGGGAACTGCTTCTCCATCCCAGACCAAAAGCATGTCGTTGCAGCAGAAGTAATCGTTATTCCGCGCTCTTGCTCTTGCTCCATCCAATCCATGGTTGCAGCGCCATCATGCACCTCACCGATCTTATGCGAGACCCCAGTGTAGTACAAAATTCGCTCTGTCGTGGTTGTTTTACCCGCATCAATGTGAGCCATGATTCCCACATTGCGATAGCGTTCGATTGGAGTCACACGAGCCACGACACAATCCCTCCAATCAAACTGACATTTAACGCTATCTCAAATCGCAATTACCAGCGGTAGTGCGCAAACGCCTTATTAGCCTCAGCCATGCGGTGTGTATCTTCGCGCTTCTTTACAGCAGACCCACGAGATGCAGCAGCATCCATCAACTCACCCGCCAACCGAAAGGCCATCGACTTTTCGCTGCGCTTGCGCGCCGCGTCAATCAGCCAGCGCATTGCCAATGAATTACGGCGATTCGGACGCACTTCAATAGGCACCTGGTAGGTAGCGCCACCAACACGACGAGACTTCACCTCAACTGTTGGGCGAACATTGTCCATCGCTTTCTCAAGCACTTCCAGCGGCTCTTCGTCGGATCGCTCAGCAACCTTATCCAATGCCCCATAAAGAATACGCTCAGCAACGGATTTCTTCCCGCTGACCATCACCATATTGATAAATTTTGCCAGCAATTGATTTCCATACTTTGGATCCGGAAGTATCTCTCGCTTCGCTACAACTCTTCTTCTAGGCATGGCTTTTACTCAAATCCTGAAATTACTGACTAGTCAGTCAAAAAACTTAGCTCTTCGGGCGCTTTGCGCCATACTTAGAGCGACCTTGGCGACGACTCTCGACCCCAGATGTATCAAGGCTGCCACGAACGGTGTGATAACGCACACCAGGCAAATCTTTCACACGCCCACCGCGCAGGAGAATCACAGAGTGCTCCTGGAGGTTATGGCCTTCACCACCAATGTAGGTACTAACCTCATACCCATTAGTCAAACGAACACGAGCCACCTTACGAAGCGCAGAGTTAGGCTTCTTTGGTGTAGTCGTATAAACACGAGTACAAACACCGCGTTTTTGCGGGCAAGCCTCTAGGGCTGGCACGTTACTTTTCTCTGCTTTGCGCTTGCGAGGCTTACGCACTAACTGATTTATTGTTGCCATCTATCTGTGTCTCCCGGGATCCCCGGATATGCACCTGCGTACTAAAAAAACTGAGCAGCGAACCCTACCCCTTAGATTGATAATTACCAAGGAGCAACGCTTACTCAGTGTTTGATACGCTTCCAACAGCCCGTAAGGCCGCATACTTAAATAATATTTTAACAATCCAACTCAGGGTCGGTTCATTAAAGAGCGCGCATTCTATGCTTGTGACGGCAGTCTGTCAATACAGCACCGCTACTTTTTATCACTAAACAGCCAATTAGCTGGTAGCGGCCTGCTACTGCACATTGGGTTTCAACATGCCGCAGCAGACCACTACAAAATCAGCTTAGATATCTGAGGTATTCAAGGCTTGCTTGATTGCCTCTTCCACCTCTTCAGTCGCCATTTCAACCTTGGCGCTCTCTACTTCAGCCATAAGCTCTTCCTGACGCCGATCCTTGCGTGCTTTATGCGAAGCAAGCCCCGTTCCCGCAGGGATCAATCGACCTACGATCACATTCTCTTTCAGTCCATGCAGATCGTCACTCAGCCCACGCACAGACGCTTCCGTAAGCACTCGCGTAGTCTCTTGGAAGGAGGCCGCAGAGATAAAGGATTCTGTTGCCAAAGAGGCTTTGGTTATGCCAAGCAACAGAGGCTCGTATAGCGCTGGCTGTTTACCTTCTGAGATCACCGCATCATTGACATCAGCCAAACGCATCCGCTCAACCTGCTCACCTCGCAGCAGCATCGTATCACCCGTGTTGGTGATCTCAACTTTGCGCAACATCTGGCGAATAATTACCTCAATGTGCTTATCATTGATCTTCACACCCTGTAAGCGATAAACGTCTTGAATCTCCTGAACTAGATATTCAGCCATCTGGGTAACACCCCGGAGACGTAAAATATCATGGGAATTCAATTCGCCTTCAGCAATAACCTCTCCCTTGGCAACATGCTCACCTTCAAACACATTGACGTGACGCCACTTTGGAATCAGCTCTTCAACCGTTTCACCATCTTGCAGGGTGATAACCAGACGCTGCTTACCCTTGGTATCTTTACCAAAACTGATGGTACCGGTCGCTTCAGCCAGAATTGCTGGGTCTTTAGGTTTACGTGCCTCAAACAGATCAGCAACACGTGGCAGACCACCGGTAATATCACGGGTCTTACTGGAAGCCTGGGGAATACGAGCCAATACGTCACCAACACCTACATCAGCACCATCCGCTACACCTACGATAGCCGCAGCAGGTAAGAAATAGTGCGCAGGAATCTTGGTGCCAGCAATGCAGAGGTCTTCACCATCAGCATCGATCAGCTTAACCATTGGTCGCAGATCTTTACCCGCAGCTGGCCGCTGCTTCGGATCGATAACCACAAGCGAAGAAAGTCCGGTGACTTCATCTACCTGACTCTGCACGGTTACACCATCTACAAAGTCATCAAACTGTAGTCTACCTGCTACTTCGGTAACAACTGGGTGTGTATGTGGATCCCAATTCGCCACCATTTGACCGCCATCAACAGCATCACCGTCACCAACCATCAAGGTTGCACCATAGGGCACTTTATAACGCTCACGCTCACGACCAACCTCATCAACCACCGTGATCTCACCTGAGCGCGATACAGCAACCAGATGACCACTTTGGTGTTGAACGGTTTTGATGTTATGCAGGCGAACGATGCCCTTCGATTTAACTTCGATACTATTGACCGCAGCAGATCGAGAGGCAGCACCACCAATGTGGAAGGTACGCATAGTCAGCTGCGTGCCTGGCTCACCGATAGACTGCGCAGCAATAACACCAACAGCCTCACCCATATTTACCGCATGTCCACGAGCAAGATCACGACCATAACATGCGCTACAGACACCAACACGTGAAGCGCAGGTGATAGCTGAGCGTACCTGCACTTGATCCACACCCGCCACTTCCAGCTGATCTACCCAATCCTCATCCAGCAAGGTACCGCGTTCACAGATCACATCATCTGTACTCGGCTTGTAGATATCAGCACCGACAACACGACCAAGAATACGGTCACGCAAAGGCTCTACAACATCACCACCTTCAATCAGTGGCGTCATCATAATGCCATTTTCGGTGCCGCAGTCCTCTTCCAGCACCACCATGTCTTGCGCTACATCTACTAGACGACGGGTCAGATAACCTGAGTTAGCTGTCTTCAAGGCGGTATCAGCCAAACCTTTACGCGCACCGTGTGTAGAGATGAAGTACTGGAGCACGTCCAATCCTTCGCGGAAGTTCGCAGTAATCGGGGTTTCGATAATGGAGCCATCGGGCTTGGCCATGAGGCCACGCATACCAGCAAGCTGGCGAATCTGCGCAGCCGAGCCACGAGCACCAGAATCAGCCATTATATAAATAGAGTTAAATGAGTCCTGCTCAACCTCGTTACCATCGGCATCAATAACCTTATCCTTTCCGAGTTTATTCATCATGGCCTTAGCTACCTGGTCATTAGTATGAGACCAGATATCGACCACTTTGTTGTAACGCTCACCATTGGTTACCAGACCCGAGGCATATTGGTTCTGGATCTCTTTCACTTCATTCTCTGCTGCTGCCAGGATACTGCCCTTCTCATCCGGCACGGTCATATCACCGATGCCGATTGAGACACCTGAACGAGTTGCAAAGCGGAAGCCTGTGTACATGAGCTGATCAGCAAAGATAACTGTCTCTTTAAGACCAACACGGCGATAGCAAGCATTTACCAGGTTTGATATCTCTTTTTTACCCAGCGCTTTATTGATCAGGTCATAAGAGAGGCCTTCCGGCAGAATCTCAGAGAGAATCGCACGCCCAACGGTAGTATCAACACGGCGAATCTTCTCGGCCAGCTCTCCATCATCACCTGGAACCACTTCACGAATGCGGATCTTAACCTTCGCCTGCAGCCCTACCTGACGCCCTTCATAGGCGCGATGCACCTCTTTCACATTGGAGAAGGCCATACCTTCACCCTGGGCATTGATACACTCACGGGTCATAAAATAGAGACCCAAAACAACGTCCTGTGATGGCACGATGATGGGCTCACCATTCGCTGGAGAGAGAATATTATTGGTCGACATCATGAGAGTACGCGCCTCAAGCTGCGCCTCTATAGATAGCGGAATATGTACTGCCATTTGGTCGCCATCAAAGTCGGCGTTGAATGCGGTACAGACCAGTGGGTGCAACTGGATAGCCTTGCCCTCAATCAACACTGGCTCAAAGGCCTGAATACCAAGCCTGTGCAAGGTGGGTGCACGGTTCAGCATGACGGGGTGTTCACGAATAACCTCTTCAAGGATATCCCACACCTCAGTGCTTCCACGCTCAACCAGCTTTTTCGCAGCCTTGATAGTGGTTGCTAAACCACGAAACTGTAGTTTGCTGAAGATGAATGGTTTGAACAATTCCAAGGCCATCTTCTTAGGCAGGCCACACTGATGCAGCTTCAGGGTCGGCCCCACCACGATGACAGAACGACCTGAGTAATCAACACGCTTACCCAGCAGGTTCTGACGGAAGCGACCCTGCTTACCTTTGATCATATCAGCCAAAGATTTCAGAGGACGCCTGTTGGTGCCGGTAATGGCGCGGCCACGACGACCGTTATCCAGCAGGGCATCTACCGATTCCTGCAGCATGCGTTTTTCATTACGAACAATGATGTCTGGTGCATTCAGGTCCAGCAAGCGGCGCAGACGATTGTTTCGATTGATAACCCGTCGATAGAGATCATTCAAGTCAGAGGTCGCAAAGCGGCCGCCATCTAGAGGCACGAGTGGACGCAGCTCCGGTGGAAGCACAGGCAATACAGTCATAACCATCCATTCTGGACGGTTACCGGATGCATTCAATGACTCAATCAGTTTCAGCCGTTTGCTGAATTTTTTAATCTTGGTCTCTGAATTAGTGGCATCAATATCTTCTCGAAGCTGAGTGATTTGAGCCGGCATATCGATAGTGCGCAACAGCTCATACACTGCTTCAGCACCCATGCGGGCATCAAATTCGTCACCATTCTCTTCAATCGCATCAAGGTACTGCTCATCAGTCAGCAGCTGCCCCCGCTCAAGCGGTGTCATACCCGGATCAACAACTACAAACGATTCGAAATAGAGAACACGCTCAATCTCACGCAGGGTCATGTCTAGCAATAGACCAATACGGGATGGCAGTGATTTAAGGAACCATATATGTGCAACCGGGCTGGCCAGTGCAATATGCCCCATACGTTCACGACGCACTTTTGAGAGGGTAACCTCAACACCACACTTTTCGCACACGACACCGCGATGCTTGAGGCGTTTGTACTTACCGCACAGGCACTCATAATCGCTGGTTGGGCCAAAGATCTTGGCGCAAAAGAGGCCTTCGCGCTCTGGCTTGAAGGTGCGATAGTTGATGGTCTCTGGCTTTTTAACTTCACCATAGGACCAGGAACGAATCATGTCGGGCGAAGTTAAGCCAATTCGAATGGCATCAAAATCTTCGTTCTGCCCCTGCTGTTTAATAAGCTTTAGTAGATCTTTCAAGATCGTATCTCCTGTAATTGGAAGTAGTTATAGGTCTGCCAGATGACAGCGCTACTTCCGCTCCAGCTCGATATTAATGGCCAATGAACGAATCTCTTTGACCAGCACATTGAACGACTCAGGCATGCCCGGGTCCATTTGATGGTTACCATCAACGATGTTCTTGTACATCCGCGTGCGCCCCGTCACATCATCCGATTTGACAGTCAGCATCTCCTGCAATGTATAGGCAGCACCGTATGCCTCCAGTGCCCAGACCTCCATCTCTCCGAAACGCTGTCCACCAAATTGAGCTTTACCACCCAATGGTTGTTGGGTCACAAGACTGTATGGCCCGGTGGAGCGGGCATGCATCTTGTCATCAACCAAGTGGTTCAGCTTAAGGATGTACATGTAACCCACAGTAACGGGCCGATCAAAGGCCTCACCTGTGCGACCATCATGCAGTGTGGTCTGTCCACTTGCAGGCAATCCAGCCAACTCCAGCATGCGTCTGATCTCTGGCTCACTGGCACCATCAAAGACAGGTGTTGCCATAGGCACACCACCTTTCAGGTTACCCGCCATCTTGATAATTTCATCATCACTGAAGCTATCAAGCTCTTCTTTCTTACCGCTGGTGTTGTAAATTTTTTCCAGATATTCCCGCAGCTCAATCACTTTGGCCTGATTCTGTAGCATCTCGCCAATACGCTGGCCAAGGCCTTTTGCTGCCCAGCCCAGGTGCGTTTCAAGAACCTGCCCCACGTTCATACGTGATGGCACACCCAATGGATTAAGCACGATATCAACTGGCGTTCCATCCTCTGAGTAAGGCATATCTTCAACCGGAACAATGCTGGAGATGACACCTTTGTTTCCGTGTCGACCAGCCATCTTATCGCCAGGCTGAATGCGGCGTTTTACAGCCATATAAACCTTGACCATCTTGAGCACGCCAGGAGCCAGATCATCACCACTGGTCAGCTTGGCCTTCTTGGACTCAAAACGTTGACGGAACTCTTCACGCTGATTTTTGACCTGCTCCGCAATAGCTTCCAGCTGCTGTGCAGCTGATTCATTACGCAGACGAATCTCCAGCCACTGATCACGCTCAAGCTCAGACAGGTAAGACTTGGTAACCTTTGATCCAGCCTTTAGCGAGTTAGGGCCACCATCGGCAACCTTACCCAGCAGCATTTTCTCTACACGCTGGAAGGTATCCTCTTCCAGAATGCGGAGCTGATCGCCCAAGTCGACTCTAACTTGATTCAGCTCCTCTTCCTCGATTTGGAGGGCGCGGGCATCTTTTTCGACACCATCCCGAGTGAAGACCTGAACATCAATAACAGTACCGGACATGCCGGATTTAACACGCTGTGAGGTGTCTTTTACATCCGCAGCCTTCTCACCAAAGATGGCACGCAGCAACTTCTCTTCAGGTGTAAGCTGGGTTTCACCCTTAGGCGTAACCTTGCCTACCAGGATGTCACCTTCCTTAACCTCTGCACCCACATAGACAATGCCGGATTCATCCAGCTTGGCCAATGCAGATTCGCCTACATTAGGAATATCACCTGTGATCTCTTCGGCACCCAGCTTGGTGTCGCGAGCCATACAGGTCATCTCTTCAATATGGATTGTGGTAAAGCGGTCTTCTTCAACCACACGCTCTGAGATGAGAATGGAATCCTCAAAGTTGTAACCATTCCACGGCATAAAAGCGATGCGCAGATTCTGACCCAGCGCAAGCTCACCCAAATCTGTAGAAGGCCCGTCAGCCAGTACATCGCCACGGCTAATGACATCGCCAGGATTCACCAGGGGACGCTGATTAATGCAGGTGTTCTGATTGGAACGGGTATATTTGGTCAGGTTATAAATATCTACGCCTGACTCACCCGCCTCTGTCTCATCATCATTTACACGCACAACAACACGGGCAGCATCAACGGAGTCAACCAGTCCGCCGCGCGTTGCAACAACAGCCACACCAGAGTCAACGGCTACGGTACGCTCCATACCGGTTCCCACTAATGGCTTATCAGCCCTAAGTGTCGGTACAGCCTGGCGTTGCATGTTGGAGCCCATGAGCGCGCGGTTGGCATCATCATGCTCCAGAAATGGGATCAATGAGGCAGCCACCGATACAATCTGTTTCGGCGACACATCCATATATTCGATTTTGTCTGGTGTAGAGAGTGTGAACTCATTTTGATGACGGCATGAGATAAGCTCGTCTACCAATTCACCATCATCACTCAACGTGGCATTAGCCTGGGCAATCACAAAACGCCCCTCTTCAATAGCCGAGAGGTAGTCCACCTGATCTGTTACCTTTGCATCAATCACACGGCGATAAGGTGTTTCCAAAAAGCCGTAACTGTTGGTGCGGGCATACACGGAAAGAGAGTTAATCAGACCAATATTTGGCCCTTCAGGTGTCTCAATAGGACAGACGCGACCGTAGTGCGTTGGATGTACGTCACGCACCTCAAAACCAGCACGTTCACGCGCCAGACCACCGGGGCCAAGTGCAGAGACACGACGTTTGTGGGTCATGCCAGAAAGCGGGTTGTTCTGATCCATAAACTGCGACAGCTGGCTTGAGCCAAAGAACTCTTTGATCGCAGCAGAAACAGGCTTGGCATTGATCAGCTCTTGCGGCATCAGCCCTTCAGACTCAGCCAGGGTCAAACGCTCGCGCACAGCGCGCTCTACACGCACCAGACCAACACGGAACTGGTTTTCAGCCATCTCACCGACACAGCGAATACGTCGGTTACCCAGATGATCAATATCATCCACAACGCCATTACCATTGCGAATGTTGATCAGTTCTTTGAGAACATCAGTAATATCCTCTTTTGAGAGAACACCTTCACCCTCATCAGAATCCGTGCGATTCAGCCTGCGGTTGAACTTCATACGACCAACAGCTGAAAGATCATAGCGATCAGGGCTGAAAAAGAGATTCTTGAACAGATTCTCGGCGGCATCCTTGGTTGGTGGCTCGCCCGGACGCATCATCCGATAGATCTCAACCTTCGCTTCCAGATCGTTAGTGGATGAATCCAGACGCAGCGTGCTGGAGATAAATGCACCATGATCCAGATCGTTGGTAAACAGCGTGTTGATCTTTTTGATGCCATTGCTGACCAGGAGCTCTAGCAGCTCCTCAGTAATCTCATCATTGGCATTGGCCAGTATTTCGCCTGTCTCAGTATCGATAATATTGTGAGCCAGCACGCGCTCATGCAAAAATTCTGAAGGGACATCCAGGCTTTTAACACCAACTTTTTCAAGTGCTTTAATGTGCCGTTGAGTAATGCGTCGCCCAGCTTCTGCGACAACCTCACCTTTGGCGCTGATGTCAAAACTCAGCATCTCTCCACGCAGACGTTCAGGCACAAGCTCCATTTTGATGCCCGTTTTATTGAGACGAAAACTGTCCGTCTCAAAGAACATGTCGAGCATCTCTTCGGTATCGTAGCCTAGGGCACGGATCAGAACTGTGGCCGGCAGTTTGCGGCGACGATCAATACGTACAAAAACAGAATCTTTAGGATCAAACTCAAAATCCAGCCAGGAACCACGGTAAGGAATCACGCGGGCAGAGAACAGCAATTTTCCTGAGGAGTGAGTTTTGCCTTTATCATGGTCAAAAAAGACACCCGGAGAACGGTGCAACTGAGAAACAATGACGCGCTCAGTGCCGTTAATGACAAAGGTTCCGGTATCAGTCATGAGCGGCAACTCGCCCATATAGACCTCTTGCTCACGAATATCTTTTACAACCTTTGAGCCGGCAGGTGCCTCTTTGTCATAGATCACCAAGCGACCTAAAACCCTTAACGGTGCTGCGTAGGTCGTGCCACGTAGTTGGCACTCGCGCACATCGAAAACGGGTTCGCCAAGGCGGTAACTGACATATTCCAATGCAGCATTTCCAGAATAACTCGTGATTGGAAATACAGATTTGAATGCTGCATGCAGACCAATATCTGCACGATCAGCCACTGCCACACCGTCCTGCAAAAAGCGTCGGTAGGAATCAATCTGAGTCGCCAAAAGAAAGGGCGTATCAAGAATAATTGGCCGTTTGCCAAAGTCCTTACGGATACGCTTTTTCTCGGTGAAAGAATACGCCATGTTGCCGTCCCTCGGATTCAAAAGACTTCAAAAAATATGATTTCGATACATAAATGCATCGTGCGTAACAATATATGAGTTAAAAACTTATATTGTTACAAACGGGAAAAGGCCAACGGCAAAATGCCGCCAGCCCACTCCCACTACGGGTTACAGTTGCTAAGATCAATGAGTTACTTGATCTCGGCAGTAGCGCCCGCTTCTTCCAGCTGTTTCTTAACGTCTTCAGCTTCTTCTTTGGAGACGCCTTCTTTCAGTGCGGCTGGCGCACCCTCTACTGCAGCCTTAGCTTCTTTCAGGCCCAATCCGGTAAGACCACGAACTGCCTTAATGACGGCAACTTTGTTAGCACCAAAACTAGTCAGAATTACATCAAACTCTGTCTGCTCTTCAGCAGCAGCAGCTTCGCCACCGGCAGCTGGAGCTGCTGCTACTGCAGCAGCGGCAGATACGCCAAATTTCTCTTCCATGGCAGAGATCAAATCAACGACATCCATCACACTCATCTGAGAAATAGTGTCTAAAATATCTTGTTGGGACACGGCCATTGTTAACTCCTGGGTTTAAAAATTGAATAAATTGTTGAAAAGACGACTATCTAAGCCGCCTCTTTTGCATCGCGTATAGCCGCAACAGTACGAACCAACTTGCCAGGCACCTCGTTTATGGTGCGTGTCAGTTTCTCTACAGGCGCTTTCATAACCGCCATCAACAGGCTGATTGCCTGATCGTAAGTTGGCATCTTTGCCAGGTCTGCGATTTGAGTAGGCTCAAGTAACTTGCCACCAATCGAGACCAGTTTCACAACCAGTTTATCGTTCTGTTTTGAGAAATCGTTGATTACACGAGCTGCTGCCCCTGGATCTTCCTGTGAGAAAGCCAAGACCATTGGTCCGACAAGGCCTTCTTGCATACAGGAGAATTCAGTCTCTTCAATTGCACGGCGCGCCAAGGTATTTTTGACCACACGAAGATAGACACCCGCGTTACGTGCTTCAACACGTAGCTGAGTCATCTGATCTACAGTCAGACCTCTGTATTCCGCAGCAATAGCTGAATAGGCAGTAGCCGCAACTTCTGCGACCTCGGCGACGATGGTTTCCTTCTGTGCACGATTTAGTGCCATGTTGTCGTCACCTCTCATTGTTTGGACGAGTAATCCCGCCCCGGTTGACACCAATGAACATTTAAAAATGCTCAGTTAAAAACGATGCCGTCACCAGGATAATTTCTGCTTCGGGACACCGCCTGCGTAGGCTAATGCAAAATATTAAGCGCTTGTGGCGCACCTACGGTCTTTGACGGTAACCGAGCCTATTGGCCCGGCACCCCGCAAAGTCGGTATGCCGCATACTTAAACACGACAATGCAGCACGCGAAGTGCTGCATAACTATTTCTAGATATCTAAAGACCCTTGGTCCAATGAAAGCCCAGGCCCCATTGTGCTGGAGACAGTGACCTTCTGTATGTAGACACCTTTTGCTGCGCTTGGCTTGGCCTTTTTCAGGTCAGCAAGCAGTTTTTCAAGGTTTTCACGTAACGCTGCAGCCTCAAAATCCACTTTACCAATTGGGCAATGGATGATGCCGGCCTTATCAGTACGATAACGAACCTGACCAGCCTTAGCGTTTTTCACGGCTTCAGCAACATTTGGAGTAACAGTGCCAACCTTTGGGTTAGGCATCAAACCGCGCGGCCCAAGGATCTGACCAAGTTGACCCACGACACGCATGGCATCTGGAGATGCAATAACAACATCAAAATCCATCTTGCCAGCCTTCACATCAGCCGCCAGATCATCCATTCCTACAATATCTGCACCAGCCTCTGTGGCAGCCTCAGCATTTGCACCCTGAGTAAAAACCGCTACCCGGACGGTCTTGCCAGTGCCGTTAGGCAGCAAAGTAGCGCCACGCACAACCTGATCTGATTTACGTGGATCAACACCCAGATTTACGCAAACGTCTACTGATTCTTTAAATTTGGCGCCCGGAAGATCTTTCAGCAAAGCGAAGGCATCTTCAGCAGCATACTGTTTTTTAGCATCTACCTTTTCAGATATTGCTTTTGCCCGCTTGGATAATTTAGCCATCTTAAACACCCTCCACATTGAGACCCATACTGCGAGCGCTACCAGCAATAATGCGCACGGCCGCATCCATATCGGCAGCATTTAGATCTGCCATTTTGGTCTCCGCGATCTCTTCCAATTGAGCACGGGTGACTGTACCCACTTTGTCAGTATTAGGCGTGCCACTACCCTTTTTAAGGCCCGCAGCTTTCATTAGCAGCACAGATGCTGGTGGTGTTTTGGTGATAAAGGTGAAACTGCGGTCACCATACACTGTAATCACAACCGGGATTGGCAACCCTTTCTCAACATTCTGGGTCTGAGCATTAAATGCCTTACAGAACTCCATAATGTTAACACCATGCTGACCCAATGCTGGACCAACAGGCGGACTAGGATTGGCTTCACCTGCCTTCACTTGAAGCTTAATATAAGCCTGTATCTTCTTTGCCATTTCTGGATCTCCTGTGGGTGCAAACGCCAAGGACTTCCACCTTAGCTCCCCTTCGTTGCTTTAAAAATACGAACTGCTCGCAAGCCATCACTGATGACCTGAACTTAATCGGTTACAGCTTAACCTTTTTCAACCTGGCCAAATTCAAGATCGACCGGCGTGGAACGCCCAAAAATCAGTACCGACACTTTCATGCGGCTCTTCTCATAGTCCACCTCTTCAACGACACCATTGAAGTCATTGAAAGGACCTTCAATAACCCGCACAACCTCTCCCGGCTCGAATAGGATTTTTGGACGAGGTTTCTCAACGCCTTCCTGGACACGCTGTAAAATAGCATCAGCTTCCTTATCTGAAATTGGCGTGGGGCGATCACCAGTGCCGCCGATGAAACCCATAACCTTGGGAACATCCTTAACCAAATGCCAGGTTTCGTCCGTCAATTCCATTTTTACCAAGACATAGCCAGGGAAAAACTTGCGCTCACTTTTTCGCTGCTGGCCCGCGCGAACCTCTACCACTTCTTCCGTAGGAACCAGAATATCGGAAAATAACTCATCCACTCCTGCACGCGTTATGCGCTCAGTCAATGAACGCTTTACCTGGGCCTCAAAACCTGAAAATGCATGGACAACATACCAACGTAAGGCCATGTTTACCCCCCTTGCCCTGTAAGCACTTTTACAGCCTTCATCAGCCCCAGATCTACCGCCCAGAGAATCAATGACATTAATAGCACCATGCCAAACACGATCAATGTGGTCTGCCAAGTTTCTTGCCGCGTAGGCCATACGACCTTACGCACCTCAGTGCGCGCATCTGCAGCAAATATCCACACCCGACGACCAGGGTTGCTCTGTAATGCAATTGCTGTAGAGATACCAGCAACAGCCAGCAAACCCAACACCCGAAAAAGGACAGACTCGCCCTCAAAATAGTAGAAGCCAAAAATGCCTACCGCCAACAGCACCAGCGCTACCAGCAACTTTACAGTATCCAACCCGGAGCTGCTTTCAACTTCAACCTTTGCGTTCATCCTGTTTAGATGCCTCTACTTTTGCCATAAAATGGCAGGCCAGGAGGGACTCGAACCCCCAACCTGCGGTTTTGGAGACCGCTGCTCTACCAATTGAGCCACTGGCCTAAAAAACGACTAGGGATCAAATAACCATGACAGAGTTTTTTATCTGCCGCAGCCATCCGATCCCCGCTTTTTAGGTATTTTTACTCGATAATCTTAGAAACAACACCAGCACCAACGGTGCGGCCACCTTCACGAATCGCAAAACGCAGCCCGTCTTCCATTGCAATCGGTGCGCCCAGCTTGACAACCATCTTGACGTTGTCACCC
>Ga0316190_10001753_pt1 | contig 15779 bp, 18 predicted proteins | sample Eddworburrow2_MG_FD_204929 | JGI IMG/M metagenome (GOLD analysis project Ga0316190, IMG submission 204929) | Coastal sediment microbial communities from Maine, United States - Eddy worm burrow 2 | ecosystem: Environmental > Aquatic > Marine > Coastal > Sediment | place: USA: Maine | collected... | reverse complement strand
CCGACATCAGGTGCGCGTCGGCTTTGTTGGCTGTGGCCTCATTGCCCGAGCACACCTGGCCAACCTGGCCAACGTCGACGGGGTGGAGATCGGACCGGTACACGATCGCGACGGTGAGCGGGCCCAGATGTTCGCCGCCCTGAGTCCGTCGGCCACGGTGGTCGCCTCGGCAGCGAAGGTGGTTGCCGACTGCGAAGCCGTGTACATCTGCACCTGGACGGCGGCCCATCCGGAAACCGTCAACGTGGCGGCGGCGGCCGGCCGCGCCGTCTTCTGCGAAAAGCCACTCGCCGTTGATCTGGCGACCGCCGAGGCCATGACCGAGATGGTCGAGTCGTCGGGCGTCGTCAACCAGGTCGGGCTGGTGCTGCGCCACTCACCGGCCTTCCGTTGGCTCCGGCATCAGATCGCCGACGAGGCGCACGGGCCGGTGATGAACATTGTGTTCCGCGACGATCAGTACCTACCGGTACAGGGCCTTTACGGCTCGACCTGGCGTAGCGACAAGGCCAAGGCAGGGGCAGGCGTGCTGTTGGAGCACTCCATCCACGATCTCGATCTACTGCGTTGGATGATGGGTCCGATCGACTCGGTGTCGGCTAGGACCGGCTTCTCCCATGGTCTCGACGGCATTGAGGATCAGGCCTCGGTTCTGCTGGTCGGCCGATCGGGAGCCCAGGCAACCCTGGTTTCGTTGTGGCACGACGTGTTGTCCCGACCGTCCCAGCGGCGGGTCGAGGTGTTCTGTCAACAGGCGCTGATGACCCTGACCGGTGATTGGACCGGCCCGGTAACGATTGACGCCAACCGGGAGCCCGGCCCATCAACCGAGCACCCGCTGACGGGGCCGGAGCTGGCCGCGGTGGCCGCCGCGGCCGACGGTCTGGGCACCAACCCCGACGCCGACTTCATTGCTTCGGTGGCCTCCGGCAAGCCTGCCTACCCCGATTTTCGGTTGGCCCTCGATGGCCACCGGTTGGCTGACGCCATCTATCGTTCGGCCGCTGCCGGAGGCCAACCCCTCAACGTTTGACCCCGTCCCTGGTGATGGCACGGGCCACCCGCGGGTTACCCCCCAGCGCCGAAGTCAAGTGCACCGGCAACTCGTGGGCCAGGATGTCCCACATGCGATCGAGCAACTCGGCCGTCATCGTCACATCGTCGCTCACCACCAGCGAGGCGTCGCGGCGAAGCCGATCAGCCAGCGTCCTGATCCCGATGAGTGTCGCCCCGACGGCCAGATCGAGGGGGGCGATGCCTGCCGCCCGGGCTGCCCTGACCCGCGATTCGGTGTCCTCACACAAACCCTCGACCATGGCTGACACCAGCCGCTCGTACTCATAGCGAGGAGCGCGGGGCTGACGGATCAGCAAGGACTGGGTTGCACTGCGACCCGCCAACCGCGACAAGCGCGCGATCTGGCCCTGCACCCCAGCGGCCCAGGCCTGTCTTCGGGAGCGCCCGGTCTTGGGTGCAGGCTGCCGGGCGACGACCGGTTTCGGTTCGGGCCGCATGGCCTCGTCGTACAGCCGACGTAGAGCCTCATCGGAGAGGATACGCCAGGCCTCATTGATCCTGGCCATGACCAGTGGTCCGGAGCCGGTCAGGGCCACGTCGGGGTGGCACTCGCGGGCCAGACGCCGGTAGGCGGTACGCAGATCGTCGAAGCTGCAGTCCGGTTCAACGCCCAGAAGCTCATAGTGGGATCTGGTGCCGACACCGACCATCGACACATTGTGGCCCACGATGCGCCATCCGCCAATGATCGGCCCCGTTTCAAGCCGTTCAGCCGGGTGGTTTGAGCAGATCAGCCCCCTTCCATTGGTCGAGCGACGGCCATCAGGACCTACCCGACCGGAATCGGTCGCGGGCCCGATGCCGACCTACCGCTACCCACGCACGGCGACAAACTGTGCTACTCAAAGCCCATGGCGCCATCCGGTCCCGAACCCTACGATTCACAATCCAGCGATTCGTGGTCCGACGATCCGCTGTCGGACCGTGAGATCATAAATCTGGCCCGCCGCGTTCGTCGCACCGCCGATGAGGAACTGGCCGAGATCGAGTACGAGACCGAGCGGGCCGAGCAGAAGCGCCAGGACCTTACGGCACGATCGATGCAGGCCATGATGGAGGGCGAGCGGTGGCTGGTAACCATCGGCCAACGAGCGGTTGAGGGCCGGGTTGTGCACGCCGGACAGAACTTCACCGGGCTCGAGGACCGCACCGGGAACCTGCACGACGTGGTCCACGCCGCCATCGCCGTCATCAAGATCACCGAGGTCGACCCACGGCAGGGTCGGGCCCCGATCACCCTCCGCCCGGCGACGTTCCTGGCTCGCCTTCTGGGCTTGGAGCAGACACGGGAAGTTGAACTGTCGGGCCATCGCGCCAACTGGTCGCTGCTGGGCACCATCGACCTGGTCAACAGCGAACACCTTATTTTTCATGAACGCAGCGGTGAGGTCTCGATCGTGCCCATCGACTCGGTTGGCTACCTGGGCCGAACCAGGGATGATCAGCGGCAACGCCGCAAGCAAACCCATCGCTGAGGTTGGATCAACCGGGCCCGTCGACCAGCAGCAGTCAGAAGGCCTCGGCTTCGGTCAGAACCTCCTGCTGAACGGCCTGGTAGCCAGCCCTCAGATAGTCCTCGAAGGCTTGGCGGGGGATACGGTAACCTCGCATCCCCGGCGGCTTGGTTGCCACCAGATCGCCCCGCTTGATGAACGAAATCACCGTTTGGGGGGTAAGCCCAAGGTAGTTGGCCACATCGGCCACGGTAATAAGCTCTGGTAGGTCGCCGGTCGTCAGTTGGTACGTCACGTCGTGATCAGTCCTGGTCTCTTGGGAGATTGGATAATCGGCGAGGATTGTCACGATTTTACCACCCAGGAGTGCACTCGCATACCTTGGGGACCGTCAACAACCCGCGCCTCCGGCGGATCGCTTTCCACAGTACCGCAACATCGATTATCGCTCGATTTGTTCCTATAGGCATTTTTGCTTGCGAATAGAGTGAATTGTCATTATCTTTCGCTCAGCAGCCCCAACGGCTGTTGATCTCTTGGCGAGTGAGTGCGCGGGCAGGCGAGGACCTCAGTGAGGGTGAACAATGGTGGCGAGACATGGCAAGCTCGGTGATTGTCGATGAAGGGCAGGCGACACCCCTGACCCGTGCTGACCCTCGACCGGTGGCGCCCCGCAAACGAAGGGTGCGCGAACGGGTATCGCTGGGGCACCTGTTCATGATCGCCGCCGCCCTCTCGACGTTCGTGATCGTGGTCTCGCTGCTTCAGGACCGCACCATCACCAACGAGATCCTGGTGGCTGAGGTCGAGATTCTCCCCGGCACCGACATCACCGCTGACATGGTCACCGTCATCGATATTCCCGCTGGCTCGGATCTGGTGGGCTCGGTGGCGACCATGGCGGACCTGGCCGGCGGCGAGGTCAGCGCGGGCCACCGCCTGGCTCCCGGTGATCCGATCACGTTGACGGTGTTGGCCCCGGCGTCAACCCCTTCCGGGCTACGGGCCATGAGCCTTCCCATCGACCGGGTTGACGCCGCCGGGGGTGACCTGGCCCCTGGCGACCGCATCGATGTCGTTTCGGTCGAAGGTAACGCCGCCGCCTTCGTGGCCGTTGATCTGGAGGTCATCGACACCCAGGGGGCGGAGCAGGGGAGCGGAGCATTGAGCACCAGCTCCCTGTCGAGCTACTACGTCACCGTCTCGATCGACGCCGCCACCGCCCTCAAGGTAGCCTTGGCCATGGAGTCGGGTCGGGTGTCGATCCTTCGCTCAACAGGTGCAGAGCCTGTCGCCGACGCTGAACGGCAACTGAACCCAACCCCAGCACCGCCTCCTCCCGCCGACATTGTGAGCACCGATGGCTGATCCCACTCAGCTCAACCCAACGGGCATCCGCACCGTTGGCCTGGTCGCCAGCCATCGGGCTTGGCGCTCGGACTTCGCCCGCTACGTACAGGACCACATCACCGGTTTGCGGGTCCGTGTCCTGCGGGACCCACGGGCCATCGACGACTCCATCGATGTGGTCATCATCGACGATTCATCGACCTTTCTGAACCGGGAGAGCCTGCGCCAACTTGACGATGCCGGCGTCCAGGTGATCGGCATCTACGATCCAAACGAGCATCACGGTCAAGGCCAGGCCCACCTCAATCGGCTCGGCATCGCCGACGTGGCCTCAGCCGAACTGATGGCAGGCCAACTGGTCCAGCTCATCCAGGAGGTCACCAAGGACGTCGACTACGACGAACCACCCCCGGAACTTGGGGAGCTGGCTCCGTCGACGGCCATGGCAACGGTGGCCCGGGCCGCCGCCGCCGAGCTCCCAGTCGATCGTGGCGTGATCCTGACCGTCGGCGGCCCGGCCAGTCTCGCCGCGGTCGAGGTCGCCGTCGGGCTCTCGGCCGAGCTGGCAGCGCACTACGGCACCACACTGCTGGTCGACGTCGACGAGACCACACCAATGGTCGCCGCCCGGCTGGGCTACCGCCTCGAACCGACCGTGCTCGATGCGGTGGAGCGGATCTACTACGGCGACGGCGACCTCACCGCCACCTTGACCGAGCCAACCCAGGGAGCAAACGGCTTCGCCCCGATGCACGTCCTGGCCGGCATCGCCAACCCCGACGACTGGTCCCTGCTTGGGCGGGACCGCAGCCAGGATCTCATCGGCCGCACGGCCCAGCAATGGAAACAGGTTGTGGTCTCATCCGGTCCCCAGCTGCTGTCAATGCCAAGCGGAGTCGATCGTTACGGAGCCTCCCGAGGAGCGGTGGCCGTGGGCGATGTCGCCGTTGGGGTCTGCGAGCCGACCCCAACGGGGGTGCTGCTGGCCCTCGACTGGCTTATCGAAGCCCGCCGCCTTCGTAACGGCCTACCGGTGTGGGTCGTGTTCGCCGGGCGCCCCCGCTCAGCCCGCCAACGCGCCGATCTCGTCGAATCCGTTTCCCGCGAGGCGGGCCAGGACCTCATTGCCGGCGTGGTGTTCGTGCCCATGGGCGCCGAGGTCGACAAGGGCTGCTGGGACGGACGAGTGGTCAAATCCGGCCGGTTCACCAAGTCAATGAAGGCCTTGGCCTCCGAGCTACTGCCCCCGACGGGCAAAGGACGCAGGCCATGGAGAAGAAAACAACCCTGATGGCCACCGACGCTGTCCCTTCGCGCCGCCGAGCGGTGAGCCGAGCACTCTCCCCTTACGAACAACTGAGAAACGAGGTCACCGAGGGCATCAAGGTGGCCCGGCTCGATCCTGAGGTCGACCCTGACGGGGTGGTGAACTTCGTCCGGACCGCCATCGATCAGTGGCAGTCCGTGGCCCGCAAGGGGCTCGACGGCAAGGAGCTCCTGGTCCGGCCGGACGAGATGGCCGAGCGCATCCTGCGTTATGTGCTTGAGTACGGTCCCCTCACCGGCCCCCTCAACGACCCCGGCGTCGAGGAGATCTTCATCGAAGGCGATGACATCTTTTATATCGACGGCGGCGGCTACATGCGGGGCGTCAGCGAGGTCACCGTTGCCGAGGAGAACCTCGCCGTGGTCCGCAGGCTGCTGCAGGACAGCGGCCGGGAAGTAACCGAGCGCGAGCCCATGGTCCAGGCCAGGGTCCTGGGGGGCACGGTCCGCCTTGGGGTGGTCATTCCCCCCATCGCCGACAAGTTGTCGGTCACCATCCGTAAGTACACGATGCGTAACGAGACGTTGTCGTTACTGGTGGCCCGGGACTCCATGGATCAGCGGGTGGCCGAGCTTCTCTGGACCGCGGTGCGTTCCGGCCTCGGCATTCTCGTGTGCGGACGACCGGGAGCGGGCAAGACCACACTGCTCAACGCCCTGCTGCGGGCCGTGCCCCCAACGATGGTTGTGCGCTGCGTCGAGGAGATCCGTGAGCTTTCGGCCCCCGTCATGGCCGGCAGCTACTACCAGAGCAGGCCCGCCGGTGCCGACGGCGACGTTGCGGCCGAGGTGAGCCTGCGTGATCTGGTGAAGATCTGCCTCGGTATGCGGCCTGACCTGCTGGTTGTTGGTGAGGTGCGCGGGTCCGAAGCCTTCGAGCTGGTCAGGGCGGGAAATGCCGGTTGCGGGGTTATCGCCACGGTGCACTCCAACAACCCCTTCGACGCCCTCTCCGCTCTGCGTGACACCGCCATCATGGCCGGGGAGAACGTGGCCCCGACCCAGGTCCAGTCGACCTTCCAGCGCATGTTCCACCTGGTGGTCTTCGTAGACCGGGAGGAACTGGCCTTCGACGACAAGGGTGGAGCCCCCATCCGGCGCCAGGTCATGGAGGTGGCGGCCCTCATGCCAAACGCCTCGGGCGAGGAGTTCCTCCTGCAACCGATCTTCGTGCGGGATCGGATCGGCGAGCCGTTGCGATGGACCGAGGCCGATCCGCCAGAGGCGACCATGGCCCGTCTCGACGCCACCCTCAAGCGCTACGACTCATCGACGTCACAGTTGTTGCGGGGCACACCGGCCAATGTGGTGGCCGTTGGCGACTCCACCGTTGGCGGTATTGGCGCCGATCGGGGGCCTGCCGCTCCCGGACAGCAGCGACGGTCGCGACGTCGCAGCCAGTACCCGGCACCATCCGCACCCAGTGTCAGCCTCAGCGTCGAGCGGGGCGAGCAGTCGTGATCCTGCTCGCCGGTTTGTTCGCAGGCATCGCCGTCTACTTCGCCGTCGGGTATGTCATCGGATACACCCCACAACGGCTTCGGGTGACCCCGCTGTCCGCTCAAGGCAACCGACCCCGTCGGGTGAAACGTCAGGAGTGGCTCAACCAGGCCGGATTGCCAGTGACTCCACTGCAGTTCTGGTCGTCTTCGATCTTCGCCGGTGTCGTCACGTTCCTGTTCGTGTTGTTGCTGACGGCGATCCCGCTGGTGGCCCTGGCCCCGGCGGTCGGGGTGGCCATGATGCCCCGGTTCTACTTCTCCCAGCAGCGCCGCAAACTGGCCCGCTCCCGGTTGGAGGCATGGCCCGAGGCGCTGCGCTCGATCATTGCCTCGGTGTCGTCGTCGATGTCGTTGCATCAGTCTCTGCTGATGCTGGCCACGAGCGGACCGAATGAGTTGCGTCCGGTGTTTGCCCGCTACTCCAGCTTGAGCTTCACCCTCGATTCGGCGACGGCCCTGGAGGTCGTCCGGGAGGAATTGGCCGATCCGGTCTCCGACCGCATCGTGGAGGACCTCCTGCTGGCCCTGGAACAGGGCCCGGCGGTAGTGATCGACATCATGGACGACCTCTCCCAGTCGACCGTCGAAGACCTCCATGTTCTGGACCGGGTGGAGACCGCTCAGCTCGAGCAACGCCTCAGCGCCCGGGCCGTGTTTGTCCTGCCGTTCCTGTTTTTGATCCTTTTGACCTACCGACCAGGTCCTGGCCGTGACTTCTATTCCTCGAACACCGGGGTCGCGGTGATGGTCGTTGGAACGGCCATGAGCCTGTTCGGTATGTTCATCGTGTCGCGCCTGGGTCGACTTCCCGAAGAACCACGGGTGTTCACGTCCGAGACGGAGCTTCGGTGATGCCCGATCCCCAAGCCGTCCTGGCCGGACTGCTGGCCGCCTTCGTTGCCGCCGGGTTGGCAGGCGTCGTCATCCGTCCCCGACCGGCGCTGGAAAGCCGACTCCGACCCTATGTTCAGCTTCGACGGACCCGCCTTGGGCAGCGGGCCGACGTCACCGCCGCCCTTGCCATCGATTCCACGGCCAACCTGGGATCATTCGGCCGGATCTTCAATCCGATCATTGAGGGATTCGCCCGGGCCATCTCGCGCCTGGTTGATTCCGGCGACGAGGAAACCGTTGCCCTCCGCCTGCGCCAGGCGGGCCTGGTCAACGTCTCACCCCGCGAGTACCGCATCTCCCAGGCCGGTCGAGCCCTGTTCGGCGTTGTCGGTGGGGTTCTGACCGGTCTCTGGTTGGGAGCGGTGTGGGGGAGTCCGGCGTTCTGGGCGCTGGTCGGGGTCGGCCTTGGCGTCGGCTGGGGTCTCACGTCGGCCCGGGGCAAGGTAAACGCCGCGATCGAGAAGCGCACCCAAACGATGCGCCTTGAGCTCTACACCATCGCCCACCTCATGGCCATGCTGGTGAGGGCCAACCACACACCGGCCACCGCCCTGCGCCAGGTGGCCGAACGGGGCCGGGGCCCCGTTGTCGATGAGTTGCGAGCCGCCCGCAACTGGGTGGCGGGAGGACTGACCATGGCCGAGGCCATGGAACGGCTTTCGGCCGAAACCGCCGAACCATCGGCCGCCCGGATCTATCGAATTCTCGGCGAGGCATCGCAACAGGGCTCCGATGTCGCCGATTCACTCCTGACGGTGGCCTCGACGCTGCGCTCGGAGCGCAGGGAAGAACTCGAACGTCTCGGCACCCGCCGCAAGGGAGCCATGATCATCCCCACGTTGCTGGTTATGGCCCCGGTCGTCTTCCTCTATGTTGTCGCCCCCATTCCCCGGTTCGTCTTTGGCTGACCGATGGTGACGAAACCCTGAACCCGTTCCTGCAACCCGCCACCTGATCAACACTCCTGGAAGGGAGTCCCATGCTGAACCCCGCCACGGCAAAGCTCATCCCGTACCGCATCACCTCCTGGTGCTCGGCCAACGTCGGCCAAGAACATGACCCGGACGGATCCGAAACGACGCCGTCCCAACCTCGAACCGAAGCAGGATTCGAGATCGCCCAGTCGATGGGTATTGCCCTGCTGGGCCTCGTCGTCGCCGCCGCCTTCGCCACCGCGCTGGAGTCACTCGGTGTTGACGTCATCGACCGCATCAGATCCGAATTGGGGCTGTAGCGGGCGACAACCGGCGAGACAGGGCCCTCAGATGAGGCCACGGCCAAGGTGGCAAGATGACGGCGAAGGCCGAGGAGACGCGCCCGGGGGTGAGGCCGGTTTCACCGTCATCAGCGCCATCTGGGTTATGGCCGTGACCCTGATCCTGGTGATGTCGTTCGCCAACCTCTTCCTGCAGCGCTACGCCCAGGCCGTGATCCGCCAGGCCACCGATGAGGGAGCCAGGGCCTGGGCCGTCAACGGAGGCACGGCGGAGGAATGCCTGAGGGCGGCCAACGATGTCGTATCGGATCTGCTTGGCGGTCCCATGGTGAGTGGGATCACCTTCAGCTGCAACGACCGCGGCGGCACCATCGCCGCCACCGCTACCGCCACCCTGGCCGCCATGCCCCCTCTGGGCGACTCGAACTTCACCACCACGTCCACCGTGACCAAGGAACTTGAGGAGAACCTTGTCAACCCATGAGCGCCATCGCCGACGCCGGCGCCACGACCGTCGCCGACGCCGGCGGGACAACGAGGGGGGCTTTGTCGCCGTGGAGTGGATCGCGGCCATGGCCTTCCTGCTGATCCCGGTAGTGATGATCGGTGCCGGGGTGTCCCGTTGGCCCGAGCGTCAGCAGGTGGCCAGGGCCAGTGCGGCCGAAGCGGCCCGGGCCGCGGTGCTGTCCGACACCCAGGCCGATGCAATCGTGGCGGCCCGGCGTACCGCCGATGAGGTGGCCGACAACTACGGCGTGCCCAGGGATCAGTTCACTGTCTCCGTCGACGCCCCGGTCTGGGACTGGGGCCAGGACGTCACGGTCACCGTCAGGATGACCATGCCCGCTCTCGACATCCCGGGTGCGGGATCGTGGGGCGCAACCGACTGGTCGGTGTCGGTCACCCAGCGGATCGAGGATTACCGGGGACTCGAATGACCGCCGCCGGATCCACCGCCACCGCCGCGGCAACCACAATCAGCACTGGTGCCTGCGCCACCAAGGACGGTGACGGTGCAGACCAGAACCGGGGCGAACGAGGCAGCGTCACCCTATGGGTTCTGTACTGGGCCCTGTCGGTGCTGTTCATCGCCGGCTTCGGCCTCGATCTGTGGCGGGGCGTTTCCACCCGCCGGGCACTACTCGAGCAGGCCGAAGCAGCGGCCGCGGCCGGAGCGAACGGTATCGACACCGAGGTGTTCCGATCCACCGGCGAGGTGGCCATCGACGCCCCTCTGGCCGATGCCCTGGCCCGGCAGAACCTGGCCGCCCAGGGTGAGGCAGATCTGGTCGAGAGTGCGGTGGTATCGGTCGACCAGGCGACCCAGGAGGTCACCGTCCAGCTGACGACCCGGGTCGAGTTCACCCTGGTGAAGGTGTTTCTGAGTGCCGAAGCTCCGCTCGAGGTTGGGGTTACCGCCTCCGCCGCTCCCCGGATCGGGCAGCCTTGAAGCGCCACTGGCCGGTGGGTCGGGCGACCGTCGGCAGTTGGGCTTGGCTGGGACTGACGATGCTGTGTCTGGCCGTCGTCGGATGCACTCGGGCCGGGACCGGGCCGGATGCCGCCGCCCAGCGAGGGACGGGAGTGAGTACGACCTTGGTCGCCGATGGCAGCGAGGGCGGCGACGCTCGTGAGGGCAGTTCCGCCCCCTCGCCCGCCACGACCGAGCCTGCCGCTCCGACCACAAGCCCGGAGCCGACAACGGTCCGCAGCAGCGACACCACCGACGTTGCCGAACTGGCGGCCGTGGTGGGACAGGGCGCCACCGGCGACAACGAATGGATCGAGGTCATGGCCGAGCTCCGGGCCAAGTCGTGGCTCGCCCTGCGCTACCCCGGGAGATTCGAACTCAGCGAGATCTACTCCGATGAATGGACCCCTGGAGACTCGACCAGTCTCCAAGAGGAGAGCGAGGACAAGGGGCTCTACATCGATGAGCCACTGCCCATTTTGAAATCGGTTGTTGCCACCCGCCGGATCGGCCAGCTGGTGGAACTCGATGTGGTCCTGGATGCCGGAGTGGCCACCATCCGTCGTGAGGGCGATGACGCGGCGGTTAACACGTTGCCGGGTGAAGGTACGCGCCGCGGCCTGTTCGTTGTCGGTCAGGAGGACACCACCGGGTCGTGGCGCATACACTCGGTGGCGGAGCTCCAGCTTGCCGATGACCCCAGCGAGGAAGGCTCTTGATGACCTACCGCCGCTTGTTGTCAGCCACCCTGTTCTTCGTCGTGGCCGCCTTGGTGCTGCCCACCGGGTCCACACCGGCAGCGGCCCAGACCGCTGGTTGCTCCGGTCTCGACCGCCAGGGAACCAGCTGCTCCATTGCCGATGGCAATACCCCACCACCGCCGACACCGGGGGGTGGCCCCATCATCGACACCACCTCACCGCCCGGCCCGCGTTTTGTCTGGCTCAACACACTGGTTCCCTGCGATGCCGGAGCAGGAAGCAACTGGGCCAGTCGCGACGACCTGGACATTGTCATCTCCGATGGGAATCTGGGTAGCGGCGACCCACCCCCGGACGAACCCGGCGTGATCTGGCTCGGCGAGTTGATCGACCCCACCCGGGGCAGAACCAACACCGGTTTCGTCAGCTGCGTTGGCGAGGGGTCGGCCCTGCCCGCCCTACCGCCCCCACTACCCACCGCCGGTGAGATCTGGGGCGCGGCACTGACGTTCGAACCTCAGATCAACGTTGACCCCTACGTTCGTGGCCTCACCGGGCTCGAAACCTACCTCTGGTACGAGGGCCCAACGTCGGACACCGTCACCATCACCCTGAACGGGTACACCGTTACCGCCCAGATCGACGTCGCCGAGTTCCGCTGGGACACCGGAGCCGAGTCTCGGGATGGGAACCAGTCCTATGCCTCCGCCGCGCCCGGCTCAGCCGAATCTCCGGCCGCCACCCACCTCTACGCCCTGCCCGCCAACGTGGTCATCGTTCACGAGATCCTCTGGACTGGCACCTCGGTCGTCACCGGACCGGGCGTGCCAGGGAGTGGGGTACCCATCGACCTCGGGCAAGCGGTCGTATCCATCGCCCGCGCCTACGATGTTATTGAAGTTCGTACACCACTGGTAGGGAGGTAGGCAGCAACAGGACTGACGCGGTCCTTTACAACTGGCTCTTTGCCGGATCTTTGGCTGGGGTTTGGGCGGAGCGTTTTCATCAAAACGACTCTTCGAGAGGCAGTCACAACCATGACAGATCTGGATATTCAGATCGACGACCCCGACGACGAGATCGGGGCGCCAGTACGTGTGCTGAACGGCGACTCCATCCCGCCGTGGATCAAAGCCGTCACCGTGCTGGTATTGGGGGCTGCGATCGTCCTGATCATCGCCTTCTGGTTCGGTCGACTCAAACAGGAGACCACCCCGTCGCTCGAACCGGCCGCCCCTGCCACCGCACCACTGACCTCGACCACGGTCAGCCCGGCCATCGAAGTCTCGTTGCGCGCCATCGACGGCTGGGAGCAGTTTGCCCGCAGCGGTGAGCTCAGTTCGGTGGTCGACACCTTCCATCCCGACGGCCCGCAGCTCGCACTGTTCCATCAGGCCGCCGTTCCCGGCTCGGTGACCGAGGTGGCGTTCGCTGCTACCAACCTCAGCGAGGCACGAGATGGGGATCTGACCATCGTCTCACTCGATCTGGAGGTTACGAGTCAAACGAGTCGTGCCACCTACCCGTTCGACCTGGTCTACCTCGCCGGCAGCGATCAGGTCTGGACCGTGGTCGACCGCCGAGCCCCGGACGCACCGGCCCTACCCCCCGCTCCGGTGTTCATCGAAGCGGCTCAAGACGTATGGGGAACCTTCACCGTGGCCATGGCAGCCGGTGACGGTGCAGCCGTAGCTCCCACCGTCACCGCCGACAGCCTTCTGCTGGCCGACCAGGTGGTGGCGGCGGTGGCCGGTGCTGAGCCGACCAGGGACCCAGCCGTCGACAACGAGCTCTTTGCCCGGTTGGTTTCGCGGGGTCGCCAGCTCTCGGTTGCCGATTCGGGCCAGGCCCTGGTCGCCGCCCTCGACCAGGGCACGCGGGAGGCGATCCAGATCGGCGAACTCACTGACTGGCGCATGGCCGACACCAACCGCCTGGTGGCCTCGCTGGAGATTGGCGGTGAGCCGGTGGCCCTGGTGCCGTTCCTGTTGGCGGACGACGTCTGGGCGTTCGACCTGAAAGGTGCGTTGGAATCGAGCGATGGAGGAACCCCATGAACGTTTCCCATGGCGACGGCCAATCATCATCAAGTCTTTGGTTGTCGGTCCAGAACGCGGCGGCCGAGTTGGAGGTGACCACCCGAACCATCTACCGGTTCATCAATGACGGCAAGTTGGCGGCCTATCGCATCGGTCGGGTGTACCGCATTCGGCGTGCCGATCTCGAAGCCTTCCTGGAAGCAGCGGCGTTACATCCCGGCGACCTTGATCATCTCGTTGATGACGGAAGGGAATCGCGGAATCCCGATGGCTCCGTTGACGGCCACGCCCCGGTCAACAACAAGACTTCGGGTCCGGTCGGCGGACTCTGACGGGGAACCCCTTCCCGATGAGATGACCAACGACGGTCCCCTACAAATGCTCCCGATGGTCGCTGCTACCTTGGTCTTGTGCCGAGGCCACGATGACCAGTGATTGGGGCGAGGTCATCGTCGCCGGGGGAGTGGTAGCCGGGTTCGCCGTCCTGACGGCCGAGGACATCAAGACGTCCCGGGTCGTCGTCGCCCACGCCGTTGCGGTAACGGCGCTTGCCGTCTGTGGTCTCGGTTTCATCGGGATAGTCACCACCAACGGCGAAGGCCTGGCCGGGGCGGCGATTGCGGCCATGGCCATAACGGGCATCCAGCTCGTGCCCTATCGTCGCCAACGGACCCGGCCTGAACCTGAGATAGGCCGGGCCGACGTGAGACTGGCCATCCCTTTCGGCTGGACGCTTGGCTACTTCGGTCTCGGCTTCGCGTTGGTCGGGTTTGCCTTCGCCCTCGTCACCGGCCTGGGCTGGGCTCTCAGTCATCGCTCCCGGCGCCATCAGGCGGTGCCTTTTGTCCCCTTTCTGACCATCGGACTGGTGGTCGCCCTGTTCTGGGCCGCCACCGTCGCCCACCTTTCCCCGCTGGGTTAGAACCCGGGGAAGGCCCGGCGACGCACAACAAGCCGCTAATGGAAACCGCCACAAACTGGCGCTGCAGCAACGATGGACCAGATCGACGAGGTCGAAGGATCTGTCCGACCGCAAACTTGGTGGCCGCCCAGCAGATTTGCCAAGATCGACCAGATGTTCTTCGAAACGACCCTGACCAGGAAACGAATCGATGAGCTGACAGCAGGCGGGCATTGGACCGACGACTACCTGTACGACCGTTTCGTGTCCAAGGTTGGTTCCCGTGCCGACAAACCGCTGGTCATCGATCGCCATGGCACCTTGACCTGGGGTCGGGCGGCAGACCTGGTGGAGCAGCTGAGTAAGGGTTTGGTCGAGATGGGCGTCAGACCCAGCGACGTTGTCCAGTTGCAGCTACCGAACCGTCGCCACTTCCTGCTCCTGGTACTGGCCCTGGAACGAATCGGGGCCGTGGTCAACCCGGTGGCTCCGATCTTCCGCTCCAACGAGGTGGCGGTGATGTCCGAGCTGGCCCGACCACGGGTGGCGATCACGGCTGAGGAATTCCGTGGCTTCGGACTTGCCGCCATGCACCGGGAACTGGCTGAGCGCAGTCCCTGGATCAGCGACGTCATCGTCGTACCCGACTCGGATTCGTCGGTGGCGTCGGCGGCCGCTGGTGGTGTCACCACCTGGGACACCCTGCTCAATCTCGGGTCGGCGTCAGATCTGACCCCGCAGACCCTCGACCTGCTCCGCCCCGCAACCAACGACGTGTGCGAGGTGATCTTCACCTCGGGCACGACCGGCCAGCCGAAGGGGGTATTGCACACCCAGAACACCCTCAACGCCGCCACCGACCTCTGGCTGGGTCGCATCGCCCCCGACTGCGGCGTGTTCCACATGGCCTCGACGCTGGCCCACCAGACCGGCTACCTCTACGGCATTCGGGCCCCCATCACCGCCGGGGGCCACGTCGTCTACCAGGATGTGTGGGATCCAGCCGAGTTCGCCCACCTGATCGAGCATCACGGCATCGAAGCCTCGATGGGGGCCACACCGTTCCTGGCCGACCTGCTGGCCGTCGACGGGCTGGACAACCTCGATCTGTCGACGTTCAGGGCCTTCGTCTGCGCCGGTGCCACCATCCCCCTACCGGTGTTGGAACAGGCCAGGGACCGCCTCCCGTGTACGGTCATGCCCGGTTGGGGAATGACCGAGACCGGCCTCACAACCACCGGACGCCGCGACGACCCGTTCGACAAGCTGAAGACCGACGGTTCGGCCGTCGATGGCAACCAGGTACGTGTCGTTGACGACAACGGCCGCCCGTGCGACACCAGTGTTGAAGGTGATCTGCAGGTTCGCGGCTCAGAGGCCTTTGTCGGCTATGTCCAGGGTCGGGAGCTGACCGAGGCTTTTTGGCGCGACGGTTGGTTCGATACCGGTGATCGGGCGGTGATGGACCTCGACGGCTACATCTCCATCAGCGGCCGTACCAAGGACATCGTGATCAGAGGGGGCGAGAACATCCCGGTCAAGGAGGTTGAGGACGTGCTCCTGCGCCACCCCAACGTGGCCAATGTTGCCGTCGTGGCCAAGCCTCATGAGCGCTTGGGCGAGGTCGGCTGTGCGGTGATTGTGGCCAACGGCCGAAGCCCCAGCCTTGCGGAACTCACCACCTTCCTCGATGAGCAGCACGTCACCCGCCAGTTCTGGCCCGAGGACCTGGTGGTCGTCGACGCCTTCCCCATGACCCCGAGCGGCAAGATCCAGAAGTACCGGCTGCGGGACCTGGCCGAAACCGACGCCACCACCTGACCTGCAACCGGTGCTGACTGCCGGCCC
>Ga0316190_10001751_pt1 | contig 15790 bp, 10 predicted proteins | sample Eddworburrow2_MG_FD_204929 | JGI IMG/M metagenome (GOLD analysis project Ga0316190, IMG submission 204929) | Coastal sediment microbial communities from Maine, United States - Eddy worm burrow 2 | ecosystem: Environmental > Aquatic > Marine > Coastal > Sediment | place: USA: Maine | collected... | reverse complement strand
CCAGTGCCTGACGAATGATGGTTGGTGTCTGTTCCGTGGCTTGCTGCTCCGCTTTGTGTAGCATTTTGGTGATCTGCGAGCGGCGTTTGCGAGCGATTTCAGCTGCGCCGTTAGGGTCTATTGGTGGTCCTTCCTTTGAAAGGTCAGCATGGCTCAGGCTATTGCTGCGCTCTGTAAATTCTTCATCAAGTACTAGTCTGAGTGTGGTGGGTGGCAGGAAACGGCCAGCACGCAACTCTTTAGGTGCAACGCACTCCAGTAGAAATATGGTCTCTAATAGCAGGGTGCCAGGTTCTATTGCGGGGTGTTCAGTAGCGGTAACGGCGCAGTTGCCTGTTTCGCTGCTGATAACCATGTCCATTGCATCTTGCACCATGGGGTGTTCCCAGGTGAGAAAGTGGCGGTCTTCATGGCTGAGTGCGATATTGCGTTGGTAGGTAAATGTCAGCCCTCCTGCTGATAGATAGGGGAAGCTGTCGCAGCGCATGTGATCAGATGGGCGAATGATATGGCTGCCTGCTGAGTGTTCCTCCTGATCAATGGCAAAACAGTCAAACAGGTGCTCCATGTAGCCAGCCAGACTGGAGCTGTTATCGACTAATTCAATCTCACTGCACAGTTTGTTGGCAACATCTTTACGGCATGAGTTTAGTTCCAATAGATGATCACGCCCCCGCTTTAGAGCCTCATGGGCTTGAGCATGTTGCTTGTGTGTATCATTGATCAGGGTGTTAATTTTATCGGTGTCCTCTGGTGACTCGAGTGCATCCATTAGGGCAGGGTGGAGATCACTAAATATCTTGTGGCCCGCCGGACAGATGGCTTCAAAGGCATTGAGTCCTTCGTGGAACCAGCGTTGCAGTACCTCTTGATCACTTCCCTCAATAAAGGGTACGTGGATTTGTATCGTCTCCGTTTGACCGATTCGATCCAGACGGCCAATACGTTGTTCCAGCAGGTCAGGATCTTGCGGTAGATCAAACAACACTAGATGATGAGCAAACTGGAAGTTGCGTCCTTCGCTGCCAATCTCAGAGCAGAGTAGTAGCTGTACACCTTCTTCCGGGTCGGCAAACCAGGCGGCGGCACGGTCACGTTCGATGATGCTCATGCCTTCATGGAAGAGGGCGCTATGGATGCCTTCGCGGGTGCGCAGAGTTTTTTCCAGCTGGATGGCAGTCTTGGCTTTGGCACAGATGAGTAGGATTTTTTTCTCTTTGAGTGAGCGTAGCGTTTGGATTAGCCAATCCACGCGCTGATCTGCTCTGGTGCCTGTTTTAACCAGCGGATGAGGTAGAAACTCCCGTTTGGGGAACCCCTTGATTTGGTTGCGTGTGTTACGGAACAGCACACGGCCAGTGCCGTGCTGGTCGAGCAGCATATCGATGAGTCTGTTTCGTGACTCTTTATACTGTGCTGTGCCGATTGCATTGCTATTTAAATGTTGCAGGAGAGGTGCGGCATCCTCTTCACCCAGGGTTTTTAATAGATGTTGAGCGCTCTCTGTGGGGAGTGGTTTATCTGCCAGGAGCTTCTCTACTGCTTCTGCGATGGGTTCGTAGAGCGCCTCTTCCTCACGAAAACTGTTGAGATCATAAAAGCGGTCAGGGTCGAGCAGGCGCAGGCGGGCAAAGTGTCCAGCGCGTCCCAGCTGTTCCGGGGTAGCGGTGAGTAGCAGTACTCCTAGGGTATGTTTTGCCAGCTGCTCAATGATTTGATATTCAGGGCTACTCTCAGTTTCAGACCACTTCAGGTGATGGGCCTCATCTACGATGAGAAGATCCCATTCGCCTTGCACAACCTGCTCCTGACGCTGTTGTGACTGAGTGAACAGCTCCAGGCTGCAGAGCACCAACTGTTCCGCCTGAAAGGGGTTGGCTGCTTGACCTGATGACTCAATGGCTTGGCAGCGCTCTTCATCGAAGACGCTGAAATGGAGATTAAAGCGGCGTAACAGTTCTACCAACCATTGGTGTACCAGTGGCTCAGGCACTACGATCAGAGCCCGCCGAGCGCGTCCGGTGAGAAGCTGATGATGCAGAATCAGGCAGGCTTCAATGGTTTTGCCAAGGCCAACCTCATCTGCCAGCAGCACGCGTGGGGCATGTCGATGAGCGACTTCATGGGCGATATAAAGTTGGTGTGGCAGTAGGCTGGTGCGCCCGCCGCCGAGCCCAAGTACGGGTGATTGCTCCAGCCGGTTGATGTGCTGTAGGGTTTCATAACGCAGCTCAAACCAGTTGTCTTCGTCGATCTGTCCGGCAAAGAGCCTGTCTTGAGGCTTATTAAACTGAATAAAGTTGCTCAGTTCACCTTCGGCCAGAATAGTCTCGCTGCCATCATCCCGCTTGCCCTGGTAGATGAGTAGCCCATTTTCTTCAGTGACCTGCTCAATGTTAAGCAGCCAGCCCTCGTGGCTTTCGACTTGATCACCGGGTTCAAATCTAACTCGACTGAGTGGCATATTGCCAATGGCATAGTTGCGGATATCGCCTGTGGCAAGAAAGATGATCCGGACAGTGCGTCCTTCAATAGCCAGCAGGGTTCCAAGCCCTAGTTCAGGTTCCGTATTGCTGGTCCATCGTTGGCCTGGAATGAATTGCAAATTATGTCTCCGGTGGTTGGAAGATTGTAGCTCTTAATAGAGAGTGAATAAGTTTTACTGTTGCTGCCTTTCTGTAGTGGCCAAAGCCCTTAGTGTATTAAGGATGATGTCATAGATGTGATTTGCAGATAGGTTGAAGGAGCATGCAGATCTTCTATCTCGACCCGGATGAGGCATCCGGGCCGATGAAAAAGTCGCCGCATTCTATAGCAAAAAGAGGCTGGCAGACAATGTGGCTTTTACCTGATAACGATGTTTTGGGGCTGCTTCGGTTTAATCTAATAAGAGGAGTCAGGCTGCCCTGAAGATGGGAATAATATCTTCCAGCAGCGCCATGCAGACTCTGGCGCGGTAGAGGATCTGATTGTCACGGATGAGGCCAAAGCAGTTGTAGGCTATCTGTGGTATGTCTGATTTGCCTAATCCCTTTTCGGGCAATACTGTTTCTGGCCCCTGAATTAACATGTTCAGGCAATCATTACTGCTCAGTGTTGATAGTTGGCGACGATCTATAGATACGGCGTGTTGAGTGTAAACCATTGGTTTTCCATGAAAATTATTCCCCTCCTGTTTGACCTTCTCTAACAGGGCGCAGGAGAGTAGAGCGGTAGGAAACATGCCGGGGAATTCGACCCGCTCCTCCAATTCGTCAAAGTAGAGATACTGATCAACCAGAGAGCCTGCCAGGAAATTTTTGCTATTGCTGGTGTTCATAAATTTCCGTTTTAGAAAATAACGGCTGTTCATTATATTTTTGCGGTCACTGATAGTCTGCAGGTCCCCTAGGGTTGAGAAATCGGCTTCGGGAAAAAGCAGAGGCTCCTGTGATTCCCGTTGATACCCCATCACCACTAAGCGGCGCTCTTTTCGAATGGCGATACGGTTGCCAATTTGTGCGTAGTTTTCGAGGTTGTTAACCGTGGGTTTGATGGCAATTTCAAATGTCTCATTGGGGCGGATGACATCAGCAAATGAGACCTGAAAGTTGGAGAAGTGTAGCCCGTGCTTTGTAAGCAGTGTCGTTTCATTATTATTTTCACGAACCTGTTTGACTCTAGCTTCGATTAGGGCTCCAAGCTGGAAGCCCAATACAATAGTGGATCCAAAAGGATTACCTTGAATTTCATTCCACTTGTATGGGTCATGAAAAGCATTAAAATCATCAGTGGCATTGCGGGCTGCATCGATATGAATTTGTAAAAACTGTAGTTTTTCTTGTTGTGAATTCATGTGTGATAACTCCTATACTATCCAGAGGATAGATGGGATTTCTATCATTATCTGGTTTTTTCTCTTAAACAGAAGGCATATTTTGCCTTTGAGGGGTGCGGAAATTGAGTTGTGATGCAGGTTGCCGAGAGATAATGGGGGAGAGGGTGTGAAAAGGTGTTGTGTGTCAGCATTCTTGGTGTTGGCACTCTTGTTATCGATTTTGTCAGGAAATGCGGCAGCAGGTGCGGCTTGCGTTATAGCCAAGACAATGGGAAATTCTGAAGCGATTGAATGGATGCATTCACCAGAGTCAGCAGAAGCAGCACTGTTTCAGGCCAAGCAGAAATTACGAGAGCGGGGTTATAAGTACCTGTTCCCACAGGCCACAACAGAGCTGGAACATGCATATGTGGTTATAGTAGAGAGTCATTACAAGAGTTCACGCGGAAAGGAGAGAACCAGCTATGGTTGTGGTTTCAGTGAGCAATCGTATGATGAGGCTCTATGGGCAGCAATCCGTAATCTTCAAGCTTATGCGTGGGGTTGGAAGCCTGATAAAGAAGGCTACAAAATTAGCACAAAAAAACAATACTAATGGCATGAAGCCGTGAGCGGATCATTTATACAGGCATCAGATGGTGAATAATGAGGTTGTACATGTGCGCGTAGTATTGCAGGGCGCATCTCCATGGTAGATTCTGAAAGAATCAGGCGAAGATATGTAATGCTAAAAGCCTTTGCTGGCTCATTACTGCTTACTTTTGCCATTATTCTTCCCGTGGCCTTTATACACCATGTGTTTATTCTTGGTGATTTTAAAATAACCATGATGGCCGCACCCATAGCCGTATCACTGGTGATTGGCAGCTTGGTTGGTGCTATTCAAACACTGCGCGTACGTCTAAAAGAGCAAAGCCAGATATTTCGCATGTTGGCAGATTCATCACGGGAATTTTCCTGTGTACGCAGTTTTGCAGATGAATACCTCTATATCTCACCGTCAGTAGAAACTATTACTGGGTATACCCCAGACGAATTTGAACAATTGCCTGGTGGCATGGATGCGATGATTCACGCAGATGATGCCGCTGTTTGGCAAAAACATACCGTGCCCATTGAGGAGCATACTCCACAGGCTCCCATTGAACTTCGCATCATCAGAAAAGATGGGGGCGAGCGCTGGATAAGCCATTTCTGCCAAAAAATATACGATACAGATGATACTGAGCTGGGTATACAGTCAAGCAATATTGATATTACTGACCGGAAACGGTCAGAGGAGCAAATACTGCATCTGGCTAAGTATGATCCGTTAACAGGACTGCCAAATCGCCATTATCTAACAGAGTACTTACAAAAAACCATCTCAGAATCTGATCCAGAAAACAGCTCAATTGCAGTGATCTTTTTGGATTTGTGCCGCTTTAAGCTGGTCAATGATGCGCATGGGCATGGATTTGGTGACAAGTTGTTAATGAAGGTGGCACGCCATGTGGCCGGAATCTGTAGTGCTCAAAAACAGATGTTGTTAGGACGTTTTGGTGGGGATGAATTTTTTATTGTTGTTAATGATTTTGAAACACGAGAGGAACTTGAAAAAACAGCTGATGTTATAGCCAAAGAGCTAGATCATTTCTTTGAAGTAGATGGTGTTCGTGTCAATACAGGTGCAAGTATAGGTGTCGCAATTGCTGGACGTGATGGTGACACGCCTGAAGAAATTATTAAGAATGCAGGTACAGCGATGTACCGCTCAAAGAAGAGCAGTCTTAAATATGAGTTCTTTTCTGATGATATGGCAAAGCACGCATCTGAGCTTTTTAATTTTGAAAGTCGGCTGCGTGATGCTGTGGATAATGATGAAATTATACTGCATTACCAGCCTCAGCTGAGTATTGACAGTGGTAAGTTAATAGGTGCAGAAGCCTTGGCGCGTTGGACAGATAAAGATGGGAATGTTATCTCTCCTTTGGATTTTATTACAGTAGCAGAGGAGACAGGTCTAATTATTCCGCTAGGAAAAAACCTACTTGTTCGGGCAATTGATCAGGCAGCGGAGTGGCATAGTCAGGGTTTTAACTTAGTGTTGGCAATAAATGTTTCTGCAAAACAGTTTATAAGTAAAAATTTTGTAAAAGAAATCATTGAGCTTATTAATGCTTCAGATGTTCCTGCGGAGAGATTTGAAATAGAGCTTACTGAAAGTGTGCTTTTGGATAATCCAGACATTACAAAAGAAAAGCTTCAGCGTTTAAGGGATGCAGGGATTGCAGTGGCGCTTGATGATTTTGGAACAGGATATTCATCATTGAGTTATTTGCCTGGCTTACCTCTTGATACACTTAAAATTGACCAGTCCTTTGTTTTTGGGCTGCTTGATGACCGTAGGCATGAAGTAATCTGTGAGACAATTACTCATTTGGCACATAATTTAGAAATGAAGGTTGTTGCAGAAGGTATAGAGACAGAAGCCCAGTTAAATAAGATTAAAGAAATTGGGTGTGACATAGGGCAGGGATACCTCTTTAGTAAGCCTTTGCCAGCAGAACAGTTTTCCAAGCTTCTCTCTCCTGCAGATTTGAGTTAAATGAAAAAATTTATACGAGAGGCGATCTATTGGCGGGGGTAGTTCAAAGATTTGTGCCAGTAGTTTTTAGTCTGGCAATGTTTTGTGTAATTGGTTTTCTAGTCTACATGTATTACCCAGAAAACCACTTTGCGCTAAAGTATCAAGCTGCTATTGATTGCAGACGCATACAGGCAGTGCACACGATTGCAGATTTAGCAGAAAGATACAAAGAAAAGCAGGGATACTATCCTCTGGCTGATGGTGTCCGTACGTCATTCGATGAGCAATCATCTGGTAGAGCAATCAGCGTCATTATTACGAATAAAGAGCTACCGAAAAGCTACACAGTAAATCCACCTGCCGAGATCGAGGGTAAGATGGTTTCACCCCACAGGTTTGAAGAAGAGATTGGGCGGGTGCTTGGAATAGAGGTGAGTCTGCCGTATGATCCTCAGACCAATTTCGCATGGGAAAAGCGGTTTTATCTTTATAAAGTTACGCCAGATGACCAATACTCCGTCTCTGGCATACTTTTCTCTGCTACAGAATATACACAAAAACAAGGAAACCATCGGTACCGCTATCAGGTCGCCTCAACACTCTATCAAGATAAAAACAGTAGGATATATAAAGCTATCAAGGATAAGATTGCTGTATGTGAAGCACCATGATGTGCTTAGCTTTTTTATATTAAACTCTGACTACTAACTTTACTAAAATAACAAAAACTGGAACCGTTTTATGATTAAAAGAACACTTTATTTTATTTATATAACAATTTTTATTTTAACTTTATTTGGCCCATCAATTGTAATTAGTTCTGATTCAGTAAGTGGAGTTGGCCCATTATCCACCAAAAAGAGTGATTGGATTTCTGGATGGAAAAAAACGTCATCTATGATTGCAGCTCGAACAGGGGCAGCGATTTATCATTCCGATAAATATATTTACATGTTTGGTGGTTTGGGCTTCCGCGATGAAGGACAACAAGGCGCCACTGATGAACGCCGCCCTGGCTATTTGCGAACATCAGAATATGCACGAATTAACAGTGATGGATCATTATCGAGCTGGCAGTCTGGCCCAAATCTAAATGTTGAGCGTGGTTATTTCGCTGTGATTCAGCATAAGAATTATCTTTATGCCGTTGGTGGTGGTCGTGGCATGAATGGAAAAGAGCTGCTTTCCAGTATTGAGCGTGCAGAAATAAAAGAGGATGGCACGCTAAGTGAGTGGACTATGGAAAAGTCTGTTTTGAATATTCCCAGACGCTGCGTGAAATTAGCAGTTATCGGAAATACGATCTATGCCTTTGGTGGATATGGTGGCATTTTGCTGGATACAGTGGAGCAGGCAGATATTAATCCAGACGGTACACTTGATGAGTGGTTGGTAGCGACAGACCCTATGATTGTTGCGCGTTATGTTCATGGCAAGGTCACAGTTGGTGATGGTGTTTACAATATTGGTGGGCATAGTAAGGCGGGTGGTGAAGGCATTACTGATGTAGGGTGGAGCAAGGTTGATGAAGATGGTTTTTTTCTTCCTTGGGAGAAAAAATCATCGCTTCAAACAGGGCGTTATGCACTCGCTACAGTTGTTTATAACGGCTCTATTTATGCTATAGGCGGCTTAACTGGCCCTGCATCTTTAAATTCTGTTGAACGATCAAAGATATTAGGTGAAGGTGAGTTGTCTGATTGGACATATACCACTCCCACGCCATTTGGGATTGGTGGTGCCAATGCCATTGTTATCAAAGATAAAGTTTATCTGTTAGGTGGAAGTGACGGATTAACTTATTTGGATAATGTGTTTTATGCTGGGTTTAATGGAAAAGGCGATATAGGTTACATGGGTGGTGCTGCTGATTTAGCACAACATAAAGCTGATATCGCTTCACGTGAAAAGAACAAAGCCCCTCTGCCACATGAAGGTGTTGTTCTCCAGCACTTCAAACAAAAACTGTACAGTTATCTGCAGGTTCGTGAAGATAATAACAGCGTCTTGTGGCTTGCAGCACCAGCAAAAGATATAAAAGTGGGTGATCGTATTGGATACCCTAATGGTACGCTGATGAAAAACTTTTATAGCAAAGGATTGGAAAAACGGTTTCCTTTTATTTTATTTATCTCTCAAACCAGAATATTAAATAAAGATGCCAAACAGAAGATGCCGTTGCAGTAATATTAATAGTTAGGCAGTGCGCTGAAATATCACTAAATGATCTAACTCTAATTTAATGCCAATTTGCTCTCCTATCTTGTGGTTGTGATGGCTGGGAGCAATGCAGAGCACATTTGTATCGCCAGGCAGATGCAGTGTGTACAGATATTCGGCGCCGCGAAAAGCTTTTTCAGTGACAGTGCCAAAATTATTGCTATTGTCGTCATGAATAATATCATCTGGACGAACGAGCAGGTCAACCTCTGTTCCAGCCGGTAAGGATTGAGAAAACTCACCCGATACCACACCGAATTCGGTCTTGAGTTTATCCGTCTCCAGTACAGTACCTTTAACCAATACACCCTGACCAATAAAGTCTGCGACTTCTCTTGAGTTGGGGCAGTGATAAAGATTATAAGGTGTATCCCACTGCATTAGTTTGCCGTTGTTAATAACACCAATGTGATCTGCCATTGCAAAGGCTTCATGCTGATCGTGTGTAACTAGCATAGCTGTGCAGTTATCTTCACGCAGAATTTGGCCAACCTCTCTGGCGAGCTGTTCTCTTCGTTCTGTATCCTGGCTGCTGAAAGGCTCATCAAGTAACAGTAGATCAGGGCGTGGTGCCATAGCGCGGGCCAAAGCTATCCGCTGTTGTTGGCCACCTGAAAGTTGATGTGGATGTTTGTTTTTAAGGTGAGGTAGTCCAATAAGCTCTAACAATGTTTGGATGCGGTTTGTGACTTCTTGTTTGCTTTTGCCGCGCATGCCAAAGGCAATGTTGTCACCAACAGTAAGGTGAGGAAAGAGAGCAAGATCCTGAAAGACCATACCAACGTTTCGCCGTTCTGGCGGTAGCATCTTTTTAATACTGGCCACTTGCTTACCACGCAGTAGAATTTCACCTGTAGTAGGTTGTTCAAACCCGGCAATGGCTCTCAACAGAGTGGTTTTACCACAACCACTATGGCCTAGCAGACAGCCAATCTCACCCGGTTGCAGTTGCAGGTTAATGTTATTAACAATGGTATTCCCACCTAGCTGGATAGAGATATTTTTAAGTTGGAGCTGTACTGTCATTGAGGCTGACCAGGTCGTGAGTGGGCAATGGTTCGACTGAGTAGAATTACTGGAATGATACTCACAAGTACAATGGCAATGGCAGCTGTGGAGGAATCTGCCAAGCGTTCATCAGAGGCCAATTCAAAAGCGCGTACTGCCAATGTGTTGAAGTTGAAAGGGCGCAGAACCAGAGTGGCAGGTAACTCTTTCAATACATCTACAAAGACGATAATAAGAGCGGTCAGTATGCTGCCTTTCATAATAGGCAAGTGTATATGCCGTAATACGGCTATGCCGCTATAGCCCATTGTTTTGGCAGCTTCATCCATTGATAGTCTTATCTTTCCCAGGCCAGATTCAATGGTGTTGAGTGATACGGTAAAGAAGCGCACCATATAGGCAAAGAGCAGTATAAAAATGGTGCCACTGAAGATAAGACCAGTTCCCGTATCAAAATGGTCCACCATCCAGGCATCAATGCTGTTATCCAGTGCGCCAAATGGAATAAGAACACCGATGGCAATGACGGTGCCAGGAATTGCGTATCCCATTCCAGATAGCCTCACCAGAAAGCGAGACAATGGAGTGGCATGGTTACGACTTCCATAGCTTAGGATGAGTGCTGGGATAAGGGTTAGCACAGCTGCTGTTCCGGCAAGTAGAAAACTGTTTAATGCTAATGTATAGAAACTGCTATCGACCATTTCACTGAAGGTCATTACTGCCCATTGTGTAAGTTGGCCAATGGGTAATAGAAAGCCAAAAAACAGAGGCAATAGACAGGCAATTGTTGCGAGCCAGCCCATCAGTGGGGGTAGTTTAATGTTGGGCAGTGTCCGGTAACTGTTTGTTGCGTGGTGAAATCGTGCCTGTTGGCGAGACCAACGCTCTAACAGAATTAAAACAAAGACAAAGGTCATCAACAAACCAGAAAGCTGAGCAGCAGCAACACTGTCGTCCAGACCGAACCAGGTGCGGAAGATGCCGGTGGTGAAGGTGCTTACGCCAAAATATTGTACTGTGCCATAGTCAGCCAGTGTTTCCATCAAAGCCAGTGAGAGACCAGTAACGATGGCTGGACGTGCCAGGGGCAGGGCAACAAAAAAGAAGCTGCGCCATGGCCCACAGCCGAGGGTTCGGCTTGCCTCCAGGGCACAAGTGGATTGATCCAGAAAAGCGGCACGTGCCAGCAGGTAAACATAGGGATAGAGTACCAGTGACAGCATGGTTACGGCTCCGCCCAGTGAGCGGATCTCAGGAAACCAATATTCGCCATAGCGCAGGCTGAAGGTCTCCCGAATCCATTCCTGCACTGGCCCTGCAACTTCAAACATGCCGGTATAGGTGAAGGCAATAATGTAGGCGGGCATAGCTAGAGGTAACAGCAGAGACCAGACAAAGAGCTGCCGGCCGGGAAAATTGTACATACTGGTTAACCAAGCAGTACAAATTCCGATACTACCCGCCCCCACTGCTACACCTAGCATCAATAACAGTGAGTTTGAAATATAGTCTGCAAGAACTGTATCGGCCAGGTGCTGCCAAGTGTCAGTGCTGGGATAAAAGAGAAAGCCCAGGATGGTCAGAATTGGTGTTGCAATAATCAGTGCCACACAGGCCGCCGCCAGGGTCCAGCCTGACGGGCGGCGTATTGAAAACTTCAGCTTTGCTGTAGTGGTAGTGTCGCTGGCGATAGATGATTGCATAAGGTTTAAACTTTTAGACCTTTCTATTTCCAGCCAATACGGTCGAATATTTTTACGGCCTCAGTATTGTGTTTCCCTAATTCATCTACGTTGAGGTTGTCCTGTTTAAAAGGGTAGCCCCAGGCTTCAACAATTTTACTGACCGGAATGTCTGCCTTGATGGGGTATTCATGGTTTGCCTGGGCATACCATTTTTGTGCATCATCACTGATCAGGAACTCTAGTAGCTTGATGGCATTCTCTTTATGTTTAGCGCCTTTGATAAGCCCGGCTCCGCTGATATTGATATGGGCACCACGGCCTTCCTGGTTGGGAAAGAAAACGGAGACCTGTGATGCTGCTTTTTGTTGATCTGCATCTTTCTCCTGCATGACTCCCATGTAGTAGGTATTGATGATGGCAATGTCACAGATACCCACAGCCACGGCTTTAACCTGGGCGCGGTCATTGCCTTTGGGTGATTGCGCCATATTTGCAACTATGCCTTTAGCCCACTCTTCTGCTTTGCTAACACCGTTATGAGCGATAAGTGAAGCCAAAAGTGATTGATTGTAAATATTGCTTGAAGAGCGAATGCAGATACGTTTTTTCCACTTGGGATTGACCAGCTCTTCATAGGTTGAGAGTTCAGATGCCTTGACGCGCTCTTTGCTATAGACGATGACGCGTGAGCGGATAGAGAGGGCAAGCCACTGGTTATCAGAATCACGCAGATTTTGTGGAACTGTTGCTGTCAAAACAGTGCTATCAACGGCTTGAAGCAAACCTGCTGTTTTGGCAGCGTGCAGATTACCGGCATCTGTGGTTAACAGTATGTCAGCGGGTGTGTTGCGCCCTTCGCTTTGCAGGCGTTTCAGCAGGGTTTTTGCTTTACCTGTAACCAGATTTACCTTGATGCCGGTCTGTTTGGTGAAGGTATCCAGCAGTGGCTTAATGAGTGCCTCTTTGCGGGCGGAGTAGAGATTGACCTCTTCGCTAGCCAGCGTAGAGCCTGAGAGAAAAGTAAGAGCAAGTATCAGTATTGGTGGTGTTATCCAGTGGTTCATGATTTTGATCCGAGTAAATAAATAGCCTTTGATTGAGCGTGATACTAGATTATATAAATACGAATGTAAATAAGAATCATTCTCAATATAGGGTGTAGGAATAAGCTTTTTATGATTAACAGGGCTATAGGGCTGCTAAGGTGCTGATATTTTAGGGATAACGTTGGAATCAATAAATCTTTGCGAAGCTAGGGATGCCTCTATGGGTGGTAGGGGTTTTTCCTCAAGATATAGAGGGTATTAATGCGTGAATGAATGTGAGATGTTGCCTGTTTTCACTCTTATGGGAACGAGAATAATGGACTATCTAAATGAGCAGCTTTACACATACAAGGCATACATTACTGCTGTGTATGATGGTGATACGGTAACAGCAAATATTGATTTAGGGATGGGGGTTTGGAAAAACAAAGAGAAGCTAAGGTTGCACAGGATTAATGCACCAGAGGTTCGGGGTGACAGCAAAGAACAGGGGATGGTGTCCCGTGATTGGTTGCGCGACAGGATTTTGGATAAGCATGTAATAGTTAGAACGACCCATGATAAGAAAGGAAAGTATGGGCGCTACTTAGCAGAGGTTTGGCATGAGGGTGAGAATTTAAGTGATCTGCTGGTGACCAAGGGCTTGGCAGTATATAAGGAGTATTAAAAATTTTAGCCAAGAGCTGTTTTAGTTTAATGAGCCGCTATACAGAATCAGTGAGAGTCTGTGGCTCTGTAATAGGCTATTCGTTCCCAGAAACATAACTTATATGGCCCTATAATCTATCTTGTAGGCAGAGAATATATAATGCCTTCACTTATTTACAGATAGATTCTTTCATCATATATGGAAGCGGGTATATATGAGTAGTGTGATTGAAAATCAAGAAACCACAGTTAGGTTGAAACGCCAAGTGCTTTTCCCTTTTGCTTTTGCGTGTGTCTTCTTGTTTATCCTTTCAGTGTGGGGTATTTATCAAGAAGAAAAAGAGCATATCGAAACTGATTTTCAGAACCATGTTACTGCGATAAAAAATAGTTATGCAGGTTTGGTGCGCAATAGTGTAAATAAACTCACATTAGCACTTTCATTTGTCCTCGAAAATAGACAAATACAGGATGCTTTTCGTGAAAAGGATAGGGATAAATTACTAGCTGCTGCACTGCCAATTTTTGAACAATTACGTACTGATTACAGCATTACGCATTTATATATTCATGACAGCGAAAGGAAAAATTATCTTCGTGCACATCAGCCAGAGCGTCACGGGGATGTGATTGATAGGTTTAGTGCAATACAAGCAGAAAAAAGCAACCAACTGTCTTGGGGAGCTGAACTTGGCCCATTAGGAACGTTTACAGTCAGGGTGGTTATACCTCTGTGGGATGGTGAGCGGCGGATCGGTTATATCGAGCTGGGTGAAGAGATTGAAAAAGAGACCAGGGAGTTGGCATCAATGTTTGGGGTCAAGCTTGCTTTATTGGTGTCGAAGAAATTTTTGAACAAGGAGGGGTGGAAATCAGGTATGCGCATGATGAATCGAGTGGGTGATTGGGATCGACTAGATCATTCAGTCGTCTCATTTGTGGCTCCATCTGATTTTCCTATTACCCTTTTAAAAGAGCTTTCACTGCCACATTTACCTGAGGTGAGCCGCATAACAGAGTTGGATGTTGGGGACTATTCCTATCATGCAACCCTTGTTCCTGTTAGAGATGCTGGGGATAGGCATGTTGCTAGTTTGCTTGTTCTTCAGGATTTTACTGCGCGCACCCACAGCGTGAAAAATACTGTGCTTATTCTTTCAATGATTGCGGCTGCTGTTGGGTTGCTCTTGCTGATGTTCTTTTATTTTATACTTGATCGGGCTGAAAAACAGTTGGCAGCACGACAACAAAAAGCAGTTGCAGCGACCCAGGCTCAGCTGGAAATGCAGGAAGCACATGTGCGGGAAATGGAGCACAAATCCTTACACAATACATTAACAGGGTTGCCCAATCGTAAAAATCTTGATGAGCAATTTGAAAAATATATTAAGGATTCAAATGATGGTGAACAAGGCTATGTTTTGATGCTGATGGATGTTGACCGGATGCGGGAAATCAATGATACCTTGGGCCATGATATTGGTGATCGCGTATTACAGGAGGTTGCAAAACGACTACATGATGGATTAGCTGATGCAGAAGTTGTCGCTTGTGTAGGAGGTAATGAGTTTGCTGTATTACTCCCTGCGCCACCCCCGGAGTTACGAGGCCTTTCTGTTGAACGTGTAAAGCAGCTTTTTAGTATCCCGATTACAGTCAATGGCATAGCACTGCCGGTTGAAGTGACTATTGGTGTTGCTCTGTTTCCTGAGCATGGTAATGAACCATTGGTTTTGATCCGGCAGGCAGATGTGGCCATGCGCAAAGCTAAGGCGCTCAATAAAGACTGTGAGATATATGACAGTAGTTTAGATAACTACAGTGTGCGCAAGCTAACTTTAGTGGGTGAGCTGCGTCAGGCAATTGAGACTGATGGTTTGATGGTTTATTACCAACCACAGATCAATACTAAAAGTGGCCGACTTGAAGGTGTTGAAGCACTTGCTCGCTGGCGCCATCCAGAACAGGGATTTATTGGGCCGGATGAATTTATTCCGCTTGCAGAACGGACAGGCTTAATTGGCCCTTTGACCCACTGGGTCATGAATGAGGCATTAAGACAGTGTGCAACATGGATGCGAGAGGGATTGGATATAAAAATGTCGATAAATATATCGGCCCATAATTTGATCGATCTTTCGCTTCCAACCCAAGTGGCAGAGTTGCTAAAGAGACATCAGCTAGCTCCTAAAAAACTGGTATTAGAGGTAACTGAGTCAGTTTTTATGCTGGACCCCGAGAGTTCGCTCGTGGTGCTGGATGAGCTGAAATCTCTAGGGATTGCTTTGTCAATTGATGACTATGGGACAGGTTACTCTTCACTGGCTTATCTTAAGAAAATGCCTGTGCATGAGTTGAAGATTGACCAGGGCTTTATATTTGAAATGTTAGGGAATGAGAATGATGCCATGATTGTCTCTTCAACTGTGGCCCTGGCGCATAGCCTTGGGTTATCTGTTGTCGCAGAAGGTGTTGAGACGGAGGCAGCCTGGAAGCACTTGCAAGAGCTGGATTGTGACACCATTCAGGGGTACTTTATCAGCGCCCCGTTACCGGCAGAAACATTCATGGAATGGATTGATGATAGTAGTGCTCATGATCCACGTGCTCAGACCTGATTTATCATACTGAAAGAGTACTAGTTTCCTGCTGAACCAAACATTTCACCAATTGCCTGAGATAAACGTTCGGAACGGTCGGGATCACGGATGAGCTCTAATAATGGGGTACGCATTCCAGGCAGGTAGAGCAGGTCAACCAGAGACTGACTGAAAAATGGTTGTCCGGCACTGTT
>Ga0316190_10001750_pt1 | contig 15796 bp, 11 predicted proteins | sample Eddworburrow2_MG_FD_204929 | JGI IMG/M metagenome (GOLD analysis project Ga0316190, IMG submission 204929) | Coastal sediment microbial communities from Maine, United States - Eddy worm burrow 2 | ecosystem: Environmental > Aquatic > Marine > Coastal > Sediment | place: USA: Maine | collected... | reverse complement strand
GCAATCGATATAGGCTCGATAGTCAGCCAGACAGCAGTAGTAATCACCTTCATCAACCAGACTGTGAAAGATAGGTGCAAAGTAGTTGGGGCTCTCCTGGCAAAAGAAACCATCTCGAATCTGATCCAATGCCAGCTGTAGCTCCGGGTCACTTTTGTAGTATCCACGAGGTTTGTAACCCAATCGCCTGAGTTCAGTGATTTCCGCCTCGGTATGGCCAAAGATGAAGATATTTGCCGCTCTCACCTCCTCCATAATCTCAATGTTTGCACCATCAAGGGTTCCGATGGTGAGTGCTCCATTGAGGGCAAATTTCATATTACCGGTGCCGGAGGCCTCCAGGCCTGCGGTTGAAATCTGCTCTGAGAGATCAGAGCCGGGAAAGATTTTTTCAGCCAGAGATACATCATAGTTGGGCAGGAAGACCATCTTGAGCAGATCACCCACAGCAGGGTCATTATTGATCTTGGCAGCAACTACGTTGATTAAATGTATGATCTGTTTTGCCCGCAGATAGCCAGGCGCAGCCTTGCCAGAAAAGATGACAGTACGAGGAACCAGCCCCTCTGTTTGGCCTGCCTGAATCCGGTTATAGAGTGTAATAACGTGTAACAGGTTAAGCAGTTGGCGCTTATATTCATGGATGCGTTTTACCTGTACATCAAACAGTGAATCAGGGTTTACCTTAACCCCTGTTAGTTGTTGGATAACCTTTGCCAGCTTACGCTTATTGGCCGCTTTAACCTCAGCCCAATCGGTCATAAATTTATGATCATCTACAAGAGGTTCAAGCCTGCGTAGTTGATCCAGATCTTTTACCCAGCCCTCACCAATATGATTGGAGATAAGCTTGGAGAGGCCGGGATTCGCCTTACGCAGCCAGCGTCGTGGGGTAATGCCGTTGGTCTTGTTATTGAATTTCTGCGGTGAGAGTCCGTAGAAATCACTGAACACCTGTGTACACAGCAGTTGTGAATGCTGTTTGGCGACACCATTGAGAGAAAAACTTCCGACAATCGCGAGGTGAGCCATACGCACCCCTTTGGGCTGAGCTTCAACAATAATCGACATTCTGCTGAGGCGATTCATATCACCGGGATAGCGTGTTCTCACAGCATCAAGATGGCGTCGATTAATCTCATAAATAATCTGCATATGCCGCGGCAGTACATGGGACAACAAGGGGATAGGCCATATCTCAAGCGCCTCTGGCAAGACGGTGTGGTTGGTGTAGGCAAAGGTCTTGGTGACAATTTCCCAGGCCGGTTCCCAGTCAAAATCATGCAGGTCAAGCAGAATACGCATCAACTCAGGGATGGCAATCGTTGGGTGAGTATCATTGAGCTGAATGGTGATCTTCTCATGCAAGGTATGTAAGGTGTCACCACATCTTTCATGCCTGCAGATAATATCCTGCAGAGAGGCGGCCACCATAAGATACTGTTGTTTCAGGCGTAGCTCCCTCCCTTCTTGAAAACTGTCGTTGGGATAGAGAATCTTGGAGATCACTTCGGATTGATGTTTATCAATAATGGCACCGATGTAGTCCCCGGCGTTGAAGGTCTCCAGATCAAATTCCCGTGAAGATTTGGCTGACCAGAGTTTGAGGGTGTTTACCGTATCGGTGTTGTAACCTGGAATAGGAACATCGTGCAGCAGTGCAACCACATCTTCGGTGTCTACCCACTCGGTATGCTCGCGGCCATTCTTATCGCGATAGGTACGGATACGACCATAGAACTTCACCAACCTCAGCCCCTGTGGTCGCATAAACTCCCAGACATTGCCATAACGTAGCCAAGAATCCGGCTCCTCTCTCTGTTGCTGTTCTTCGATAGACTGTCGGAATAACCCATACTCATAGCGTATGCCATAGCCGTAGGCTGGTAGCTCCAGCGTGGCCATGGAGTCCAGAAAACAGGCGGCCAACCGCCCCAACCCACCATTGCCCAGCCCGGCATCCCATTCCTGTTCCGATAGCTCCTCCAGTGACAACCCCAGCTCAGCTGTAGCAGCTTCAGCCACATCGGCTAGGCCGGTATTAATCAGAGCGTTCTCTAATGTCCTACCCATCAGATATTCCATGGAGAAGTAGTAAACCCGCTTAGGATCCTTCCGATAATAGGTCTCCTGGGTTTTCATCCACTTGGAGATAATATGATCCCGGGTGGCATGAGCAAGGGCAGTATACTTGGCAAGGTTTGTTGCCATGCCCTTATTTTGTGCAGTGGTCGAGACCAAGTGTAGGTTATAGGCCTCAATAAAGCCCTCTACGCTCTCCTTCGACCTATTGCTCTGTTTTTTATTTAATGGTTTCAATTTAGATTCAGTGATGTTGTTAATAATCCATAGGCATCCTGATCTTTACCTGTAACGGATCCCCCCCAATGAATAGTTAATAGGTCATTATTGGGAATAAATCTACTATTATTCAGATGTAGACATCCCCTTGAGAAGAGGATTATTTCATAAGCATACAGGGAGCCAACAACAATGGTATTTGAGATTTGGTTTGTATTTGGCTTGCTGTGTGTGACGATCATTCTTTTTATCAGTGATCGAATTCGTGTAGATGCCGTTGCAGTGCTGGTTATCCTCGCACTGCTACTTAGCGGCATACTCTCGGTAAAAGAGGCTGTAGCAGGTTTTGGCAGCCCATTGGTGATATTGATAGCAGGGTTGTTTATCGTCGGTGAAGGGTTACTACAAACGGGTGTCGTATATACCGCAGCAGATTGGATGGTCAGTGTCGCTGGCTCAAATCAGATTCGCCTGACAGTTCTTCTCATGTTAGCAGTAGCCGCAGTCTCAGCCGTCATAAGCTCTACAGGCGCTGTAGCTATCTTTATTCCGGTCGTCCTAAGCATAGCTGCCCACACGGGAACTAATCGAAAACTACTGCTCATGCCCCTCGCCTTTGCATCATTAATGGGAGGTATGCTGACCTTGATTGGTACCCCACCCAATCTTGTTGTCAGCGCCCAGTTAGAGGCTGCAGGAATGGCTCCTTTTGGTTTCTTCAGCTTCGCCCTCATAGGTTTACCCATATTGATCGTCGGCATCCTCTACATGCTCTTTTTCGGGCAGAAATTACTGGCTCAGGAAAAGGCTACTACAGAGGCAACAGCAAGCTTTCCCAGCATTGATGACCTGCGTAATCGTTATGGCATCTCAAATCCTTTCAAAGGACTCAAGGTTAAAGCAAGTTCACCGCTCATCGGCCAGACCGTTTATAGTGCCAAACTACGTCATAAGTACAACGTAACGGCAATAGCGCTGGAGCGAAAAAGAACACTCACACCACCCATTATGCCCGTAATGATTGACACCCGAGTCTGTGCGAATGATCAACTGTTTGTACTGGCTTCAGATGATGATGCACAGGCTCTGATAGAGGAATTTGACCTTAAACAGATGACCCTGGCAAAAAATCAAACCCGAGCCCTGAGTAAAGAGATTGGATTGGCAGAGGTCATGTTATCACCTACTTCAAAGATGATTGGCCGCACCATAAAAGGTGCCCGGTTTCTTGCCCGCTACGGGCTTAGCGTGATTGCAGTCAGCCGGAAAAATAAACTATTGGAAGGCAATATCATAAAACAAAAACTTCAGTTTGGTGACACCATGCTTGTCTGCGGAGATTGGAGATCGGTTGACCTGCTGCGCTCCAAAAGTGGTGACTTTCTGGTGCTAAATTTACCAAAAGAGCTATCGCAGGTAGCACCAACCTGGCACCACGCCTCTATCGCCGTCAGCATACTTGCGGCGATGACGCTGGCACTAACATTCAAATTGATACCGGCAGTTACTGCAGTGCTCATAGCCGCCGTTGCCATGGTGGCAACTGGCTGTATAAAACCTGGAAATGTCTATAAATCGATCAACTGGCAAAGCCTGGTAGTCATTGCTGGCATGCTGCCAATGGCTACAGCGCTGAAGCAAACTGGAGGTGTTGAACTGATTGTAAACATACTGGTAGAAAGCATTGGCAGCCTTGGCCCAGTGGCAATGATGGCTGGGCTATTTATCATCACCTCAGTCTTTAGTCAGTTTATATCCAACACCGCTACCACCGTATTGGTATCACCTATTGCCATTGCGGCGGCATCTGCAGTGGGTTACTCCCCCTACCCAATGCTAATGACCGTAGCCATTGCCGCATCCACTGCCTTTGCGACACCCGTTGCATCACCCGTTAATACATTAGTCCTGGGAGCCGGACAATATAAATTTATGGACTTCGTAAAAGTGGGCGTACCATTACAAATTATTGCAATGATAATAACGTTGTTACTGATGCCGGTGGTATTTTAAACATCAGCTGGAGAATTTGACGGAGTGGTTCTAACGGCTCATGCGCAATAGGGGGCCGACCACCGGCAGTAGAGCCAGATCCAGGGCAGTCGTTGACCTCAGTGGAGCTAGAGCCTTTTATCAAGCACTTGGGTTACCATGGACATTGTTGGCGAGGCACAAGGGTTTCAAACGTAGGAGGGTGTAACTCTAGAAACTGGATATAAGCGTGACAAGAAGAAGTAGGGCCGTTTTCATATGGTCACGCTAAAGGGAACGGACTAAAATGATCAATGAATTAGATAGAAACGAGTTTTTTGGTAGGGATGCCCCATAATTTTTGTTGAACTCTTCTCAACGATAACGGTGAGGAAACAGCGTGTATTTTCCGACATTAGGGTCCATCGCCTCACGTGATGTTATCTACCTTGGCATCGATGCGACAGTCGAGATGGCTGTAGAGAAGATGCATGAGCATAACCATCGCGACATTATTATCAAAAGCCATTCACTCTATTATGTCTTTACAACGCAAGATATGGTGCGTTTAAAACTCGATGATATGCCGTTTACGACGCATTTTAGAGATATCCCTCTCAAACAGGTTCCGCTGCTGGGCAAAGAACAAAACGTCATCACCGCCCTTGATTTTCTCGATGAAGAAAATGAGTATATCTGTGTCAGTGATGACGACAGTGAACTGTACGGCCTGGTGACAAACAACGATATCGTGGCCAGTGTTGATCCGCAGATCATGCTGGAGAACCTGACACTGGGCTCCATGTTCGACAGTAAGTTTGGTTTTATTTCACTAGACCGCGATTACAGTATGCGTGATGTTATGTGCGAGATGGATCGTGTCCATACCGACTGTATTATCGTTACCGAGCAGCAGATGCCTATAGGCATTGTCACCTCCAAAGATATTCTCAGGTACTTCAAGTCCGGACAGGGTCACAGCCTGCCATTAGCACACTACATGAGCGCACCCTTGCAGACACTGGCTGTCGATTGCAGCATTGCTGATGCATTGAAATTCCTCCAGCAAAAAGAGTTTAAGCGCATTATTGTTGCCAAAGATGACGGTTCGGTGGTTGGTATTATCAATGAGCAGGAACTCATATCGCGTACCTATCTCAAGTGGTCCAGTCTGGTTAAAGAGCACTTTAGCGAGTTTGAAGAGCTTACCCAAATACTTAACCAGAAAAATAAACAGCTCACAAAGATGGCAACCCGTGATGCACTAACCAGCATCGCTAACCGTTATCTTTTTGAGGAGCTTTTCGAAAAAGAGCTTGCCCAGTCAAATCGCTACGATCGAGTGCTTAGCCTCATCATAATGGATATTGACCACTTCAAATCGGTTAATGACACGCATGGACATAATGCCGGTGACTCCGTTCTTAAAGAGTTGTCCACGCTTATTATCAGCAAAATCCGCTTAGGTGATACCTTTGCCCGATGGGGTGGCGAAGAATTTGTATTGATGCTACCGAGTGCCGTGCTGGAGGAGGCCGAAAAAGTTGCGCTAAAACTTCGTAGCGCTATTGAAGCACATGCATTCGACAATGTTGGCAGAATTACCTGCAGCTTCGGCATTACTCAGGTCGCATCGACAGATAGACTCGAGAGTGCGATAGCAAAATCGGACAGGGCCCTCTACGAGGCGAAAGAAAACGGACGCAACCAGGTCATATGTTATAGAGAAACGGAGTGAGAACCGGGGTTGGTTCTAACATTAATACATTTCGTGCAGTGCAGTAACGAAAATGGAATTATAAAAAAGGCGTCCGTAAGGACGCCTTTTTTTGTCCTGATCCATAAGAGAGGTTAATTTTCAATCTCTACAAAATCAGTATATTGAGCGTCATCGTTAATAATACGGAATAGCATTATTGCAAAACATAGCCCCGGTATAGCAATCGTCGCATTGCCAATCAGTAAATATAGATGATTCTCCAATTTATTGGTTGGTATAGTGGCAAGTTCACCCGCCAACTCAAAATTTGACACCACACCAAAACCAGCAACCATAATTGAAAGGAAGGCAACTCCAAATACCAATAGTGGTGATCTAGCCCAAGACTGTAGACAAACTGTTACAAACACCATCCCAAAAATGACATAGCTGCCGATATTTCCATAGGTCAAAAGGGTGGCCCACCCATTACTTATTGTCTCTATGCTGACATACAGCCACAAATTTCCTACAGAATAGGCAGCCATGGTAAGAATAAGGAACCATTGGCCAAAGGAAAAAGGTGTTGCTGTGCTCACACTATTGCTGTCGTTCACTTCCGTCTTACTCCGTGATTATAAAAAGAAATAATAAAACCGATTGATTATATCAATATCTTTCGAAGAATAAGTAACAAAATGCGAATGAAATGGGGGCAGTTCTAACATTAATACAGTTTCTGTTGCACTCAAATCATGGCAAGACTGGAACATGCAGGTGCGCTCTATCATGTAACATCATGGGGAGGTAGGCGGGAAGGTATTTATCTGGATGATGGTGATAGAGATAATTGGCTAGAGGTGCATTGCAAATGTATGTCATCGCTTTAATGGGGTGGTGCATGGATACTGCCAGATGACAAATCACTTTCATCTCCGCGTAGAAACTGTGGATGGAAATCTATCTCGTGGTATCTGTCTGCTGAAGGGTTACTACATACAGAATTTCAATTGTCACCATGGTCTGGTTGGGCACCTTTTCCAAGGGTGCTACAAGGTGATCCTGGTGCAAAAGGAATCTTATTTACTCGATCTGACTCGGTATGTGGTATTGAATTCAGTGCGTGCCGGCAGGGTAAAAAAGCCGGAAGATTGGCCATGGAGCAGCTGTCGGGCGATGATTGGGGTAGATAATGTTCCAGAGTGGTTGGACACAGATCGGCTGCTCAGCCAGTTTGGGAAACAGCGAAAAAGAGTTGTCGCTGCCTATCAATGCTATGTAATGGAAGGGAAGGAAAGGAAAGGAAAGGAAAGGAAAGGAAAGGGTATCGCAAGTCCACCTGTTTAAATCCAATACCCATTATTGCTCGGTGATGATGCATGTTGGAGAATCTTATTCCAAAAAACCTATAGATTTCAGTTGAAAGCTGAGTCAAAATCATGCGCTCTTTGATACTACCCAAAGATCGGATTCTACCGTTCATTAGTATCTGGTTATCTGTTGTTCTAGGAGTAAAACATACTTGAATCAGCAAGATTATTCCCTTTGGGATACTGAAAAATCTGCAGAGCTTTATGGTATCGAGCGCTGGGCCAACAGTTATTTTGGCCTCTCTGCTGATGGCAACGTAACGGCTAACACCCTGAATACAGCAGTGCCACTGCTTGATATTGTTGAGGGCATGGTCGATCGTGACCTGCAGATGCCGGTGCTGTTACGTATTGAAAATATACTTGATGCCCAGATCATGCGTCTGAATGAGGCCTTTCGCAGGGCTATTAAAATGTATGACTATCAAGGTCAGTATCGCGGTGTCTATCCCATCAAGGTAAACCAGCAGGCGCAGATTATTGAAGAGATTGCCGCTTTTGGCGCACGTTACCAGCATGGCTTTGAAGTTGGCAGCAAGGCAGAGATGATTGCTGCACTCTCCACGCTGGAGGAGCCAGGCAGCCTGATTATCTGTAACGGCTATAAGGATCAGGAGTTTATTGAGCTTGGCCTGCAAGCTATCAAGTTGGGCTTTCGTTGTTTCTTTGTGATCGAGACTCCGACAGAGCTGCCGATTATCCTTGCGCGTAGCAAGGCGCTGAATATAGAACCTGCCATTGGTGTACGGGTCAAAATGACCACCAAGGTAAGTGGCCATTGGAATTCTACCAGTAGTGATCGTAGTGTCTTTGGGCTTAGCGCCACTCAGCTGATTGATATCGTAGATACCCTGAAGCAGGAAGAGATGTTGCACTGCCTGCAACTGTTGCATTGCCATCTAGGCTCACAGATCCCAAATATCCAGGAGATTCGTAATGGTGTGGTTGAGGCCTGCCGTTACTATGCAGATCTGGTGAAGGAGGGGGCGGCCCTCTCCTATATTGATTTAGGTGGTGGACTAGCGGTGGATTACACCGGTGCTCAAAATAATGATGATCAGAGCCGAAACTATAGCCTTAATGAGTACTGTGAAGATCTGGTGGATACTCTGAAGCATACGCTGGGTGAGTATAATATTCCGCACCCAACCATTATCACAGAATCCGGGCGTGCTACGGTTGCCTACACCTCAGTGCTGCTGTTCAATATTCTTGAAACCACTACCTTTGAGCCGACAGTGCTGCCTGAATCCACAGCAGATGAACATCCGTTGCTGATAAAGCTGCGGGAGATCAAAAGCTATCTGAAACCCAATCGGGCACAGGAGTGTTATAACGATGCACTCTACTATCGCAATGAGGTACGCGAACTGTTCAAACGCGGGCAGATTACCCTGCGGGAGCAGGCTGACGCAGAAAACCTCTTCTTTGACAGCCTGCATCGTATTGCAGACCTGCTCGGTGATATGGATCGCATCCCACAGAATCTGGAGGAGTTGAAGCTGTCACTGGCTGATATCTACTACGGGAATTTTAGCCTGTTTCAATCACTGCCGGATATCTGGGCTATTGACCAGCTGTTTCCCATTATGCCTATCCATCGGTTGAATGAAGAGCCAACGCGTCAAGCGGTACTGGCCGATATCACTTGTGATTGTGATGGCAAGATCGACCGCTTTATCGACGGGCATCAGGTTGCCCAGACCCTGCCCCTGCATCCGCTGAAGGAGGGAGAGGAGTATTACCTGGGGGTCTTTCTGGTGGGGGCCTATCAGGAGACGCTGGGAGATCTGCATAACCTGTTTGGTGATACTAATGTGGTGAGTGTGCGCCTCAACAGCGATGGCAGCTTTGACTTTGTCAAAGAGATCCACGGCGACACTATTGCAGATGTTCTAAGCTATGTGGAATACCACCCTAAAGAGATGCAGCTGCGCTATCGTAATACGGCTGAGCGTGCGGTTAAAGAGGGGCGTATTACCGCCCGTGATCGACAGCAGATGATCAAGACATTCAATGCCAGCATGCAGGGCTATACCTATTATGAAAAAGAGGATTGAGGATTAGATTATGGCAAAGGTACTCATCATTGGTGCAGGTGGCGTAGGGCAGGTAGTTACACACAAGTGTGCACAGTTGCCGGAGGTTTTTTCCGAGATCGTGCTGGCCAGCCGTACTGAAAAGAAGTGTAAGAAGATTGCTGCTCAGATTGATGCACCCATCACGACAGCTCAGGTGGATGCTGATAATGTCCCCGAGCTGGTTGAACTGATCAATAGTGTCAAGCCTGAGCTGGTGATCAATGTTGCTCTGCCGTATCAGGATCTGACCATCATGGATGCCTGTTTGGAGACGGGTGTGCACTATCTGGATACTGCCAACTATGAGCCGCTCGACACGGCCAAGTTTGAGTACAGATGGCAGTGGGCCTATCAGGAGCGGTTTGAAAAAGCGGGTCTGATGGCCTTACTGGGTTCGGGTTTTGACCCCGGTGCAACCAACATGTTTACCGCCTATATTGCCAAGCACTATTTTGACGAGATCCACTACCTCGATATCATCGATGTCAATGGTGGTGATCATGGCTACCCCTTTGCCACCAACTTCAACCCTGAGATCAATATTCGTGAGGTCACAGCTGAGTGTCGTCACTGGGAGGATGGTGAGTTTGTCACTACCCCGGCCATGTCACTTAAACAAAGCTTCACCTGCCCCGAAGGTGTTGGTAGCTTCGATATCTACCGTATGTACCATGAAGAGCTGGAGTCGCTGACCAAGCACATTCCGACATTGAAAAAGGCCCAGTTCTGGATGAGTTTTTCCGATAATTATCTGAAGCATCTGGAGGTGCTGGGTAATGTCGGCATGACCGGCATCGAGTCGATTGAGTTTCAAGGTCAGCAGATTGTACCGATCCAGTTCCTCAAGGCGCTGCTGCCTGACCCCTCTACCCTGGGCTCGCGGACCAAGGGCAAGACCTGCATCGGCTGTGTGGTACGTGGCATCAAGGATGGTAAAGAGAAGACGGTCTATCTCTACAACATTTGCGACCATCAGGCATGCTATAAAGAGGTGCAGTCACAGGCCATCTCCTACACGACGGGCGTACCGGCCATGATCGGCGCCAAGATGATGCTGGAAGGCAAATGGATGCAGCCGGGCGTTTGGAATATGGAACAGCTTGATCCTGATCCTTTTATGCAGGACATGAACAAACATGGACTGCCTTGGACTGTTATTGAAGAGCCGGGCTATAACCTGAAGTGATCAAGAGTAAGTCTTTTTACAATTTCAATCTTTCCCACGTTCCCTCTCCCTGCTTCGTGGTTGACGAGGCAGCGGTAGAACGCAACCTGCAAATTCTCGACCGGGTGCAGCAGGAGTCTGGCGCAAAGATTCTGATGGCGCTCAAGGCGTTCTCAATGTTCAGCCTGGCGCCGCTGATCAGTCGGTATCTGCGAGGTACCTGCGCCAGTGGTCTGCATGAGGCACGCCTGGGGCGGGAGGAGTTTGGTGGTGAGGTGCATACCTTCTCGGCTGCTTATACTGAGTCGGATCTGCGGGAGGTTCTGAAGATCTCCAATCACGTGATGTTCAACTCCTTTGGCCAGTGGCGGCGGTTTCAGCCGCTGATCCGGCAGGCCAAGGCGCAGCGACCCGAACTGCAGTTTGGCTTGCGTATCAATCCGCTCCATTCTGAGGGTGCTACACCGATCTATGATCCCTGCACGCCGGGCTCCCGGTTGGGCATTCCAGCGGCTGAGTTTGCCGGGAAGGATCTGAGCGGGATCAGCGGCCTCCATTTTCATACCCTGTGCGAGCAGGACTTTCCTCCGCTGGAGCGCACCCTCGATGCCATCGAGGCGCAGTTCGGCGAGCTGCTGCCGAAGATGGAGTGGGTCAACTTTGGTGGTGGTCATCACATCACCCGTGATGACTATCAGGTGGATGCATTGATTGAGCGCATCAAATGTTTTTCAAAGCAGTACCAAGTGCAGGTCTATCTGGAGCCGGGTGAGGCGATTGCCATCCATACCGGCATTCTGGTCTCCGAAGTATTAGATCTGACCTATAACGCGGTGAATATCGCGATACTTGATAGCTCTGCCGCCTGCCATATACCGGATACTCTAGAGATGCCTTACCGCGCTGACATCTTCCATGCCGGGATGCCCGAGGAGAAACAGCACTGTTACCGTTTGGGTGGGCCTACCTGTCTGGCGGGTGATGTGATGGGGGATTACAGCTTTGATCAGCCACTGAAGGTAGGGCAGCGTCTTGCCTTTGATGATATGTCGCACTACACCATGGTTAAGACAACGACCTTCAACGGCGTCAACCTGCCCGCCATTGCCATCTGGAATTCAGAGAGTGATGTGTTACGGTTGGTGCGACAGTTTGGTTATGAAGATTTTAAAGATCGCCTCTCATGAGCCATAATGAAATGGAAGAGTTTGACCAACTGGCCGCCCCCGGCTATCCCATTTTTCTGGGCTCTGAGTTTGAGCATCCTCGGCCTGAAGATGCTTTTTTTCATATCCTGCCCGTGCCTTATGAGGCGTCTGTATCTTATGCGGGTGGCACCGGCTTGGGGCCTGCATCAATCCTGGCTGCCTCCTGGCAATTGGAGCGCTGGGATGGAAAAAGCACCCCCTGCAATCGGGGTATCTTTACCCATCCACCGGTTGAGGTTGAAGCATCAGCAGAGCAGGTTATGCAGAATATCGCTACGGCTACCAGGAGCATTGTTGAGCAAAGAGGCTTTCCCATTGCCCTGGGCGGCGAACACAGTGTGACCTATGGCATCATTAAAGGACTGATTGAGGCTGGGGTTACGGACATCGGGGTGGTGCAGGTTGATGCTCATGCCGATCTGCGGGAGGCCTATGAGGGTAACCCCTACAGTCATGCCTCGGTTATGAAACGTATTGTCGATCTGGATATCCCGCTGTTCCAACTGGGTGTCCGTGCCTTCTGTGAGGAGGAGATTGCAACCCGCAAGACCCACAAAGTGCATCTCTTGGATGCTGATATCCTGGTGCCGGGTAATATCCAGCAGATTGCGCTGCCGGATGATTTTCCATCCAAGATCTTCTTCACCCTGGATATCGACGGCATCGATCCTTCAGTATTTCCCTCTACCGGAACCCCGGTACCTGGTGGGCTGGGTTGGTATCAAACCCTGTCACTGTTTGAGTCTGTCGCCAGCCAACGCAGCGTGGTTGGTTTTGATCTGATGGAGTTTGCACCCATTAAAGGTTTTCACGCCTATGAATTCTCGGCGGCGCTGTTGGTGTATAAGATGATGGGGATTATAGAACGTACCCAGCAGGGCAGATGGGACTAGGGTGCCCTAACTCCCATCAAGGCTATCATCCTCAAAATCGATAAGCTCTTCATTGGGTTCTATTTTTAAAGTGCCAAAAGCGCTGACGACATTTTTTCGTCCGGTTAGTGAGCGGTACTTCATCCATGCAAGTTCCAGCGGTGATGACGCTGTCTTTTTGCCACTGCATACGGCAATGAATCGTTTTTCTTCTGGAGTTAAAGGGGCTTTTTCTTTATTCTCAAGCGCGAGTAGTACCTTGCCATATTTCTGCAGTATGTCTGACTGTGCGATAGTAAAATCACCGCTCTTGCTAAATCCCCAAGGGAAATTTTTAGTATCGGAGTAGACCCCAGATGGTTTAAAGCCTTCTATTTCCATAAGTGATCACCTATTGTCAGTGAGGAGTTAAATTTGAAGCGATTATGTGTCTGGTATGAAAAATGGTAAAACAAAAATTATTTGTCGTCAGGATAAGAAACTCCAATAGAGGTGAGGTGATAATTGGCTAGAGCCTTTGTCTTAGACCTATGGTAGATTCAGTGTCTTTACCTTGATATTTCAGACAATTACCTCTGAGAGCACCTGTGGATATTGAGTTACTTAAAACCTTTTTGGAAGTTGAAAAGACCAGGCATTTTGGCAGGGCTGCTGAGAACCTCTATCTGACTCAGGCTGCCATCAGCTCCAGAATCCGCCAGCTTGAAAATGCCCTTGGTGTGAACCTGTTTAACCGTTATCGCAATAATATCAGCCTGACGCCGGCTGGTGAGCGTCTTAAACCTCATGCTGAAGCAATTGCCACCTCATGGAGTCGGGCCTTACAGGAAGCCCTTTTTGGCGGTGACCAATCATTGCAGATAACCATTGGTGGAACCCCCAATCTCTGGGATTCACTGCTTCAGGACTATCTTCACCAACTCTATCGACACTCTCCAGGCATAGTGCTCAGGGCGTTAGCACAGGGCCGGGAATCTCTTACCCGGCAGCTGCTCAGCCATACCATGGATATCGCTATCATGTTTGATCCACCTAAAGTAGAAGAGCTTAAGGTTGAGAAAACGCATACGGTCAAGTTGCTATTGGTTACAACCTACAAAGAGATCTCTTTCGACAAGATATTTAACCACGCCTATGTGCAGGTTGATTGGGGGACCTCTTTTAATATCCAGCATTCAAAATATTTGCAGATCACACAACCTCCGATTATGCACACCAGTACGGGTAGAATCGCATTGGATTTCATGTTGGAGAATGGTGGATCAGCTTATCTGCCAGAATCCATCGCCCAGCCTTATATTGCAGATGGACAGTTGCATCTGTTAGAAGAGGCGCCACATGTTGATCGTGATGTTTATGCCGCCTATCTTAAGAGTAGTGATAAGAGGGAGCACTTGGAGAAGATAGTGAAACTCTTCACCTTAATAGAACCTGAGTCTGCACCGACACTACAGCCTTAAGCGGTTGCTGTTTCATAGCCTGCGTAGATACCGTGCATCAGGTGATATCAGGCCAGAATGCGACTGGATATCCCGACAGTATTCAGGGCTAAACGCTGCTATTTGTCCGATGAGATCAAAGTGACCTGACCATTTTTATAGTGTGGCCAGAGCTCGCCCGCCAGGATCTTTTGTAGGTCATCCCCAATAACTGCTTTTTTCCAGCCGCTAAGAAATGCCGGATCCTGGCTGCCGGCTGTGAACTGTTCCAGCTCTTTACGTGTTGCCAGGGCTTGAGGGCTGAGTTTTTTCTCTTTGGCCAATAGGCGAACGGCGCACATTAGGATATCGGTCATGGCCTCTTGTTCAGTGGTTAAACGGGTTCGCAGGGTTGTTTCTTGCGGCCATGCTTCAGGAGGGAGGGTGCTGCTGTTGCTAATGAGTTTTAATAGCGTATCACCATGCCGCTCTATAGCATGTCCCTCTAACCCCCGGGTGCGTGATAGCTGTGCTTTATCTTTTGGTTTGCGTCGTGCCAGCTCTAACAGCACATCATCTTTGATGATCCAGCCTTTGGGTTTGTTGCGCTCTATAGCCAAGGCCTCTCGCCAGCTGGCAAGGGACTGCAGTATGGCCAGTTGCACCCCTTTCAGATGTTGCCGCCCACGAATGCGTTGCCATTGCTGTTGTGGATCAATCTGATAGGTGGCTGCTGTTGCCAGGATTTTGAAATCGTCTGCCAGCCAGGGGGTGCGCCCAAGGTTCTCCAGTTCGGTTTTTAATTGGCTATAGATTTTCCCAAGATAGATAACGTCATCCAATGCATAGCGATGTTGCTCTTGAGCAAGTGGACGCAGGCTCCAATCGGTGCGGGAGTGGCTTTTATCCAGTGTGATGCCCAGTAGTTTTTGTACCAGAGGTGCATAGCCTATCTGGTCACCATGGCCCGTTAGCATGGCAGCAAGTTGGGTATCAAACAGTGGGGTGGGTAGGGTATCCCATAGTTGATGGAAGATCTCCAGGTCCTGGCGGCCGGCATGGAATATCTTGGTTATGTTCGGATCTTTCAGCAGTGGCAGCAGGGCAGAGAAATCATCGATCTGAAGGGGGTCGATGCAGGCGGCAATGTGGTCATTGGCGATCTGTAGCAGACAGAATTTGGGATAGTAGGTCTTTTCCCGTAAGAATTCGGTGTCGAGGGCTAGCCATTCACTGCTGGCTAACCGGTTGCACAGGTCGTGAAGCTGCTCCGGTGTGTCAATGAATAGTTCTTGCATGCTGTTTATACTGTTCTCTTGAGAATAATCATTTTTTGGCCTGCCATCGTGGCGAGGTTGTCATGTGAAAGGTATGATGCCTACAGAAATTGTAACTGTGAAGTGGATAACCCATTGTGAGTGCATTATTTAATTATTTCTTTGAACTTTGCCTGTTGCGGGCCAAACCGCAGGACCTTCCTGCCTCCGGGGCATTGCTGGGCCTGGTTGTCCTGCTTAATATTCTGGTAGGTGTGCTGGCCTTTAGCGGTCTCTATGGCAGCGTTTCACGGGCACTTATGGCTGGCATGGTGGAGAATCTGTTTTTCCTGACTCTCCTGGGGTTGTTGCTCTATTTTAAAGGTCTATTTCCACGTTTTAACCAATCGGCAGCTGCCATGCTGGGTAGTAGCACGCTATTGGCTGTGATACTG
>Ga0316190_10001746_pt1 | contig 15815 bp, 12 predicted proteins | sample Eddworburrow2_MG_FD_204929 | JGI IMG/M metagenome (GOLD analysis project Ga0316190, IMG submission 204929) | Coastal sediment microbial communities from Maine, United States - Eddy worm burrow 2 | ecosystem: Environmental > Aquatic > Marine > Coastal > Sediment | place: USA: Maine | collected... | reverse complement strand
TGAACTGATCACACCGATCGCGATGGAAGAGAAGCTGCGCTTCGCCATCCGTGAAGGTGGTCGTACCGTCGGTGCTGGCGTCGTTGCCGGCATCATAGAGTAAGTCTGCAAGGCCGGATTTGCTTGAACAATCATAGGCGTGGAACCATATCCGGTTCCGCGCACCCGGATTAGGGGTGTAGCTCAGTTGGTAGAGCGGCGGTCTCCAAAACCGCAGGTCGGGGGTTCGAGACCCTCCGCCCCTGCCACCGGGAAAACAACAGACTGCCAGGCCGTCAGGCTGGCGGAAAGAGCGAAACAGGAATATGGCAAAGACCAATCCGTTTGAGTTTATTCAGCAGGTCCGTCAGGAAACCGCGAAGGTTACCTGGCCTACCCGGCGTGAAACCATCATCACCACAATCATGGTGTTGATACTCTCGGCTGCTGCGGCTCTGTTTTTTCTGGGCGTGGATGCGATTTTGAAGTGGGTTGTCGATCTGATCCTCTTCAGATCCTGAGCAGGTTGATCGGCGGGAGCGCAATATGACTAAGCGGTGGTACATCGTCCACGCCTACTCGAATTTCGAGAAGAAGGTGGCGGAATCGATCAAGGAGCAGGCGGCCATCAAGGGCCTCGGTGATTTGTTTGATGAAGTTCTGGTGCCGACGGAAGAAGTTGTCGAAATGCGCCGTGGCCGCAAGGTTCAGTCCGAGCGCCGTTTCTTCCCCGGCTATGTGCTGGTGAAGATGGATATGACGGATGAGGCTTATCACCTCATCAAGAACACACCGAAAGTGACCGGCTTTCTGGGGCATGACAACAAGCCCATGCCGATCACCGAGGACGAGGCGACCCGCATTCTGAGCCAGGTTCAGGAAGGTGTTGAGCGCCCACGGCCAACCATCATGTTTGAGGTTGGTGAACAGGTACGTGTTGCCGAAGGCCCGTTTGCGTCCTTCAACGGTCTTGTCGAAGACGTTGATGAGGAACGCGCCAGGCTCAAGGTGGCGGTTTCGATTTTTGGCCGGGCAACCCCGGTCGAGCTGGAATTCGGTCAGGTGGAGAAACTCTAGAGGTTTCAATATCTGCACCGTGTAACGGTGGGAGGCTGACAGGTGTCGCAACCTGAAATCCGGACCACTAACCTCTAATGCCTTTCACGGCCGCAAGTGGTGTGAATGGCGAGGGAAATGTAAAATGGCGAAGAAAGTTCTCGGCTATATCAAGCTGCAAATTCCGGCAGGACAGGCAAACCCGTCCCCGCCGGTGGGCCCCGCTCTTGGTCAGCGCGGTCTGAATATCATGGAATTCTGCAAGGCGTTCAATGCTGCAACCCAGCAGGCTGAACCAGGCTCACCGATCCCGGTCGTGATCACGGCGTTCCAGGACAAGTCTTTCACGTTCGAAATGAAGACGCCGCCTGCCTCGTTCTTCCTGAAGAAGGCTGCAAAAATCAAGTCCGGCCACAAGGAAACCGGCAAGGGCAGCTTTATCGGCAAGGTCACGCGCGCTCAACTGCGTGAGATTGCGGAAAAGAAAATGGTTGATCTCAATGCGCGCGACCTCGACGCAGCAGAAAAGATCATCGCAGGTTCGGCCCGGTCAATGGGCCTGGAAGTGGTAGGGTAAGCATCATGGCTAAAAAGGGAAAAAGATATTCCAAGGCTGTCGATGGTATCGATCGTGACAAGCTTTACAGTGCCGCTGATGCGGTGAAAATGATCAAGGAACGCGCCGTTGCCAAGTTTGATGAAACCATTGAACTGGCGATGAACCTCGGTGTTGATCCACGTCACGCTGACCAGATGGTCCGCGGCGTGGTGGCTCTGCCGGCCGGAACCGGCCGTGATGTTCGCGTTGCGGTTTTTGCACGCGACGCCAAGGCTGAAGAAGCCAAGGCTGCCGGTGCAGATATTGTCGGTGCAGAAGATCTGGTTGAAAAGGTCCAAAAAGGTGAAATCGATTTTGATCGTGCCATCGCCACACCGGACATGATGCCTTTGGTCGGCCGCCTCGGCAAGGTTCTGGGCCCGCGCAACCTGATGCCGAACCCCAAGGTTGGCACCGTGACGCCGGATGTTGCCGGCGCCGTCAAGGCAGCCAAGGGTGGTTCGGTTGAATTTCGCGTTGAGAAGGCCGGTATTATTCACGCCGGTGTCGGTAAGGCGAGCTTCAAGGAGGATCAACTGCTTGAAAACGTTAAGGCATTTATCGATGCGGTCTCCCGGGCCAAACCATCTGGGTCCAAGGGTACGTATATCAAGCGTGTTTCTGTTTCGTCGACAATGGGCCCCGGCCTGAAAATCGACGTTGCGTCCCTGTCCGGCGAGTAAGCCGAACAACAAGGACGTGCAAGAGTTACCGTCTGATCCGACTGTTTCATTTCGGGTCTGACGGCTGGACCGGGCAACTGGTCCAAACCTGTCCGAGATTACAGGCGTCATGTGTTTTCGCATGGCTTAAAAGCCAAGGTTTGGCAGCCCGTATGAGATAGGTGTTCAAAAGGTTTTGCTGTGTGACTGAACATTTTATCAGTTGTTTGCCGGCAAGTCAGTTTGAACCCTCAGTGATCTGAACCACCAGGAATTTTGGTGGGGAGGAGGACAGGCAAGTGGAGTGCCGTTTGTTTTCAGGCACTGCATCTCGCCAATCAAGGCCGGTTGCAGCGCTGTTTGAAGCAAATGGTTTCGTGCAACCACCCGGACCTCAAAAGCCGGGTAAACTGGAGAGAGCTAGTGGATAGAGCAGAAAAAAAGACGCTCGTCGCAACTCTCAACACCGTTTTCAAGGAAACCGGTGTTGTGGTGGTGACCCACAATCTCGGCCTGACGGTTCCGCAGATCAATGACCTGCGTAAAAAGATGGCAGAGGCCGGCGGGGCAACTAAAGTTGCCAAGAACCGTCTGGCAAAACTTGCTCTTGAAGGCACTGATGCCGCCGGTATCACAGACCTGTTCACAGGTCCAACCATGTTGTCCTACTCGGATGACCCGGTTGCAGCGCCGAAGATCATCGCAAATTTCGCCAAGGGCAATGACAAGCTTGTCGTCCTCGGTGGGGTTCTGGGATCTACGGTTCTGGATGCCAATGGTGTCAAGGCACTTGCTGACCTGCCGTCGCTCGATGAGCTGCGGGCGAAGCTTGTGGGCATGATCCAGACGCCAGCCACCCGTATTGCGGGTATTACGCAGGCGCCTGCCGGTCAGCTCGCACGGGTTATCAGAGCCTATGCTGACAAGGGAGAAGCGGCTTGAACGGCCGTGTCCAAACACTGAATTGGTTTAAACCGTAAATACGAAAGACGAAAAAATGGCTGATCTTGCTAAGATTGTAGATGACCTGTCGAACCTGACAGTTATGGAAGCTGCTGAGCTTTCCAACATGCTTGAAGAAAAATGGGGCGTTTCTGCTGCTGCTCCTGTTGCTGTTGCCGCCGCTGCCGGTGGTGGTGAAGCTGCTGCAGAAGTCAAAGACGACTTCGATGTTGTTCTTGAAGCCATCGGCGACAAGAAAATCGAAGTCATCAAGGAAGTACGTGCCATCACCGGCCTGGGCCTGAAAGAAGCCAAGGACCTGGTTGAAGGCGCACCGAAGACCGTTAAGGAAGCGTGCCCGAAGGCAGAAGCCGAAGAACTTCAGAAGAAGCTCGAAGCTGCTGGTGCCAAGGTCTCGCTCAAGTAAGCGGTACGACGACAAATTCCGGTGCGGGAGAAACCGCGTGGAGGCCATTTCGGCCTGACAAGGTTTCTCCCCGCCGGTTCTGCTTTCCGGTATGATGCGGTATGCAGAAAAATTATGTGAGGCGTTGGGGCGGTTTTCCGTGCGGTCTGTTTTGGTTCTCGTAGAGAATTAAAATTCAAAGACTGCCCGGCAAGCCGCCGCTCTGGCTTGATTGAATTGCTCTTTAGCCCATCCCTGGGCATGAGAGCCAAAATGCGAAGGAACAGAAATGTCGCAAACGTTTATTGGCCGCAAACGTATTCGCAAGTTCTTCGGCAACATTCATGAAGTTGCCGAGATGCCAAACCTTATTGAGGTGCAGAAGGACAGCTATGATCAGTTCCTTCAGGTGCTTGATCCTGAGGGAGGCCGCCTTGCAGAGGGCCTGCAGGCGGTGTTCAAGTCTGTCTTCCCGATCAGTGATTTTTCGGGTCAGGCAATGCTGGAATATGTCACCTACGAATTTGAAGACCCGAAGTACGACGTTGAAGAGTGTCAGCAGCGCGGTATGACCTTCGCTGCCCCGCTCAAGGTGACGCTGCGTCTGATCGTGTTTGAAATCGACGAAGATACCGGCGCCAAGTCCGTCAAGGACATCAAGGAGCAGGACGTCTACATGGGCGATATCCCGCTCATGACCAAAAACGGAACGTTCGTCGTGAACGGCACCGAGCGTGTGATCGTGTCCCAGATGCATCGTTCGCCGGGCGTGTTCTTTGACCATGACCGCGGCAAGACCCATTCATCAGGCAAACTGCTGTTTGCCGCGCGCATCATTCCCTATCGTGGTTCCTGGCTCGACTTTGAATTCGATGCCAAGGATATTGTGCATGTTCGCATTGACCGCCGCCGCAAATTGCCGGTGACCGCGCTGCTGCATGCATTGGGCATGGACAGCGAAGAAATCCTGCACACCTTCTACAACACCGTGTCATGCACGGCGTCGAAGGATGGATGGCGGATGCCGTTTGATCCCGAGCGCTACCGCGGTGTGAAGCCAACTGCGGACATGATTGACGCAAAGACCAAGAAGGTCGTTGTTGAAGCCGGGACAAAGATCACCCCGCGCCTGGCCCGCAAGCTGGCCGAAGAAGGTCTCAAGGAACTGCTGGTTGACGACGAAAGTCTCTACGGGCATTTCGTGGCAGATGAGCTTGTCGATGCGAAGACCGGTGAAATTCATGCCGAAGCCGGCGCTGAAATCGACGAAGCCCTGATGACCGGTCTCAAGGAAGCCGGTTACAAGGAACTGCGTCTTCTGGACATCGACCACATCAATACCGGTGCCTATATTCGCAATACCTTGATGGTGGACAAGGTCGAAAGCTACGAGCAGGCACTTGTCGACATTTATCGTGTCATGCGTCCCGGCGAGCCACCGACGCGTGAGACGGCTGAAGCCCTGTTCAATGGTCTGTTCTTTGATTCAGAACGCTATGACCTGTCATCGGTCGGGCGTGTCAAGATGAACATGCGCCTTGAGCTGGACGCACCTGACACCATGCGCGTCCTGCGCAAGGAAGACATCATAGCCGTTGTCAGAACACTGGCCGAACTGCGTGACAGCAAGGGCGAGATCGACGACATCGACCACCTTGGCAACCGTCGTGTGCGATCTGTCGGCGAACTGATGGAAAACCAGTATCGCCTTGGCCTGATCCGCATGGAACGCGCCATCAAGGAACGCATGTCTTCGGTGGATATCGACACTGTCATGCCGCATGACCTGATCAACGCCAAACCGGCGGCTGCTGCTGTGCGTGAGTTCTTCGGTTCTTCACAGTTGTCGCAGTTTATGGATCAGACCAACCCGCTGTCCGAAATCACCCACAAGCGCCGTCTGTCGGCACTTGGCCCCGGTGGTCTGACCCGCGAACGTGCCGGTTTTGAAGTTCGTGACGTGCATCCGACCCACTATGGCCGGATCTGCCCGATTGAAACACCTGAGGGTCCCAATATCGGCCTGATCAACTCGCTGGCCACATTTGCCCGCGTGAACAAGTATGGTTTCATCGAGACACCATATCGCAAAGTGATCGACGGCAAGGTTTCCGAAGAGGTCGTGTATCTGTCGGCAATCGAGGAATCCAAGCCGCATATTGCCCAGGCAAACGTGGAACTGACCAAGGACGGCAAGTTTGTCGAAGACCTTGTTCTTGTCCGCCAGCATGGTGAAGTGATCACGGTTCCCTCAGAACGGGTAGACTTTGTCGACGTGTCGCCGAAGCAGCTTGTTTCAGTGGCTGCCGCGCTCATTCCTTTCCTGGAAAACGATGACGCCAACCGCGCGCTCATGGGCTCAAACATGCAGCGTCAGGCTGTGCCGCTTGTGCGCACGGACGCGCCGCTTGTCGGTACCGGCATGGAAGCCGTTGTTGCCCGTGATTCCGGTGCAGCCATCACGGCGCGCCGGTCAGGTGTCGTGGACCAGGTCGACGCAAAGCGTATCGTTATTCGTGCAACCGAAGAGACCGATCCAACCAAGTCCGGTGTGGACATCTATACGCTGTACAAGTTCCAGCGCTCCAACCAGAACACCTGCATCAACCAGCGTCCTCTGGTTCGTGTCGGTGACCGGCTGAAGGCCGGCGACATTATCGCCGACGGACCGTCGACCGATCTGGGTGACCTGGCGCTTGGCCAGAACGTGCTGGTCGCGTTCATGCCGTGGAACGGGTACAACTTCGAGGACTCCATCCTGTTGTCCGAGCGTATGGTGCGTGATGACGTGTTCACCTCGATCCACATCGAAGAATTCGACGTCATGGCCCGTGATACAAAGCTTGGCCCTGAGGAGATCACCCGCGACATTCCGAACGTGGGTGAGGAAGCTCTGAAGAACCTGGACGAGGCAGGTATCGTCTACATCGGTGCGGAAGTGCACCCGGGCGACATTCTGTGTGGCAAGATCACGCCGAAGGGTGAAAGTCCGATGACGCCGGAAGAAAAGCTTCTGCGCGCCATCTTCGGTGAAAAGGCATCTGACGTTCGTGATACGTCCCTGCGCCTGCCTCCCGGTGTTGCCGGTACGGTTGTCGAGGTTCGGGTGTTCAACCGCCACGGCATCGACAAGGATGAACGTGCCCTGGCCATCGAGCGCGAGGAAATTGAACGTCTTGCCAAGGACCGCGACGACGAACTCGCCATCCTGGACCGTAACTCCTATGGCCGCCTGGCTGACTTCCTGAAAGGCAAGCAGGCTGCCGGTGGACCGAAGGGTCACAAGATTGAGGGCAAGCTCACTGAAGCCGTCCTTGATGATGTGCCCCGCTCGCAGTGGTGGCAGATTGCCCTGTCCAATGAAAAGGCACTGGCGGAACTTGAAGCCATGCGCCAGCAGTATGACGAGTCCAAGAAGCGTCTTGAAAACCGCTTCCTCGACAAGGTCGAAAAGCTGCAGCGTGGTGATGAACTGCCGCCGGGTGTGATGAAAATGGTCAAGGTCTTTGTCGCTGTGAAGCGCAAGATCCAGCCGGGTGACAAGATGGCCGGCCGCCATGGCAACAAGGGCGTGGTGTCACGCATCGTTGCCGATGAGGACATGCCGTACCTTGAAGACGGTCAGCCGGTCGATATCGTGCTGAATCCGCTTGGCGTGCCAAGCCGGATGAACGTCGGTCAGATCCTTGAAACTCATATGGGCTGGGCCTGCCGCGGTCTCGGCAAGCAAATTGGTGAAATGGTTGACGCCTACCGCGAAAACCACAATGCCAAGGCGCTGCGCAAGGAAATTGAGTACATCTATGGCGAAGACGACGAGATTTCGGCGTTGGAAGACGATGATCTTGCCGATCTGGGTGATTCACTGCGTAGTGGTGTTGCAATCGCAACACCGGTGTTTGACGGAGCGAAAGAGGAAAACATCTCTGAGCTGCTCGAACATGCAGGCCTGAGTACGTCGGGACAGGTAACGCTGTATGACGGTCGTTCAGGCGAGCCATTCGACAGACAGGTAACGGTAGGATATATCTACATCCTCAAGCTTCACCATCTGGTTGATGACAAGATCCATGCCCGTTCCATTGGCCCTTACTCGCTCGTTACCCAGCAGCCGCTGGGCGGCAAGGCGCAGTTTGGCGGACAGCGGTTCGGTGAGATGGAAGTCTGGGCTCTCGAGGCGTATGGCGCAGCCTACACGCTGCAGGAGATGCTCACTGTGAAGTCGGATGACGTTGCAGGCAGAACCAAGGTCTATGAAGCGATTGTGCGTGGTGATGATGCGTTCGAAGCCGGTATCCCGGAAAGCTTTAACGTGCTCGTAAAGGAAATGCGCTCGCTGGGTCTCAGCGTCGACCTTCAGAATACAGAGTAACAAGACAGCACTGCCGGGCAGGGGCCAACACTCCTGCCCGGAAACGGAAACCACCGGCGTCGGGCCAGTCCGGGAGTTTCCTTTGAAAAACCAGACACTCCGAAAAGCGGAAAACAGCCCCGTCCGCGAACAAGGAATTGAGGTATTACATGAACCATGAGGTCATGAACGTTTTCAATCCGGCAGGTCAGCCACTGACCTTTGAACAGATCCGGATCGGTATTGCAGCGCCGGAGAAGATTCTCTCCTGGTCGTTCGGCGAAATCAAGAAGCCGGAAACCATCAATTATCGTACCTTCAAGCCGGAGCGCGACGGTCTGTTCTGTGCGCGTATCTTTGGTCCCGTAAAGGACTATGAGTGCCTGTGCGGCAAGTACAAGCGGATGAAGTACAAGGGCATCATCTGTGAAAAATGTGGTGTGGAAGTGACCCTGGCCAAGGTTCGCCGCGAGCGCATGGGTCATATTGATCTGGCGGCGCCGGTTGCGCACATCTGGTTCCTGAAGTCTCTGCCATCACGCATTTCACTGCTGCTGGACATGACGTTGAAGGATGTCGAGCGTGTTCTGTACTTTGAAAACTACATCGTTACAGAGCCTGGCCTGACGCCTATGAAACACGGTGAAATGCTCACCGAAGAACAGTACATGGAAGCCCAGGACCACTACGGCGCCGACAGCTTCACCGCCGGTATCGGTGCAGAAGCCATCCGTGAAATCCTGATGGGCATCGAGCTTGAGAAATTGCGCGACGAGCTGCGTGTCGGGATTGCCGAGGCAACCACCGAACTGAAGCCGAAGAAACTGGCCAAGCGGCTGAAGATCGTCGAGGGCTTCATTGAGTCCGGCAACAAGCCGGAATGGATGATCCTGACCGTCGTTCCGGTGATCCCGCCTGAACTGCGCCCGCTGGTGCCGCTTGACGGTGGCCGGTTCGCCACATCGGATCTCAACGACCTGTATCGCCGTGTGATCAACCGCAACAATCGTCTGAAGCGGCTGATCGAACTGCGCGCGCCTGACATCATCATCCGCAATGAAAAGCGGATGCTGCAGGAATCTGTTGATGCACTGTTCGACAATGGCCGTCGCGGCCGCGTCATCACCGGTGCCAACAAGCGTCCGCTGAAATCACTGGCAGACATGCTGAAAGGCAAGCAGGGCCGTTTCCGGCAGAACCTGCTCGGCAAGCGTGTCGACTATTCCGGCCGTTCGGTCATCGTGGTCGGCCCGGAGCTTAAGCTGCATCAGTGCGGCTTGCCGAAGAAGATGGCGCTGGAGCTGTTCAAGCCGTTTATCTATTCACGCCTTGACGCCAAAGGTCTGTCATCGACGGTGAAGCAGGCCAAGAAGCTGGTCGAGAAGGAAAAGCCGGAAGTCTGGGACATCCTGGATGAGGTTATCCGCGAGCATCCGGTTCTGCTCAACCGTGCGCCAACCCTTCACCGTCTGGGCATTCAGGCATTTGAGCCGGTGCTTATCGAAGGTAAGGCAATCCAGCTGCATCCGCTGGTCTGTGCAGCCTTCAACGCTGACTTTGACGGTGACCAGATGGCGGTTCACGTGCCGCTGTCACTGGAAGCCCAGCTCGAAGCCCGTGTGTTGATGATGTCGACCAACAACGTCCTGCATCCTGCAAACGGTCAGCCGATTATCGTGCCGTCTCAGGATATCGTGCTTGGCCTGTACTATGTTTCCCAGATGAAGGAAAACGAGCCCGGCGAAGGCATGTTGTTCGGCGATGTCGCAGAAGTGGATCATGCACTGCATGCCGGTGTGATTACGCTGCACACCAAGATCAAGGGCCGCTTCAAGTATCTGGACGAAGAAGGTAATCCGACTTCGCGCATTTACGAAACCACGCCTGGCCGCTTGAAGATCGGTGAGTTGCTGCCGAAGCAACCCGGCATGTCTCTTGAGATCTGCAACAAGCTTCTGACGAAGCGGGAAATCTCGAAGATGATCGATGACGTCTATCGCGGTTGCGGTCAGAAGGAGTCCGTCATCTTCTGCGACAAGATCATGGGACTTGGTTTCTTCAATGCCTTCAAGGCCGGCATCTCGTTCGGCAAGGATGACATGGTCATTCCCGATACCAAGGAGAAGCTGGTTGCGGAGTCGCGTGAACTGGCCAAGGAATATGAGCAGCAGTACATCGACGGCCTGATCACCAAGGGCGAGAAGTACAACAAGGTTGTTGATGCCTGGGCCAAGTGCACCGACAAGGTCGCCGATGAAATGATGGCCCGTATTCAGGCCGTTCAGATCGACGAGGTAACCGGGCGTGAAAAGCCGGTGAATTCCATTTACATGATGGCTCACTCCGGCGCGCGTGGTTCTCCGGCCCAGATGAAGCAGCTTGGTGGTATGCGTGGTCTCATGGCCAAGCCGTCCGGTGAAATCATCGAGACGCCGATCATCTCGAACTTCAAGGAAGGCCTGACCGTTCTGGAGTACTTCAACTCCACCCACGGTGCCCGTAAGGGTCTGGCTGATACCGCCTTGAAGACGGCCAACTCCGGTTATCTGACGCGCCGTCTCGTTGACGTTGCCCAGGATGCCATCATTGCCGAAGATGATTGCGGTACCCAAAACTCGATCACCGCGCGTCCGATCATTGATGCCGGTGAAATCATTGCCTCCTTGGGATCGCGTGTCCTTGGCCGCACCGCAGCGGAAGACGTGCTGCACCCGCAGACCAATGAGGTGATCATCCCGGCAATGCGGGAAATCACCGAGGAAGATGTCGAGAAGATCGAGGATGCCAGCATCCAGGAATTCCGCATCCGTTCAGTGTTGACCTGCGAAACCCGCTTTGGTGTCTGCGCACGTTGCTATGGTCGTGACCTGGCCCGCGGTACGCCGGTCAATCACGGTGAAGCTGTCGGTGTTATCGCTGCGCAGTCGATCGGTGAACCCGGCACCCAGCTCACCATGCGGACCTTCCATATTGGTGGTACGGCACAGGTGCTGGATGAATCCTTCGTGGAATCGAACCATGAAGGCATTGTCAAGCTGCGCAACTCCAATGTTGTCACCGACAGCACCGGCAAGATCATCACGCTTGGCCGCAACGTGTCTCTGGTCATTGAAGATGAAAAGGGTCACGAACGCGCTGTACACAAGCTGGTGCAGGGCGCGCGCCTGTTCGTCAACGAAGGCGACAAGATCAAGCGCGGCATGCGTCTGGCGGAGTGGGATCCGTACACACGTCCGGTGATGACCGAGGTTGATGGCAAGATTGAATTCGAAGATGTCGTTGACGGCATCTCGGTGTCGGAAGTCACCGATGAATCAACCGGTATCACCAACCGCGTTCTCATTGACTGGCGTACAAGCCCGCGTGGTGCTGATCTGCGGCCGGCAATTGTCATCAAGGACAAGAAGGGCGAAATCCTCAAACTGCCACGTGGTGGTGAGGCCCGTTATCTCTTGTCGGTTGATGCGATCCTGTCGGTTGATCCAGGCTCGTCAATCAAGGCCGGTGACGTACTCGCCCGTATTCCTCTGGAAAGCGCCAAGACGCGTGACATCACCGGCGGTCTGCCGCGTGTTGCCGAGCTGTTCGAAGCCCGCCGTCCGAAGGATCATGCGGTAATCGCAGAAATCTCGGGTCGTGTGGAGTTTGGTCGTGACTACAAGAACAAGCGCCGCATCCGCATTGTGCCGGAAGACGCTGCTCTTGAACCGGCTGAATACCTGATCCCGAAAGGCAAGCATCTTCCGGTTCAGGAAGGCGACTTCATCGAGAAGGGCGAATACATCCTTGATGGTCACCCCGCACCTCATGACATCCTTGCCATTAAGGGTGTTGAGGAACTGGCGACCTATCTCGTAAACGAAGTGCAGGAAGTGTACCGCCTGCAGGGTGTGAGCATCAACGACAAGCACATCGAGGTCATTGTTCGCCAGATGCTGCAGAAGGTTGAAATCACCGAGCAGGGTGATACATCGCTTCTGTCCGGTGAACAGCTTGACCGTACGGAGCTGGAAAACATCAACGCCAAAATGGCGGAAGAAGGCAAAAAGCCTGCGTCCGGTGTGCCGGTTCTGCTCGGGATCACCAAGGCCAGCCTGCAGACACGGTCGTTCATTTCGGCAGCGTCTTTCCAGGAGACAACCCGCGTGCTTACCGAGGCCGCAATCAGCGGCAAGGTCGATACGCTGGAAGGTCTCAAGGAGAACGTCATCGTGGGCCGCCTCATTCCGGCAGGTACCGGCGGCATGCTGTCCCGCTTCAAATCGGTTGCGGACAAGCGTGACGGTCTGATCCTGGATGAGCAGGCAAAGGTTGCCGTTGAAGATGCAAGCGAACCTGCAGAAGAGCCGGTAGCGGCAGGCGAGTGACCTTGCCGTCAACCGACCTGAAATGATTGACAATCCTGGACCGCCGCGATCACCATGGATCGCGGCGGTCTTTGTTTTGCGATGCCCGGCATTCATTAAGTGATACCAAAGGAAGTAATTATTGACCCATTTGATGGAGTCAAATCCGTTCATTCTGGCAGGCGTGGTGCGCAGCGCGATGCGGTGCATCGGGCAAGCGCCGCAACGCACCAGATGGACGGATTTGGCCCACCGAAGGCCGGTTTTTCGCGCCCGCTGGACGTCGTTATGCTCCACTTGTGGTCATAAAGACCACGGCGTGAAGCATGCCTAGCCAGCAAACGCGAAAAATCGGTCAAATGAGTCAATAATTACTTCCTTTGGTATGACAGGAGGCCCTGGTGGCAATCAACTTGAAACGGTCAGTCTACATGTTTCTCGGGCAGGGCGGGCACAAGGACGGTGTAGCCGATAATCCGGATCGCGGATTCGTCGTCTTTGTATCGGCGAGAAATCCCGGTGCGGCTCACAAGGAGGCTGAAAAAGCCCTGGCTGAGCGCGGCTGGGAGCAGGTTGATATCCTGCGAGGTGGCGAGGTGCCGGCCAGGCCGGACCAGAAACCCCATGATGACGCATGGCAGGAAGCCCGCGACGGCAAACGCGGTATCATCGTGTATGATGTGAAGGCCGAAGCCGGCAGTGCGACCGAAGCTCCGCCCAGGCAGGCCTGAAACCCATCGGGTTTCACAAATGCCCGATAGCCGGCGGCCAAAACCATGGAGCGGAATGCTGATGAGGCTCTTGCACTCTTGCGCATCCCGCTTAGATGCCGGATCACGACACTATCAGTTGGGCAATGAATACCTGGCGTTTCTGCCGTTTGCGGTTGCCAGTTCCGGTGCAAACTCGATCGCGTCGTCTTCATCGATCAGGTCGTGGTCAACTGTCTTGGCATTTGTCGTGGCATTCTCGTCCAGTTGTTCCAGAGCCGGTTCAATCAATCCGATCAGCGCGCCTGACGCGTCAGTCACAATGGCGATCTTGCCAATGCCAGGGATGTATGTGGCCGGGCGGGTCACCTCTCCGCCGGCCGAAGCGGTCTCCTGTGCAGCGCGGTCCAGGTTATCAACGGCCATATATGTCATCCAGTGTGCCGGAATGCCTTTGAAGGCAGGAGCCGACAGGCTGAACACACCACCAATTGTCTTGCCGCCCTTGCGGGCCAGCCAGTAGGGTTCGCCATCGGGCAGGGTGACCTGTTCGAACGTCCATCCCAGGGTGCGGCGATAGAAATTCCGCGCTTCAAGCGCATCCCAGGTATTCAGTTCGTGCCACCATGTTACGACTTCTTGTTGCATATTGCCCTCCGGAAATACCCGCATCTGATTCTTCAAAGCGAGGGGGATTTTGTGCCGTCCCTGAAAATCAGGGTGATTCACCCAATTGACCGCGCTATGGCACGATCTGGGCTATTGTTTGTGCTCCACAGCTCAATTGTGGCCAGGCTCGGACATTTGTTGGGAGAATAGCTTGAATACGGGCGGAAATAGACCAAATTCAGGTCTTGACGACAGGGGGGTGTATGGGTATGTTCCGGCCAACTTTCGAGGCGGTAAGCCGTAGGCAAATTGTCTAGACGTTACCGGGAAAGCCAAGCTGAGTCAGATCGGAACATGACTCTCAGGACGTATGTGCCTGAAAGTCCTCTGGATTTGAGGCGCTGGTCACCAAAACACTGGTGAGTCAGCGTTTATTTTTGTGCGTGCGCCCATTCAGCGGGTCGTGCGTATGTTTTGTTTTAACGTGACCTGTTCGAGAGCGCGAGACCTATATGCCCACGATCAACCAGCTAATTCGCAAACCCCGTGTTGCACAAAAGACCCGCAACAAGGTTCCGGCGATGCAGGAGTGCCCGCAGAAACGTGGCGTTTGCACCCGTGTCTACACAACAACCCCGAAGAAGCCGAACTCGGCGCTTCGCAAGGTTGCCCGTGTGCGCCTGACCAATGGGTTCGAAGTTACCAGTTACATTCCCGGCGAAGGCCACAATCTTCAAGAGCACTCCGTGGTGATGATCCGCGGCGGCCGTGTGAAGGACCTTCCCGGTGTCCGTTACCACATCATTCGTGGCGTTCTGGATACGCAAGGTTTGGCCAAGCGCCGCCAGCGTCGTTCCAAGTACGGCGCGAAGCGTCCTAAATAAGCGTAGGAAGAGGGTAGTAAAGCCATGTCACGCCGTCACCGCGCAGAAAAACGCGTCATCAATCCGGACCCCAAGTTCGCTGATCTGATCCTGTCGAAGTTCATGAACAACCTGATGCTCGACGGCAGAAAATCTGTCGCTGAACGCATCGTTTACGGTGCGTTCGATAAGATCGAGGAAAAGCTCCGTCAAGAGCCTCTCATTGTCTTTCACCAGGCCCTGGAGAACGTCGCTCCTGCTGTTGAGGTGCGTTCGCGCCGTGTAGGTGGTGCAACCTACCAGGTTCCGGTTGAAGTGCGCACCGAACGCCGCCAGGCGCTGGCGATCCGCTGGCTGATTACAGCCGCGCGCGGGCGCAACGAAAACACCATGGTCGAGCGTTTGTCCGGCGAGCTTATGGATGCTGCCAGCAACCGCGGTACCGCAGTTAAGAAGCGTGAAGATACTCACCGGATGGCAGAAGCGAACCGCGCTTTCTCCCACTACCGCTGGTAATTCATTTCGGAGATCAGGCAGATGGCCCGCACGCACGACATTAAAGACTACCGTAACTTTGGCATCATGGCGCACATTGACGCCGGCAAGACCACTGTTACCGAGCGTATCCTGTACTATTCAGGCAAGAGCCACAAAATTGGTGAAGTGCATGATGGTGCCGCCACCATGGACTGGATGGAGCAGGAGCAGGAGCGCGGTATCACGATTACCTCTGCTGCGACCACCACCGAGTGGCTCGGCAGGCGCCTGAACATCATTGATACGCCTGGCCACGTTGACTTTACTATTGAGGTCGAACGCTCGCTGCGCGTGCTTGACGGCGCGGTTTGCGTGCTTGACTCAAATGCCGGTGTTGAGCCTCAGACCGAAACGGTTTGGCGCCAGGGCGACAAGTACAGAGTTCCGCGCATCGTGTTCTGCAACAAGATGGACAAGGTCGGTGCTGATTTCGACAAGTGCCTGTTGGACATCAAGGAGCGCCTTGGTGCGCGTCCGATCGCCATTCAGATGCCGATCGGTGCTGAAGACGACTTCAAGGGTGTTATTGACCTTGTTCGCATGAAGGCCATTATCTGGAAAACAGAGGACATGGGCGCCGAGTATTCCGAAATGGATATTCCGGCTGAACTGCAGGACCGTGCCGACGAACTGCGCCTTGAAATGATCGAGGCTGCCGTTGAGCTGGACGAAACGGCGATGGAAGCCTATCTGGACGGCACGGAACCTGACTTTGATACGCTGCAGACATTGCTGCGCAAGGCTGTTCTGTCATCT
>Ga0316190_10001744_pt1 | contig 15816 bp, 13 predicted proteins | sample Eddworburrow2_MG_FD_204929 | JGI IMG/M metagenome (GOLD analysis project Ga0316190, IMG submission 204929) | Coastal sediment microbial communities from Maine, United States - Eddy worm burrow 2 | ecosystem: Environmental > Aquatic > Marine > Coastal > Sediment | place: USA: Maine | collected... | reverse complement strand
GGTCCATGCCGGGGAGGCGTGCACGACCCAGGTCTGTCCGCTGCGGCCAGGCTTGCTGGCGTTGCGTGCCGCCCAGCTGAATTCCGGCGTGTCGAAGAACAGGCCGTCGTAGCGCAGGGCGTCGGGGCCGTCGAATGCCAGCATCAATGCCCATGCCGGTGCATAGCTCACACCGGCCGCAATCCCGGCCAGCTCTGCGGCGGCCGGGTTTAGCAGCGCCTCGGCCTGCGGCGCCGGTACCGAGACGATCAGTGCGTCGAAGTCGCCGAGCGATATGCCAGCGTCGTCTTGCAGCCGCCAGCGCCCGGCCACGTGGCGTGGCGGTGCAACCCGGACCTGGCGCTGAACGTCGAGACCGCTGCCGAGGTGGCGACCGAGCGCGCTCATGCCCGGGACAGCGACCAGGCGCTCGCGCTGGTCCGGTGATGCGTCGATACCCTCGGCCGTCACTCTACCGATGCGCGCAGCCCAGGCGGCGACGATGCCTGCTTCGCGCCAGGCCTCGACGGCCATGCGGAATACCGGCTCATCAGCGGTGAAGTACTGGGCACCGTGATCGAAGCCGATCTCATCGTGACGTCGCGTCGCGGCGCGCCCGCCGAGGCCGCGCGATTTCTCGAATACGCTCACCCGGTGTCCTTGATCGTGCAGCGTCCGCGCCGCGGACAGGCCGGCAATGCCCCCTCCGACAACAGCGATGCGCATCGCCTGGCCGCTACTCGGGCGGCAACTACGATCACGGTAGCGATTCGTGTCGAGCCGCCGTGCGTGCGACTTCGTCGAGCGTCCGCGGATCTTGCCGAGCACCGGGGCGTCCGTGAACGACCGGTCGTACAGACCGAGCGCCCACAGCAAGCCCCCATAAGAGTTCGGGTCCGAGCCGTCGAGCGCGTAGCGGTGGTTGAGGGTGATCAGGGTCTTCAACGCCGCCGCGGAATCCGGTCTCCAGAATGGGATCGCCTTGGCCCAGGTCATGCGCAGGTTGTTGTGCAGTTCACCGTGGATGCGCAGCGAGGCCTGTGCCAGGTCCCACAGTTCATCGCCGCTGCAAGAGCGTGCCAGCGTCTCCTCGTCGAGGATCGCCGGACGCCGGTCCGCCGCGTGTTCTTCGAGTGTCTGCCGTGCCCACGCTGGCAGCACATCCAGCCGTTCCGGATCGGCGGTATGAAAACACAGGTTGTGGGCGAGTTCTCGCCAGATCAACAGCTCGTCGAGGAACTTCTCGGCACCCTTGCCACCGGTTTGCGAGGCCTCGCGGGCCACCCGGAACGGCGACACCTGTCCGTGATGCAGATAGGGTGACATGCGGCTCACTCCGCGCGGCCAATCGACGGCGGCGTCGTTGCGCAGACGGGCGTATTGGGCCAGACCCTGGTCGCGAAACGCGTTCCAGCGCAGGTACCCGGCGCGCGACCCACCGCGCGTATGCGCGACCGGGGGCACCCCGTGATCGATCGCGCAGCCGGCGCACAGTGCGGCGATGTCAGCGCCGTCGAGGTCCAGCGGTACGAAGCCGAGTCCCCCGTCGAATGCCGGTTGCGACACCGGAGTTTCGGCCCAGTCAAGGGGGAGGCGCCGCCGGTACTCATCGGCATTGGCCTGACGGAAGGCATAGGCGCGCGTGAATGCCTGGCTTTGCGATTGCATGGGTATGACGCAGCAGCTGTCCACCGCGATCGTCGGTACCGGGGTCCGCAACGCCAGCCCCTGGGTCCACCGCGGGAACGGGGGTGCCGGGAAATCTTCGACGATTAGCGCCGCGGCGCGTTGTGCCAGCCGCCACAGTGGCGAGGGATCGTTGCCGGTCCGGCGGAGGTGAAACACGGCACGTATGCCGCGCACTAGCAGCTCACGATGCGCGCCCCGAGCACCCTGCATGATGAACGTGTGATGACGGTCGCTGTTGTAGCGGTGGGCGCCGCCCAGTCCCTGATAGACCAGCACCGGAAGACCGTGTGCATTGGCGAGATGAATTGCCACATCGAGCGCCGGGTTTTCATGGCCGCGCACGGCATGGTGCATCCAATACAGCACGAACTCGCCCCTGCCGATGCTGGTGGGTTCGCCCAGCACACGACAACGCTCGCGAAGCCGCGGCGGCAGGGTCGATATCCAGTGGTCGATCGAGTTTATCGGGAGCATGGCGCTGTGTTTCGTACCGGCGAGCCAGTTGCCGCATCGGGGGTGCGTCGTCCAACGTTGTCGCTGCTGTGGCCGATCTTGTGCGCGGCACGACGCATTGACAAGGTATTGCTCACAAAACACATGGACAAGCGATCTGCGGCCGCGTGGAGAGATGCTGCCCGGCCTCGCCAACTGGCGCAACGCATGGACCGGCCAGAGGAAAAGGTCGTCGCGCAGTGCGCTGGCCGCGCGATGCCCGACCAGGCGTGGGGGCGGCGAACTCAGGATGAGGCGGGATCGGCTGCAGGTACGGCGTCTGCCGCCTGCGCCTTCATCAGTTCGACGATCGAGTAGATGCCGAAATGGCGATTCGGACTGAGGTGGTCGGCCAGTTTCAGTTCGTCGAACAGGTGGTCGAGGTCGAGCGCCGCGATCTCCTGTGGCGTGCGGCCTGACAGCAGCTCGATCAGCAGGGCCAACACGCCCTTGATGATGGCGGTGTCGCAGTCGCCGACGAAACGCAGCCGCTGCGGGTCGGCCGGGTCCACCAAGGGGCAGACCCAGACCTTGCTCATACAGCCTTGAACGCGGTTGTCCTCGGTGCGGTAGGCATCGTCCAGCGCTGGCAAGGCCTCGCCCAGCTCGACCAGGTACGCATAGCGCGTATCCCAGTCGTCCAGGAACTCGAAGTTCTCGATGACCTCTTGCGGTGTCAGCATGGCGCGATCACACGCTGAAGGATTCGCCACAGCCGCACATTTCCTTCACGTTCGGGTTGCGGAACTCGAATCCCTCGTTCAGCAGATTGGTCCGGACGAAATCAATCACCGTGCCATCGAGCTGCGACAGTGATTTCTCGTCGACTACCACCTTGGTCCCGAAGCTTTCGTAGACCCGATCTTCCGGCCCGATCTCGTCGGCATAGTCGACCACATAGGCGAAACCAGTGCAGCCGTTCTTCTTGGTGCTGACACGCAGACCCCGGCCGCTGCCACGCCTGGCGATCTCCTGCGCCACATGTGTTGCAGCGGACTCCGTCAGTTGGATTGCCATTTTATCTTGCCTCCTATCGATACAGTGGACAGCTCATAGCATGCCCAGTTCCAGTTTCGCCTCGTCGCTCATCCTGTCCCTGCTCCAGGGCGGGTCCCAGACCAGGTCGACGTGGCAGCGACCCACGCCGTCCACCTGCTCGACCGCCTGCTCGACCATGCCGGGCAGGGTACCGGCGACCGGGCACCCCGGCGACGTCAGGGTCATCTTGATCTCGATATCGTGCGCACCCCGCGCATCGATGGCATAGATCAGACCCAGATCATAGATGTTGGTCGAGATCTCCGGGTCGTGCACGGTGCGCAGTGCAGCAATGATATCGTCGAGGCGTTCTTCAGCACCCGTCTCTGTCACTTCCCCACCCCCGAGAATCGATTTGCGTAACCAGGTCAACATGAGAACGATACCCCCGTTGCTCAGACCGTCGTCGTGAGGCGCGATGCCAGGTGCCTGCCGACCCGATCGCGCAGCGCCGGGCTCTCCATGCGGTCCAGGACTTCTTGTGCGAAGCCCTCGCACAACATCCGCTTGGCCTGTGCCTCGGGCACCCCGCGCGACCTCAGGTAGAACAGCATGTCGTGATCGAGCTCCCCGACGGTCGTGCCGTGGCTGCACTTGACGTCGTCGGCATAGATCTCGAGCTGAGGTTTGGTGTCCACCTCGGCCGAACGCGACAACATCAGGTTGTGGTTGGACAACATCGCGTCGGTCTGCTGTGCATCTCGCTCGACGACGATACGGCCGTCGAAAACCACGCGGCCCTTGCCATCGAGAATCCCCCTGAACGACTCGCGGCTGGTGCAGTTCGGCACATTGTGGCGGACGTCCAGGTGGACGTCGTTGAGCTGTTTGTCGTGCGCCAACATCAGGCCGTCGAGCTCCGCCTCGGCCCCCTCGCCTTCGAACACGATACGGATGTCGCTGCGCGACCAGGCGCCGCCCAGGGTGGCTTGCACCAGACGGTAGCGACTGCGCTCGTCGAGCCGGACCTGCAGATCGCTGAGGTGCTGGGCATTGCCGCTCTCTTCCTGCAGACGCTCGTGCACCAGCTCGCTGCCTGCGCCTAGTTCCACCTCGACCATTGCATTGTTGAAATAAACGGCGTCGCCAAGACTGCAGTAACGCTCGATCAAGCGCGCACTCGCCCCGTCTTCGAGCACGACCAGGTGGCGCGGGTGACTGATGCCCGGCTCTTCCAGCCCGACCGAGACATGCAGGACCTCGATCGGCACCTGCACCTGCGCCCCGCTCGACACCAGGATGCAGGCACCATCGGACATCAGGGCGCTATTGAGTGCGGCGAATACATGCCGATACTCGGCGATCCGGTCGAGCCGCGCCCTGATCTGTGCCGGAACATCGCCGAGCGCCCCGGACAGGGTTGTCAACGTAACCCCTGCATGATCACTGGCGAGTGACGACAGGGCCGGGGCGAAGTAGCCGTTGACGAACACCAGCCGCACAGCGTCGCGCTGCTCGAGCAGCAGGTCCTCGATATCGTCGAGCCGCAGCGCCTCGAAACGGCCGTCGACGATCGCCTCGTAACGCGTCTGGTCGAGGAAGCTGACCGGCGTGTAGCGCCAGGCCTCCTGCTTTCGGTCGGGCAGCTGCATACTGGCGAGCTGCTCCGCGCCGCGCCGTCGCGCATCGGCCAGCCAGCCCACCCCACCGGACAGGCGCCGCTGACCGATCTGCAGCAGCTGCTGCAGATCGGTGCCTGCCGTCACTGAGTTCTCTGCTGTATTCATGCCGCCTCGTCCTTGCCGGTCAACCAGCCATATCCCTTGTGTTCGAGTTCCTTGGCCAGCGTCTTGTCACCCGAACGCACGATGCGGCCACCGGCGAGCACATGCACGTAATCGGGCTCGATGTAGTCCAGCAGGCGCTGATAATGGGTGACCAGGATGACCGACCGGTCCGGGCTGCGCAGTGCGTTGACCCCGTTCGACACGGTCCTGAGCGCATCGATGTCGAGTCCCGAGTCAGTCTCGTCGAGGATGGAGAGCCGGGGTTCGAACAGCGCCATCTGCAGGATCTCGTTGCGCTTTTTTTCACCGCCGGAGAATCCGACGTTGACCTGGCGCTTGAGCAGTTCGGGCTGCATGGATACCAGCTTCATCTTCTCCCGGATCAGCTTCAGGAACGCTACCGAATCGAGTTCGGCCTCGCCGCGCGCCTTGCGCTGGGCGTTCAGCGCCTCCTTCAGGAAGTGCGTGTTGTTCACGCCCGGTAACTCGACCGGGTACTGGAAGGCCAGGTAGATGCCGCGGGCCGCGCGCTCCTCCGGTTCCAGCTCGATCAGGCTCTCGCCGTCGAATATGACCTCGCCGTCGGTCACCTGGTAGCCGTCGCGCCCGGCCAGCACGTGTGCCAGCGTGCTCTTGCCCGAGCCGTTGGGCCCCATGACCGCGTGCACCTCGCCGGGCCCCACTTCGAGATTCAGGCCCTGCAGTATCTCTTTGCCCTCGACTTGCGCCTTGAGGTTCTTGATCGTCAACATGATGCGTCTCTCCCGTTTAACCGACTGCGCCTTCGAGACTGATCGCGAGCAGCTTCTGCGCCTCGACCGCGAACTCCATCGGCAGTTCGTTGAATACCTCTTTACAGAAACCGTTCACGACCAGCGACACGGCGTCCTCCTCGGACAGCCCGCGGCTGCGGCAGTAGAACAATTGATCATCCCCGATCTTCGAAGTGGTCGCCTCGTGCTCGACCTTGGCACTCGGGTTCTTCACCTCGATGTAGGGGTAGGTGTGCGCCGCGCAGCGATCGCCGATCAGCAGCGAGTCGCACTGGGTGTGATTGCGCGCATTCTCGGCACGCTGCGCCATCCTGACCAGACCGCGGTACACCTGCTCGCCCCTGCCTGCAGAGATCCCCTTGGACACGATGGTGCTTCGGGTATTGCGTCCGATATGGATCATCTTGGTACCCGTATCGGCCTGCTGCATCCCCTTGGTGACCGCCACCGAGTAGAACTCGCCGACCGAGTCATCGCCGCGCAGGATGCAGCTTGGATACTTCCAGGTGATCGCCGATCCGGTCTCGACCTGGGTCCAGGAGATCTTCGCGCGCTCGCCGCGGCAGTCACCGCGCTTGGTAACGAAATTGTAGATGCCGCCCTTGCCCTGTTCGTCGCCCGGATACCAGTTCTGCACTGTGGAATATTTTATCTGCGCATCTTTCTGGGCGACCAGTTCGACCACGGCGGCATGCAGCTGGTTTTCGTCGCGCTGCGGGGCGGTGCAGCCCTCGAGATAACTGACCTGGCTGCCCTCTTCAGCGATGATCAGTGTCCGTTCGAACTGGCCGGTATTCTGCGCATTGATACGGAAATAGGTCGACAGTTCCATCGGGCACTTCACGCCCTTCGGGACGTAAACGAAGGTGCCATCGGTGAACACCGCGGCGTTCAGCGCGGCGAAATAATTGTCGCTGTGCGGCACCACCGATCCCAGGTACTCGCGCAGCAGCTCCGGGTGTTCGCGCGCGGCCTCGGAGATGGAGCAGAAGATAACCCCTGCATCGGCGAGGTTCTTGCGGAATGTGGTCGCCACCGAGACACTGTCGAACACGGCATCGACCGCGACACCGGCGAGCGCCTTCTGCTCCTCGATCGGGATGCCGAGCTTCTCGTAGGTGCGCAGCAACTCGGGATCGACCTCGTCCAGGCTCTGCAGCGCGTCCTTCTTTTTCGGCGCGGCGAAGTACGAAATCGCCTGAAAGTCGATCTCCGGGTGGTGCACCGACGACCATCGCGGCCGACTCATCGTCAACCAGTGACGATAGGCCCTGAGGCGGTATTCGAGCACCCACTCGGGCTCCGCCTTGCGCTGTGAGATGAACCGGATGACGTCCTCGTCCAGGCCCGGCGGGATCACCTCGGTCTCGATATCGGTGACGAAGCCGTGCTCGTAGCCCCGCGATACCAGTTCATCCATCTGTTCGGCCGTTGAAGTCATGGTCCACCTGATGCCCAAGTAATTTAGTAGGTTATTTTTTAGGGCGTTTCGCGACAGAATTCAATACCCCAAACGTAGGGTTAAAGCACCGGGGGACCGATGCGGAGCTCTCGCACCGCGGCACACCCGACCCGCGGAACGCGAAGATCCGCGGAATGGCAGAGAAAACGGGCGAACGCGCGCGAACTTCGGTATACACGATCGGTGCAATGGCGCCTGCCTTGTCTGTGTCGCATCGGCGCGTCCGGTGCGGGCGTGTGCCGCAGCGGGGCGGCAGTCGAGCCTACACGGACGGATTCACGACGCCCCGCCGGTCGAACATCGGTGCGCCTGACAGCCGTTGGCCTCAACAATGCCATCGAGCGCCTTGTCGAAATCGCCGAGGGCGGGCGCGGAAAGACGTCCTGAACAGACGCGATGGTCGACGCGCGACCGAGTCATCCGACATAAACTGGACGGGTTAAGCAACCCCTTTTGCTGCGACGATGGCTGCATACGACCCGTCCCTATCCCTGAGCTCGCTCCGATATGTCCCTACTGGCAGTAAGACAGCTGACGAAAACCTACCGGTCCGGAGAGAAGCTCCAGACGGTGTTCGACGACCTGGACTTCCAGGTGCAGAGCGGTGAAGTGGCCGCTTTGCTCGGCGCCAGCGGCAGCGGTAAGACCACGCTGCTCAACCTGCTCAGCGGCATCGACTCGCCCGACACCGGCAGCGTGTGGATCGATGGCATTGACATCCATGCACAGACCGAACCCGAACGCACCCTGTTCCGTCGCCGGCACATCGGTTTCGTGTTCCAGTTCTTCAACCTGATACCGACACTGACGGTCGGTGAGAACGTCGCGCTACCGATGGAACTCGCCGGCAGCGAGCCGCGACAGGCACGCGAGCGCAGCGGGGAGCTGCTTGAACAGGTCGGCCTCGCCGGCATGGCGGCTCGCTATCCGGAGACCCTTTCCGGCGGCGAGCAGCAACGTACCGCCGTCGCGCGGGCGCTGTCGCACCGGCCCAGGCTGCTGCTCGCGGACGAGCCAACCGGCAATCTGGATGAGTCGACCGGCGACCGGGTGATGGCGCTGTTGACCGGGCTGGCCCGCGACCAGGGGACGACCATGGTCGTGGTTACGCACAGCCGCAGCGTGGCCCGCGCGGCCGACCGTGTGTTGCAATTGCAGCACGGCCGACTGAGCGGGCGGTGAAGTCTTTGTCCGGGACACCTCCGCTGCTGCTGCGTGCCGGTCTGCGTTACCAGCTGCGGCACCGCTGGCAGGCCGCCCTGGCGCTGATCGGGATCATCATGGGTGTCGCCGTCGTCCTGGCGGTCGACCTGGCCAACGAGGCCGCCAAGGCCTCGTTCGCGCTGTCGGCCAAGCAACTGCAGGGTGCCGCGACACACCGCGTGGTCAGCCCGGACGGCAAGGTCCCGGAATCGGTCTACACCAGCCTCTACCTGACCCCCGGACTCCCAGCGATGGCGCCGGTGGTCACCGCGCGGGTCAGAGTCGGCGGCCACGAGGGACGCTTCCGTCTGGTCGGCCTGGACGTCTTTGCCGAAGGACCCTTTCGCGGCGAACTGCCCGGTGCGATCGACGGCGAGACATCGCTCGCCGACTGGCTCGCGCGACCGGACGCCGCCGCGCTGAGCCGGTCCGCGGCGACCCATCTGGCAAGCCAGGCCGGCGGGCGTATCGAGGTGCAGTCCCAGGGCCGGCCCCACACCCTGGAGGTCATCGCCGTCTACGACAATGATTCCGCCGGCAGCCGGGACCTGATCGTGGTCGATATCGCGACCGCCCAGGCGCTCACCGGGATGCACGGCTACCTGAGCCACATCGACCTGGCCATCGACGACGAGGATCTGCCGACGCTGCGCGGCCGTCTGCCGACACCGCTGCGGATCGTCAGCATCGCCGACCAGACCCGCGGAACCGTCGGCCTGTCCGCGTCGTTCGAGCTCAACCTGACCGCGATGAGCCTGCTGGCACTGCTGGTCGGGCTGTTCCTGATCTTCAACGCGATGAGCTTCTCGATCGTGCAACGCCGCAACCTGATGGGCCGGCTGCGCGCGCTCGGGGTCCAGGCGGACGAACTTTCGCGCCTGATACTGGCCGAGGCGCTGGTCCTCGCGCTGGTCGGAACCGTCGTCGGTATCGCCCTGGGGGTCTGGCTGGGTCAGGGGCTCACCGCGATCGTCGCTGCCACGGTCAGCGAACTCTACTATGAGGTCGCCGCCGATGCCGTGCAGCTCAGCGGGTCCTCGCTGGCCAAGGCCGCCCTGCTGGGAATCGGCGGCACCCTGGTCGCCGCCTGGCTGCCGGCACGCCAGGCGGCCCGCACACCGCCGCTGACGACCCTGTCGCGCGCGGCACTGGAACGCTCGGCGCGCGACCGGCTGCCGATGCTGGCATTGATCGGCGGCCTGCTGGTGCTGACGGGGCTGACGATCGCCTTCCTGCTCCCCGGCGGGGTGGTCGCCGGATTCGCCGGGCTGTTCGTTTTGATTCTCGGTGCCGCACTGATCACCCCGCTCGGCCTGCGGCTGATCCACTGGCTGTTCGACCGGCTGCCCGGCCGCGGGGTCTGGCGCATGGCGGTGCGCGATCTGGACCGCCATCTGTCACGCCTGGGAACCGCCGCCGCGGCGCTGATGGTGGCGCTGTCCGCCAGCGTGGGGGTTACGGTGATGGTCGAGAGCATGCGCGAGTCGGTCAGCGACTGGCTGGGCCAATTGCTGACCGCGGACCTGTACATCGCCGCCGAGGGCTTTCAGGAAGGATCGTCGCTGCCGGACCACATTGTCGCGACGGTTACGCGCCTGCCGGAGGTCAGCGCCTTCAGCAGCTATCGAGACCGGTCGCTGCAGCTCGACGGCCGGCGACTGCAACTGGTCGCCGCCGGGCTCGCCCCCGCCTCGCGTGCCGGGTTCGAGTTCACCGCACGCGGCACCTCCGACCCCTGGGCCCTGTTCGACCAGGGCCAGCTGCTGATCTCGGAGCCGCTTGCCCACCGGCGCGGCCTTCGCCCCGGCGACCATCTGGGCCTGCCGACACCCGGCGGCGACAGGAACATAACGATCGCCGCAGTGTTCCGCGACTTCGCCAGCGAACACGGCCGGATGTTTCTCGACCGCCAGGCCTACCAGCGCTATTGGCCCGACGAGACGGTGGATACGCTGGCGCTGTTCTCCGACCAGGGGGGCAGGGCCCTGTCACGGGCGGCCGGCGAGGCGCTGTCGGACGACGAGGGGCTGGTGTTCACCGAGGCACGCGAGATCCACGAAGAGTCGATGGCGGTGTTCGATCGCACCTTCCGAATCACCCAGGTGCTCCGTCTGCTGTCGCTGCTGGTGGCCTTCATCGGGGTGCTGACCGCACTGATGGCGGTGCAGCTGGAACGCAGGAAGGAATATGCGGTACTGCGGGCGCTCGGTCTGACCCGGCGACAGGTCAGTGCACTGATCCTGCTGGAGTCCGGCGCGCTCGGCCTGCTGGCCGGACTGCTCGCGGTTCCGACCGGCATCGCGATGGCATGGGTGTTGACCGAGGCCATTCAGCTGCGCGCCTTCGGTTGGAGCATGCCGCTTATCGTGTCTCCGGGGCCACTGTGGCTGACGGCCGGCATCGGCGTGCTGGCGGCACTGCTGGCCGGCGTCTACCCGGCATGGCGTGCCGCCTGGCACGATCCCGCCCCACTGCTGCGCGAGGACTGAGTATGCTGCGCCTGTTGCTGGTCATCGCCGGGGTCTCACTTGCCGCCTGTGAACAGCCCAGGTCGCCGCCGTCGGCACCGGGTGCGATCCGGGTCGACCAGCGTATGGGGGCGGCACCGGACCCGGGATTCGCCCGCGCGCTGGAGGTGCGTCCGTTTGACTTCCCCGGGGACCATGGCGCCCATCCGGATTACGCAACCGAGTGGTGGTATTTCACCGGAAATCTCCGGGATGCCGGCGGTCACCGCTTCGGCTACCAGCTCACGCTCTTCAGGGTCGGCCTGCGACCCGGAGAGCCGATCCCGGATTCGCGCTGGCGCGCCCGGCAGCTCTATATGGGGCACCTGGCCGTCAGCGACATTGGGTCGGCGACGCACTACCGGGAGGAGCGTTTCAGCCGCGCCGCTGCCGGGCTCGCCGGGGCCGCAGCGGATCCCTTGCAGGTCTGGCTGGGTCCCTGGTCGATCCGGGGCGCGGACCACGGGCTGTTTCCGCTGCACCTGAGCGCCCGGACCGAAGAAATCGCGCTCGACCTGAGCATCGGGCCCGGTTCGAAGCCGCTGGTCGCGCAGGGCGAAAACGGCCTGTCGCGTAAGAGTGCCGCGCCGGGCAATGCATCCTATTACTACTCCTTCACCCGTCTGCCGACCAGCGGCGAACTGCGCGTCGGCGACCGGCGCTACCAGGTCACAGGAGACTCCTGGTTCGATCGGGAGTGGTCCAGTTCGGCGCTGGGTGCGGACCAGGCCGGTTGGGACTGGTTTGCGCTGCATCTGGACGACGGCCGCGACCTGATGTTCTATCGTATGCGCGGCAAGGATGGACGGGCACAACGGTTCAGCGGCGGCGTTCTGGTGGACAGCGATGGTTCAGTGCACAGCCTCAGCCTCGACGATGTGGAACTCGGGCCGACGCGGACCTGGCAAGCCGCAGACGGCGTCGCCTATCCCGTTGCCTGGCGCCTGAGCGTTCCGGGTTCCGGACTGGACCTGATCGTCGAGGCCGCATTCGACGACCAGGAGATGGACGTCTCGGTGCGCTATTGGGAAGGGGCTGTGCTGGTGTCCGGCAGTCACAGCGGCGTAGGCTACCTGGAGCTGAGCGGCTACGCACACTAGTGGGCAATCAATTCCCGAAGGCGCCCGATCGCCAATGGCCGATCCGGGCGCACCGCGATGCATTGCGCCGCCTCGCCCGGATCGAGTGGTTCGCGATCCTGGAGCTGCTCGGCGAGCACCGTCAGATCGGCGTCCGAGACATTGTCGCTTTGACTGCGGCGGGCGAGGATGCGCTGGCGCAGTAACTCGGGCGCTGCATCGCAGTCGATGATCACGAACGGTACCTGCAGGGACGCTGCCAGTCTGCTGAACCTGGCCCGCTGCGTCCGTTTCAGGAAGGTCGCGTCGACGACCGCGACATAGCCGGCGTCGACGACGTCTCGTGTCTGGGCCTCCAGGCGCGAATAGGTCTGCCCGGTCAATTCCGCCGTGTAGGCCCCAAGATCCGTCGCGTCCAGGCCCGGCACGATACCCAGAAGGCGCTTGCGCTCCAGGTCCGATCGGAGGCATACCGCCCGCAGGATGCCCGGCAGGCTGCGGGACAGGTGGCTCTTGCCGCTGCCGGACACCCCGCGCATGATGATCACCGCACCCTGCTGCGGCACCGTGAGTCCTTGTGCGAACGCCAGGTAGGCGTCCAGCTCCGCGTGCACGGCGTCACGTGCGCGCGGGTCAAGGTCGCCCTGGCCGCAGCGGATCGCGGCGATCTTGGCCCGCACCAGTGCACGGTAGACCTCGTAGAAACGCAGCACGGCCAGGCCTTGATAGTCGCCGCCGTCCTGCAGGTATCGGTTCAGAAAACGGTAGGCGAGGTCGGGTCGGGCGCGCTCCTGAAGATCCATGGTCAGGAATGCGGTATCGCTCATCGTATCGATCCACCTCAGCCCCGGATTGAACTCGATCGCGTCGAACACGACCGGACAGCCCTCGATCAGCGCGACGTTGCCCAGATGCAGGTCGCCGTGGCACTCGCGGATGTGACCGGCACGTTTGCGTGTCTGCAAGACGCCGTCCAGGCGGCGGCGCTGCGCGGCCGTCCACGCTGCCAACGGTTGCAATGCATCTGTGGCCTCGGGCGCATGCGCCCGGATATAGGCCAGGTTCTCGGTCATCGGGGCGTAGGCCACATCCGGACTGCCGAAGGATACCGCCGGGTCGCAGCTGTCGATGACAGCGTGGAAACGGGCAACCTCGCGGGCCAGGGATTCGATCAGATCGCTGTCGATCCGGTCCACCAGATTGGACAGGATCGCATCCGGATCGAAGCGGCGCATGCATACCGCCCAGTCGATCGCCGCTCCGTCGCCGTCCATCCGTGGCGCCTCGATCGACCCGGTGACCGCGCAAACCCGCAGATAGATCTGTGGCGCCAGCCGTCGATTCAGGCGCAGTTCCTCGAGACAGGCCTTGTGGCGGGCCTCGAGATCGACGAAGTCGAGGAAACCCAGATCCAGGGGTTTCTTGAGCTTATAGGCCAGATCACCGGCCAGGATCACGCTGGAGATGTGGGTGTCGATCCGGCGCCGCGCAGCACCACCCTGAGGCCAGGACGCGGCCCGCATGAGCGACCTGGCCAGGGCCTCGTGCTGCTCGAGTGTCTCTATGCCCACAGGTACCTGCCTCGGATTGACAAGGCCCATTGTCAGCGATCCTCGACGCTGAATAAACTAAAGCGTCACAATTCAGAGCCGGCGAATATGATGCAAATGGCCAGCGAGGGCGAACTCCCGGTTTCGTCTGATTTCGAACTTATCGGCAGATGGCTGCCGGTCGACGACACACGACTGCTCGAACTTGGCTGCGGGGCCGCCTTCACCACGCGGCGCCTGGCCGAGGCGTTCGCGGTGCGCGAGATCATCGCGATGGAGGTCGACCGGATACAGCATGAAAAGAACCTGCTGATCCCCGACCTGCCACAGGTGACTTTCGCGTTCGGAGGCGCCCAGGCAATCGACCTGCCCGACGAATCGGTCGACGCGGTGATCATGCTCAAGTCCCTGCACCACGTGCCGGTCGGCGACATGGACCGGGCGTTCACCGAGATTGCCCGGGTGCTGCGTCGGGGTGGATTCGCCTATATATCCGAACCGGTCTACGCCGGCGCATTCAACGAGATCCTGTGCCTGTTCAATGACGAAAAATCCGTGCGCGAGGCGGCCTTCGAGGCAATTGCCCGGAGCGTGGCAACCGGACAGCTCGAACTCGAACGCGAAATGCATTTCCTCAGCACCAGTCGTTTTACGGGTTTCGAGGAGTTCGAGCAGCGCATCATCGGCGCCACGCACTCGGAGTTCGATATCGACGACACGCTCTATGAAGAGGTCAAGGCGCGCTTCCTGCCCCATCTCGACGGGGAAGGCATCGCTGAGTTCCTGAATCCCATGCGCGTGGATCTGCTGCGTAAACCGCACTGAGTCGCGGTCGTCGCCGCTGGGCCGGCCGCGAAGATCGTGTTAGCTTATCAAGTTCAATGAGATTGACTTGATGCGCAAGCACGCAGTGAATAGCGCTCCGGCGTGTTCGATGAGCGGGCGTCTGCCGCGGGGAAGCGGCAGTCGAGCCTCCGCGGACGGATTCACGGCGTCCTGCGGGTCGAATGCGCCGGAGCGCAAAGTGCCAAAGTCAATGCGTTGACGTTAACCCAGCGATTCCGCCACCCCGCGAGTGAACCATGCTCAGCCTGATCCTGTTTCGACACGGCAAATCCGATTGGGATGCCCCCTACGCGAGCGACCACGAACGGCCCCTGGCACAGCGTGGCCGCGACGCGTCACGCGTGATGGGGCGCCTGCTCAGCCACACGCGACAGATTCCCGAACTGGCGGTCAGTTCATCGGCGCTGCGCGCACGCGACAGCCTGCACCTCGCGGCGCGCGCAGGCCGCTGGCATTGCCCGATGCGCATCGAGAGTGCGCTCTACGAGAGTTCGGCGCCCGACGTGCTGAACTGGGTCAAGGGACTGGAAGAGAATCCCGGGTCGCTGCTGCTGACCGGCCACGAACCGACCTGGTCGGACCTGGCCGGCCGACTGATCGGGAACGCGGTGTTGAAGGTCCCTACCGGTGCAATGCTGCGTATCGATCTGGATGTCGAGCGCTGGGGACAGCTCGCATTCGGACTCGGCGAGCTGCGCTGGCTGTTGCCCCCCAAACTGTTGATCAGGGCCAAAAACGGCAAATGACCGGGGACAGGCCACGCTGAGCGGGGTTCAGCGCTGCTTCCACTTGCCGCCGCCGTCCTGGTACCAATAGCCCGGCAGCGCCTCCTGCACCCAGACCTTGGCAAAGGTCGTGCGCACATCTCCCTCCCACTCGGGATGGCCGTTGGCGCTGGCGATCTCCCGATACAGCTTGGCACGATCGGCGTTTTCGTCGGCGACCAGTTTCTTCACCTGATTGCGTTGGGCCAATGGCACGGCCGCAAGATCACGCACCGTCACCGAACCCTTGTTGTCGAATCCGATTGCACCGCTGCGATAAAAGGGCGCCAGTTGCGATTGGCGCCGCCCCATACTCGCACGAATCGCGCTGATCGAGGGGGTGTTGATCTTGATGTCCGCCTGCGCGGCATGGGCCGCCGGGACCAGGCGCTCGAGCAACAGACCGAAGGCCATCGCCAGCGGGTGGGGCCGTGTCGAATGCGACTGTTTGTCGTCTTGCTCGGCCGGCGGCGGCGCCTGCTCGCTTGGCTCACCCGGCTCGCTCTGCAATACGTCTCGCACGATCGTCCGTGCGGCCTCTTCGGCGGCGGCCGCCGGGAAATAGATGTTGATGGTCACACAGGCCGTCAACGCCAGCGCCATCAATGGAAATCCGAGTGTCTTGCTTGCCATACCCCGTCCTGTTCGACTCATTGAATCTGTGCCCCCTCGACCTGTATCTGCTGCAGGCGTTTTACCAGATCACG
>Ga0316190_10001742_pt1 | contig 15818 bp, 15 predicted proteins | sample Eddworburrow2_MG_FD_204929 | JGI IMG/M metagenome (GOLD analysis project Ga0316190, IMG submission 204929) | Coastal sediment microbial communities from Maine, United States - Eddy worm burrow 2 | ecosystem: Environmental > Aquatic > Marine > Coastal > Sediment | place: USA: Maine | collected... | reverse complement strand
CTGTTTTGTAGTGAACTTCTGTAAATACTGCTACTTCATATTTGCTATATCCTTTATCGAGTAACTTAAGTGTATTTGCACGGCGGGTTAATAAATGTTCTTATAAGCCAATCTTTTTTGCCATTAAAATTTTTTAAAATTAACTTTGAATTCAAGTCTATAAATTTGACTTGATTTATTAGTTTATTTTTTATTTCTTTTTGTATTTTTGTCCAAGGAATAAATTCTTTTTCACAACTATTAATACAAAGTCCAGCTGGTTTATTATCAGCTGGTCCTCAGTGTACTATTTGTGATGTTAAATCTTTAGTTTTCATATTATGTGACTTTTTCCGAGTTGGTTAAGCTTTAGCTTTATTATATGGCCAGCTACGATAGGTGATTTTGTGTGTTCAGAGTATATTTTAATAGCTAGTCTATCATTTTACTATATAAAAATCAATATTTTACTTTCCACCATATTAAATATGATACAGCAAAATCATTAGGAATTTTTATACTAAAGAAGATGTAGAGTTTATTAGTATGGTTGTTAAAACTGCTGAGTTGGAAGCTCAAGTTGTAAAATTATTCTAAATAAAGACGGAGTACACTAAGTATACTCCGTCTCTTGCTTTATTTAAGCTGATTTAATTGCTATCATAAGTATATGATTGCATACCTTAAAGGACAAATAAAAAATAAAGATGAACGTTCGGTTATTTTGTTAGTTAATAATATTGGCTACCAAGTTAATGCAGCAGAGCATGTACTTATAAAATCTAAAGTAGGTTCAGAACTTGAGGTTTATACGCATATGCAGACATCTCAGCGAGATGATACCCAAGAGCTATTTGGTTTTATTAGTTATGAGGAGTTAATCTTCTTTAAAAAACTAATAAGTATTTCGGGAGTAGGTCCTAGGTCTGCTTTGGCAACATTATCTATAGCTAAGCTAGCTACACTTAAAGAAACAATAGTTAGTGGTGATCCTAGTTTATTGCAAAAAGTTGCTGGTATTGGTAAAAAAACAGCTGAACGTATTATAATAGAACTTAAAGATAAGATTAAAGATATTTCTGGTACTTATAATTTGGTTGATGGTGACCTTATGGGAGCTTTAGAGAATCTGGGTTATAGGGCAGAAGATATCAGGAGTATTATAAATAAGATACCAAGCGATATTGAGGATAGTTCAGAGCGTCTTAGGACAGCTCTTAAGTTACTAGGTAAATGAATTTAGTTGAAATTACAGATAAAGCTGACTGGGATAATTACTTAAGTGAGTACTCAAAAGTTAGTTTTCAGCAAAGTTGGGAGTGGGGAGAATTTCGTAAGTTAATTGGTTATTCGGTATTAAGATTAGGTTTATTTGATGATAGTAGTAGGATTAAATTATTGTTAAGTTTGGAGTCCCGTAGTTTACCTATGTTTACTGGTAATGTCTGGTATGTTCCACGATTCCAATTGGCTGGAGGTAAAAATAAACGGCAAGAATTGATAAAGAAATTCGTTGAGTTATTTACTCAAAAATACAATGGAACGTTTTTACGTATTATGCCTGATTGGTCTGAGACAGAGGACATTGATTGGAAGGATATGGGATTTAAGGATCCAGAGGTTTTACTTAATCAGCATGAAGTAGGAGTTACTTGGCTAACTTCACTGGTAATTAGTGAAGAAGAATTATTAAAAAACATGCACCAGAAGACTAGATATAATATCAATCTAGCTAAGCGTAAAAGGGTTATTGTGAAGCAACAAGATAAGAATATAGGTAAGTTTTATAAACTAATCAAACATACCGGAAGTAAACAAAAGATCAAAGTTTTTTCACAAAATTATTATGATAAATTGTTTAATTTAGCTAGTAAATTCTTGGTAGTTGAGGTGTTCACTGCCGTGTATAAAAATAGTGAGATAGCTACTGCTATGGTGGTTGGCTATAAAGATACACTAACTTACTTATATGGTGGCTCATCTGTTAAATACAAAGAAGTTATGGCACCATATTTATTGCACTGGGAGGTTATGAAATGGGCAAAACAAAAAGGGTATAGGCAGTATGATTGGTGGGGTATAGAAAGGAATTATGGTCAAAAAGAAAGTGTTAAGAAAGTAAATAGTTCGTTGGCTGGAGTCACTAGATTTAAGAAAGGTTTTGGTGGGTCAGAATTTATTTTTTCTGGTACTCATGATTATAAATATAATATAAAACAATATAAGTTACTGAAGTTATATAAAAAATTTAGAAGTATTTTAAATATACTTTTTAGTTCAATAAGGGATATGCGTAAATAATAATTAAGGTATAAGTTTTTTATGGTTTTCATTTTGTACTCTTTTAGAAGAGTGGCCAGCTTGATGAATTGGGTTTTTTAAAAATTAAAAATATATATTATTGTTAATAAGTTTACTCTAATACTAAAATACCTCTTAATTAAGAGGTATTTTAGTATTAACTATCTGGAGCGGCAAAATGTATTATGGTTTCATTTTGAAGTGTAACTTTTTTAGGTAGAGTTAGTTACCTATTATATCGATAAGTATTGGTTGGAATATAATATCTTCATTTTCAAGGTCATCGTAAACAGCTATTTTGAATTGGTGAGTTCCATTTTGAATAGAATTTATTGTTATTTTTTGGGATTCATTGACAAGAGATTTTACTCCAGATATAGGTTTACTTAACACTTTAGTATTACCAACATAATAATCAACTCTTCTGATACCTCGATGTGAATTAACAGAGAATGTGGCTATGAAATTATTTTCAGAAAGAACTTTTGGTGCTTGAATATTTGTTATTTTTGGTTTGTCTTTTTTAAGATGAATATCATCAAATTTGGTAGGGGTTTCCCCTTGAGTAATATTTTGTTCTTTTAACCATTTTTCTATTGGTATTTCCCAGCTAGTGTAGTTAGATTCTTCCCAGGGTTTGTTCGGGGCTGGTCCAGATATGTTTCCTGGTCTTACGTAATGTAAGATATTATGAACCTCTGAAAAGGTTTTTTCTATTTTAGTTGTAGATGGGGTGTATTCTGTGGCAAGGAGCCCTGAATTTGAGTCAACTGATACTTTGTTTTTAAAATTAAACTTACCATTTATCATGGGTTTGGTTGATGTGTTGTATCCTTCTGGGGTTGAAAAAAACTCGATAGCAGTATCACCTAGGATACGTTTCATAAAAGCGTTCCAAATAGGAGAAGCAACTGCCCCTCCAGTAGCCCCCTTACTCATTGTTGAATTGTCATTATTACCAACCCAAACAGCCACTGCAATTGATGGGGTATAGCCTATGGTCCATGCATCACGAAAGTCATTTGTGGTTCCTGTTTTGGCAGCTACGGGGCGTTCTCCTAAGAATAGATAATTATTTGGACCAAAAGTAAGTTGTCTTGCTTCATTGTCAAATAGTATAGAATTAACAAGCTTAGCTATTTGGGGATCAAAAATTTGCTCACCCTCATTTTTTTTGGAATTATTGTCTAGTAAAACTCGTCCTTTACTGTCTTCTATTTTAAGGATGCTGACTGGTTTATGGTAAATACCTTCTCTAGCAAAGGTGTTGTAAGCACTTAAGTGTTCAAGCATGGTGACCTCAGCACCCCCTAAGACAATAGATAAACCAAAACGAGACCTATCCTTAAAGGTTGAGTAGTGAAGCTTGTCAGCAAAATTTAAAACCTTATCAATACCCACCAAATAAGTTGTTTTTACTGCTGGAATATTTAATGACGAACCAAGAGATTGGCGAATAGTGACTGGTCCATGAATTGCATTATTGTAATTTTTTGGTTCGTATTCTTCGGGTTCTACTCTGAAGGTGGTAGGTAAGTCAAAAAGTATGGTGTCTGGGGTTAATCCTTCTATAAAAGAAGTGGCATAAACAATGGGTTTAAAGGAAGATCCTGGTTGACGTGGGCGTAAAGTCACGTTAACTTCGCCATCTATGTCTTTGTTGAAAAAATCTCTAGAACCAACCATGGATAGAATTTGTCCATTTTTAGGATCCATGACGAGCATAGCTGAATTACTAGCCTCAAAATTTTCTGCATTATATTCACCTTTTTCAGTAATGATTTCTTCAGCTACATCTTGTTTGAAAAGGTCTAGGGTGGTAATAACTTTAAGTCCACCATTTTCAATCACTTCCTCACCATACATGGAAGCTAATTGTTCTCTTATATAAAAAACAAAATGAGGTGCACGAATACTACTATTTGCTGTATTAAATTTGAGTTTTGTAGATTTAGCTATTTCAGATTCTTTCGTACTGATATAACCCTCAGAGACCATTGAGTTGATAATAAAATTTGTGCGTTTTGTTAGTTCGTCTTTGTGGGGTCCATATGGAGAATAGTAAGTTGGTGATTGAGGTAAAGCTGCTATGGTTGCAGCTTCGGCTAAGTTGAGCTCGGCAGCTTTTTTGTTAAAGTACCTATTACTAGCTGCTTCAACACCGTAGGCTACAGAACCATATGGTATTTCATTAAGGTAAAGTTCTAGAATTTCATCTTTACTAAATCTTTTTTCAAGTTGCCATGCTAAAATAGCTTCTTTTAACTTTCTAATGTAGGTTTTTTCTGTGGTAAGAAGTGAGTTTTTAATAAATTGTTGAGTAATTGTAGAGCCACCTTGTCCGCGACCCCCTCTTAGAACATTTGAAAGAGCAGCTCTTATTATGCTAGTAAACTTGATACCTCCGTGGGAGTAGAAGTTTCTATCTTCAGCTACAATAGCAGCCCATTTAATATGATTTGGTAAGTCTACCAGGTTAATTGGTGTGCGTTGTTCAGTATCGTAAACTTCCCATAAAATCGTAGTACCTGTGCGATCAAAGATACGGGTGGATTGTGTAAGTTTTCTATTTTCTATAACAGTAGTGGTGGGTAAGTCTTGTGATATCCAAGCAATAAAAATAAAGCTAATTATAAAAAATATTAGGGTAGCGGAGGTGCCCCAGATAAGTAGTCGTTTAAATATAGTCCTTTTTACTTTTGGATGTTTTGACTGAGTTGGAATACGACGAGGTGACTGTTTTTTGAGATTGTTTGAAGTACTACGTACTTGACCTTTACGCCAACCCTGAGGAGATTTTACATTGTATTGTTTGTTGGGCACAGAAAATTAATTTATTATTTTTGTTTAAATGACCTTAATATTTTTAGGTTATCTTTACCAAGAATATCTAGTTTATCTTTAGGAGTTTCGAGTATTATATTGATATTTTTTAGTTTGGGGTGAATGATCAAAAATTTGAAACATTTCAGCACCTACTTAACGGTCTCGTTCTGGTACATTTTGTATACCGTCAGCTATAGAAACATGTGTACTGAATAACATATTTTAATTTTATAAATTTTAATTATATTAACCTTTATTTAGTGTAACATAATTAGGTGGTTTGGTTTTTACTTTGTGAATCGTTTGGGAATTGGTGAGCCTTATTAGTAGTTGGGATATTGGTTAATTGACTCACATGAAACATTATTTGATCTGTTATAGAATGTAAAAGATCATTGTTAATACTTTTTTCTGAATAGTGTTTAAATGAAATAGGTTTACCTATAACTATTTCAATCTTTTTTCCTTTAAGAATAAAGTCAGTGACAATATCTTGAGGTTTTGAAAATTTTCGACCACCCCTTTTGTGATGTGGTTCGCCTGTTGTTATAATTCCTATAGGGAGTACTGGAAGTCCACTTCTGATAGCTAGTCTAGCAACTCCTGTTTTACCTCTTCTTAGAAAGGTCCCTTCTGGGACTCGCTCAGCTTCTGGAAAAATACCAACTAGGTCGCCCTTCTTAAGCCAACTAAGGGCAATATTAATACATTCGTTACCTGGATTTCTAGGGTTAACCAAAATACAACCAGCTAGGTTGGTAGTAATGTATTTTGCTATCCAGGGACCATATGTTCCTCGGTTTGCGATAAAGTGAACTTTCTTTTTATAAATGGGAAATAATATTCCTATGATTACAAGAGGATCTAGTTGAGATATGTGATTTCCAGCTATTATAAAAGGTATATTTTTGGGTAAATTTTCAAGACCTTGGATAGATGAGATAATTATTTTTTTAAGTAATGGAAAAAAAATAAAAAAAATTATTCTATATAGCACAAACTTTATTTGAGATATTTAAGGGGTTTTATATAATTGATTCTATTTTTGGGATAATTTGCTTTTTGCGAGAGACTATCCCGGGAAGCACAGCTAAATTATTATTAACTTCTACCCCAAAGGCTTTTTTTATAAGATTTATTGTGGTGTCGTTATAAGTTATGGATGTTGCGACTTTGTTTAGAATATCTATTATAAAAAATAATGTATCTGATAGAGCATTGTCTTTTGTGTGTTTTATGAGGGATTCTTTAATTTCTACTTTTCTATCCAGGATAGCCTGGGGGTTGGTAGTTTCTGCTACGCTAATACGTAGTTTATTCGAACCTATTTGAAATATTTTACTATCCATAAGGATTATTTCTTCTACACTAAGGTCTGATATTTCAGATTTGGCCTTAAACATTTCAGAGGCTAGTTCGTGTATATCTATCTGGGCGATTTTAGCTAGAGCTTCGGCGATTTCCTTGTCTTCTTTTGTTGTTGTGGGGCTTCTGAATTCTAGGGTGTCAGAAATAATACCACTTAACATAATACCAGCTATCTCTTTGGTAATACGATGTAATTCTGGATTAATAAGTGTGTAGATTAGAGAAGCAGTAGAAGCCATAGGGCGCATCATAACACTTATTGGAGTTGGGGTTGATATACTGCCTTTGAGCTGGTGATGGTCTATTATTTCTATTAATTTGGCCTCATGAATATTTTCCAGTAGTTCATCTGGGTTATTAGTATCAACAATAATAATTTCATCTTTATTTGAGATTTCTTTTAGGATTTCTGGTGTATTAAAGCCAAAGTAATTTAGTACATATTTGGTTTCCTTGTTTAGATTTCCAAGGATATGGGCAGTAGCGGGTCTTTGCTTTATGTTAGATAAATACCAAGCGTAAGTAATTGCTGAAACAACACAATCAGTATCTGGAATTTTATGTCCGAAAATTTTTATCATATATTTTATGGAAATAAATGAATTTATTTATTTTCTATTTCTTTGTTTTCTTTTGAGGTGTCAGTATCTTCTGAAACTGTAGATATATCATTTTCTGTTTCTGTGGTTACTTCTTGGGAGTCTTCTAGTTCTTGTGGAGTTTGGGTTTTATCACTTGTTTCTTGGTCGGCTATTGGGTTTAGGTTACCGTTTTCTTTGGTTTCGCCACTATCTTCATCTATCACATCAATACGCCAACCAGATAATTTGGCTGCGAGTCGTACATTTTGACCACCTTTACCAATAGCTAACGATAGTTGATCTGTTTTGACATAAGCTCGTCCAATATGTTCTTCTTCGTCTATTTCAACTCTTTGTATTTTGGCAGGAGATAAAGAGTTGCCAATAAATTGAGCTGGATTTTCAGCATATTCAATGATGTCAACTTTTTCTCCACCTAGCTCACTGATGATAGTTTGTACTCTGGCACCACGTTGCCCTACACAAGAACCAATTGGGTCTATATTTTCTTCCTTAGCACTAACTGCTATTTTTGATCGTGAACCAGCTTCTCTAGCTATAGAGCGAATAGAAACAGAACCAGCAGATATTTCTGGAACTTCTATCATAAATAATTTTCGAATTATTTCTGGGTGTGAGCGAGAAACTACTATTTCCGGACCCTTAGGAGTTTGGTTTACCTCTTTAATATAGAATTTAAAACGATCACCTATGTGATAAAATTCTCCATTAATTTGCTCATTGTGTGGCATGATAGCCGTAGTATTTTCTAAATCTATTAAAATTACTTTTGCTTCTATACGTTGTATCATACCGTTAACAAGTTGGTGTTCCTTTTCTTTAAAAGAGTCATATGTCATTTCTCTTTCAGCTTCTCTAATTTTTTGAATAATAACTTGTTTAGCAGTTTGAGCAGCCATGCGTCCATAGTCGTTTGGTACCTCTAGCTGTACTTTTAATTCTTCTCCTAGTTTGATATTAGGTTTTACAGATGTAGCCTCAGAGAGACTTATCATTGTTTTTGGATTAAAGTGAGGTTCCTCTTCTTCTGATTCATTATCGGTACTAGTGGAGGTAGATTCTTTGACTTCTAATTTTTCACCATCAGCTTCGTGAGCCTCTTTTTCTTCTTGTTCTTTTTGATAGCGTTCTGCAAGTTCGTTATCAACAACTTCTTTAATATCAAAGACATCAGAAGATCCTGTCTCCATATCAAATTTTACTTTTATATTTTGTTGTTTGTTGCCAAAATCTTTACGATAGGCAGCGGCTAGAGCGAGTTCAATTGTTTCAACAATTGACTCAACTGAGAGATTTTTTTCTTCAGCTATTTGTTGGATAGCACTAATTAGTTCATTAGACATATTGAAAGAATTATTTAATTGTAACTTAATGATTTTTTAAAATTTATTATTTCTAATCTTGTTTACTTTTGGGGTAAAGAATAAGGTGTGGATCATCCACACCTTATTCCTCATACCAAGGGGAGTATATCACTCATGAGCCAAAAAGCAAGCCCACCCTAGGTTTTATTAGGGTGGGTTTGCTTTGAAGTATTTAAGTACGAGCTATTGGAGGTGGTGGAATGCTTTTATCAGTGTTAGGAGTAAAAGATTCGTTATTTTGAAATACTTCTTTGGTTTCTGTTTTAGGTATTTCTGAGGATGTAGATTCTTTAGTGGAAAATGTTTCATCATAAATATTTGGTTCGTTAGATAGTTTATCAGTAGTATTACTTTCGGTAGTTTTTATTTCTTCATTTTTTTCAGGTTTGGTGGTGACCCAACTGATAGCACCAATAACTACTATTGCAACAACAGATAAAATGATAATGATAATGTTACTATCTGAAGGAGTATTTTTTGTGTTAGTTATGGGTATAGTACTTGATGTGTTAGTTGTGTCTAGTGAAGAGTCATCTGTATTAATTATTTCTTCAATGTCAGTATCATGTTCGGCATTAGATTTTTCTACAGACTTGGGGGGTATTTTTTTCTCTATTTGTTTTTCAGATTTTTGTATATTAGATTTGGTAGCTAATTTATTCAATTGTTTTTCAGATTTTTTTTGTTGAATATTAGCTGTAAGAATGTTAGTTATTTTTTTATTTGATAGTTTTGTATTAGGGGTTTCTTCTTTTATTAATACAGTCGAATGTGTTTGTTTTCGTGGCGTAATCAAGGCAAACTCGTTTAGGTCATAGCTAGTTTTAGGTGTCGGTTCTACAAGGAAAGCTAGAGTATTTGAAGCTTCACTTTGTTTTGAATCTTGATCCATTGCTTTGGTATAAACTAAGTGTACACCAGGAGATAATTCTTGGCTTGGCTTGTAAGCAAAGTTTGTGACTTTTGATTCATGGTTGCTAACATTTATTGATCCGTCTAGTTTTCCGTCTATGAAGAATTGAACCTCTTGGTCGTTATGTGCAAGCCCTATTATAGGAGTATCACTTTTATTTACAGACCCACTAAGTGGTTTGAGTAAAGTTGGAGCGATTGGTTGTCCGCCAGATTTAGCTTGACTACCTATTAGCCAGTTTATTTCAGAAGGTGTTTTGGCATCGCCTATGTGTACCCCAAGAATTACGTCTGTACGTTTACTTTGATTACTAAGAATGTTGACACTTTCGGCACTGATTTGATGCCAACCAGGATTTAGATTTTCAGGAGTTTCTAACCTAAATTTAATTTTAGTACTATCGGTTAAGTTTTCTTTTTTAAATTCGAAGGTTTTTACAATTTGTCCGTCGATATAAATATTTAGATCAGTATATTCATCAGTAATACCTAGGATGTTTGGTCGTTGCCAATTTAAAGAATTATGTTCAAGTGAAACGATCGGAGCTTCCATGTGGGGAGCCACGGTAAAGGTTTTGTAAAATGATTCTTGACTACGGTTTTTTTCATCTTGAGACCTAGCTACTGTATAGATAGTATGCTCACCATACTTTAGAGCTAAAAAAGGCTTGTAGCTCCAGTGAGCGGTACCTGATATATCATTTATTACTTCGGCACGTCCATTGTAGGTACCATCGATATAAACATCCACCAAGGTATCATTGTGAGTTACTCCGGTAATGTATAGTTGTGAATTGTGAGTCAGGTTACCATTGAGCGGAGATAGTGTGGTTGGAGCTGGAATGCTATTTAAGACGGCAGCTTGAAGTGTATTCGGTTTAATTAGGGTTATACTTGTTAGTATCCCAAGCATGACGAAACAGGTTTTTGCAAATGAAAACAAATTATTAACTTTTTTTTGTTTTTTTCTGCGTATTAAATATGTAGGTGTCATATGTGTAGGTTTCTTTTTAAGTACTAATAATAAAGACCTTTGGTCTTGTAACTTAGGTACCTAAACCTACTTTATCACCTAAGTTTGAGTATTTTCACTTGCTCTTAACCTCGGTAATAAAATGGGTTGAGAGCTACTTAAGTATGATAATTTGGACACTTTATTTTAAATGTACTATTTTATTTCAGTGCTATTTTACCACAAAGAAAATAAAACAAAACCCCCTAGAAATAAGGGATAATTTGTGTTTTTACTTAAAGTTTAGGTTTTGTAAGCTATAACTAGCTTGGTGGGGATATGTTTTTAAAATGAGTAAGGTTTATTTTTGTTGAGTTGGGTAGCTTAATAATACCAATAACATCAATGCGCCATCTTTGAGATTCTGGGTATTTTTGATCTATTAGGTATAATTGAGCTGTTTTTTGTAATTTGATAATTTTACTGTGAGTAACTTTTTCTTCAGGATAACCAAAATCTATTGAGCTTCTGGTTTTAACTTCAACAAAGACTATTTCTTTGGTTTTTGGGTCGTTAGCTATGACATCGATTTCGCCTACTCGTTTTTGCCAGTGACCACCTAATATGTGATATTTTTGACGGATTAGGTATTTTTTAGTTAGATTTTCACCATACTTACCGATAGATATGTTTTTATTATTCTTACTCATAATTAATAAAGTATATTAAAACCGCATGGAAGCGGTTTTAATAGAGAGTATAATAGTTGGTTATTTAAGATATTTTTGTTTTTCTTTGAATCTTTTTGTCTCAGAGGATTTTTGTTTACCAGAGGTACTGTACCAATGAAATATCCTGGATGTCCAGTATATAAAACCTAATATCCATATAATAAGCCAAAATGGAGCAGATAAAAATATAACAGATTGTTGACGAAAAAATATCCAGAGGAGAGCAAGAATAGTCATCCATACTAATAGACTAGATATTTTTTTTAATAAAATTTTATTAATTATATGAGGAGTTTTTTTACTTATAATTTTAAGAATAAAGTTAGCAACTATCATTGTAATAAAAAGATATATTAGGATATTATAAATTCCTGGTTGCAGGGCTCCTGGGTTAAGATTAAATATATATTTAAACGAAAAAAGAGTGGATAAATCTAGTGACATAATTTAAGTATTTTAGGTTATAGTTTTTTGAAATATTAAACCAAAGTGGTATTCTCCTGGGGAGAATTCTTTTATTTTAGATAGCCCTAGTTCGTTGGCGTGTTTTTCGGTGGTGATTTTGTTTATTTTTTTTTCAGCTGATGGTCCTATATAAAAGCGACCAGGTAACCAGTCAATTACAAGTAAAGACCCTTTGGGTTTTAGTAGTCTGATAGTTTCTTTTAAAATAGCTTCAGGGTTTTTACTTTGGAAAAGAGTGTTGGTTAGTACAATTTTATCCAACGAGTTATCGTGAATTTTAAGAGCACCAAAGCGTTCTAGATCACTCCAGTACGTTTTGATATTATTAAGATTTTCTGTTTTGGCACGTCCTTCTATTACAGTTAAAGCACGTTTGATAATATCTACAGCGTGTACTTGTCCTGTACTGGTAGCGATGTGAGCAGCAGTAATAGTAAAATGACCAGAACCACCACAACCAAGGTCGGCAACTTTATCACCTGCTACTATTTCAAAATCTTTTCTAAGAATTCTTTCTGGATTTAAGAGGGTTGAATTTATTAGTTTGGACATATTGTTTTAAGTATGTTTTGAAATGGGTTTAAATGATTTGCGGTGAATTGTGGTGAGACCGTGTTTAGATATTGCTTGTCTGTGAAAAAGAGTACCATAGCCTTTATGTTGAGAAAAGCCATATTCTGGAAATCTTTTATTATACTCTTGCATTATATAGTCTCTGGTTACTTTGGCAACAATGGAGGCTGCGGCAATAGAGGTTATTTTATTGTCCCCTGAGACTAGATATTCGTAAGGTAAAGGGTGGGTACTGATTTCTTTGCCATCAATTAGGAGGTAGTTTGGTTTGATTTTAAGTTTAGTTATGGTATTTCGAAAAGCTTTTATATTGGCTTGTTGTATACCTATTTGGTCTATAATATTGTGACTAATTATACTTATACTATATTGTATTGCATTTTTAGTGATTTTTAGAAATAGTTGCTCGCGAGTTTTAGCTGATAGTTTTTTAGAGTCTTTAACGTCTTTGATTTTATAATTATGAGGGAGAATAACAGCAGCAGCAACTAATGGCCCAGCCCAGGCACCACGACCCACTTCATCGATTCCTGCAATATTTAGGAAGCCCTGACGTTGAAGTTTATTTTCTAATCTACGAGACGGCTTATTAATCATAAACATTGTTTAAGTATAATATAAGTTATGCTTTACAGCAATAAAAACCCCACATTAAACATGTGAGAAATTTGTGTAATTTTTATTGTAAATAATCTTAATTTTCTAGTAGTTCGTTTATTTTTTTCTCTAGAATATCTTTTGAATTAAGACCAGCTAGTTGTCCATCTATTTTACCTGCTTTAAAAAATACAAGAGTTGGAATTGAACGGATATTGAAGCGTTGAGAAATATCTTGATTTTCGTCGATATTTATTTTAGCTATCTTAATTTGGTCATTATTTGCAAGGTCTTGAGCTAGTTCATCAACGATCGGACTTTGTTGACGACATGGACCACACCATGGTGCCCAAAAATCTACCATAACTACCCCTGAGAATTCTTCTATTTCAGTGGAAAAATTTTCTTGTGTTAATTCTAAGAACATATAAAATTTAATTAATATATAATATAATTAGTCTTAAAGTGACTATTATATTATACTGTTTACTATAGGTCGGTCAAATGAGATGTAATCTAACTTACTTAAAGTATGTATATAGGGCTTGATGTGGGGGGAACAAAGATTAGAGGAGGTTTGGTCGATGTAGATTGTAAGGTTATTAAAGTAATTGAGAGACCTACCGAAGCAAAAAAAGGAAAAAAAGTAGTCATTGAGAATATTTTTTCTATATTGAATCAGCTAGATACTAAAAAAGTTAAAGGTATTGGAGTGGCGGTCCGTGGATTTGTAGATCATGATAAGGGGATAGTACGTAAAACAACAATGATGCCTGGGGATTTTAAGCGGGTCAAGTTGGCTGAAATCGTTAGATGTAAATATAAAAAACCTGTAAAGATTGAAAATGATACTAACTGTTTTGCATTAGCTGAAGCTAAGCTTGGAGCAGGAAGGGGTAAAGCTAACGTAGTTGGAATCACTTTTGGTACAGGTATCGGTGGTGGGTTGATTTTAAATGGAGAATTATATCGAGGTTTTTTGGGTGGAGCTGGTGAAATAGGTCATATGACAATGGAAGCACATTCGTATAAGTGGAACTGTGGGCAAAAAGGGTGCTTTGAATCACTTTGTTCTGGGACTGCGCAGAGTAAAATTTATAAAGAATTGACAGGTAAAGTGCTGAGTGGGCGTGAGGTGGGGGAGGCATATCACACTCAGGATAGAAAGGCAGTAGCTACTTATAAACAGATGGCACACAACCTATCCATTGCTTTGGCAAATATAATTCATTTTTTGGATCCAGATATAATAGTAATTGGAGGGGGATTTAGTGAAGTGAGGTTTTATTTTGATTCAGCTATTAAGAATATAGATAATTTTTTAGTTTATAAGGATATTTATAAGACAAAGATAAAGTATGCGAAGCTTGGGAAGAAAGCTGAATTAGTAGGTGCTACTTTATTGTTTAGGTAAAAAATGATAATAGAGGTTAGAGTAGTCCCTAGAAGTTCAAAGAGAGAACTGGCGGTTACAGGAGAAAGGAAGTATAAAGCTTGGCTAAAATCGGTACCTGTTAACGGTAAAGCTAACATGGAATTAGTAGAACTTTTGGCTAAGGAGTTTGACTGTCATAAAAAAGATATAATATTTAAGCGTGGTGAAACCTCTAAAGTAAAGACTATCGAGGTAATAGGTATCGAGCAAAGTTTGTTTTAAATCTTGACCAATTAAGCTAAATGCGATAAAATTTTTTTGAGAAATGAATTTTAAATTAATCTAATAAAGGCGGGTATCGTATAATGGTTATTACGCTAGGTTGCCAATCTGGTGATGGGGGTTCGATCCCCCCTACCCGCTCCACTGTGAAAAAGCAGCTTCAACAAGGCTGTTTTTTCTTTTACCTTGGTACAAAACCTCTGGTTCTAACATTACTTTTTGGATGACTTCTAATTCTAGGCCTTCTTTTATGGTAAGGAATGGTTTTTGTAAATCAATAGTGAGTTTTCTGTCCCTCAAGACAAAGTTCTGACCTAAGCACCTTAGAATGTTAGTTTTAATCTCAAAGTCACCTTGCTCAAACCATTTCTTGGCATAAGTAGCAAAGTTAAATGTTTTTTCAGTTAAATCAACCCAGTCCTCAAATCTTACTTCAAATTTTTCAATTTCATTATCTAATTTAGCTTTTTCTCTCACCAAGTTATTTTTCTGCTCTTTGTATTCATTGTCTGACAAAAGACTTCTGTCAGCATTCTCTGGTGAAATATATAGTTTTAATAGATTATTAATGCTCTCAACTGATTTCTGATATTGTGTTTGTAAGTTTTTCATTATAGTATCTCGCTCAGTTTCCTCAATCTCGTTCGCTTCATTAAGCACTTCAATAGTCCAGTGCATAAATTTTTCAGGTATAGTTATTGAATTTAAGTACAAAGCTATTTGCTTCTGCAATTCCTCAGTTCTAATTGTTTTCTGGGAGCATTTAATATCTTTTTTTCTTTTAGTACAGCGGTGGTAAATATAATTTGCCATTTTACTGGTAGACTTAATAAATTTAATCTTTTCTTCGCAAGTAATCATACCGCCACATTCACCACATCTTATAATGCCATTAAATGGCAGTCTTTTACTTTTTGGTCTTGGCTTACCCTTTTCACCGAGTATTTTTTGAACAAGGTCAAATTCTTCTCTGGTAATCATTTTGTCGTGGTGGCCTTGGTATAGCTCACCCCCATAAGTAAATTCGCCATAGTAAAAAGTATTAGTAAACATTTTATAGGCTGTACTCAAACCTAGTTTACCGCTTGGTTTTTTCTTATAAGCTCTGGTTCTTAAAACCCCATTCATTACTAGCTTTGGCTGTTACTTGAGAGATTGAGTATTGACCTGTCAGCATTAAGTCCCACATTCTGCGGATAATATCAAAACGCTCTGTATCCTTGAATATCTTTTTGTTACCTTGCTCTCCTTTTTTATCGTTCAAGTAGCCAATAGGTGCCGTGTGCGGTCTCCAGCCTTTCTCGGCTTTGCTTTTCATACCGCGTTTAACGTCTCTACTTAAATCAATACTAAACTGAGTTGCTACACCAAGTTCAAAAGCCATCATCATAACATTGTCTATTGGGAGATATTCTCGTCCAGGAGTAATAATGGATTTAATTACATTTTCTTGAAGTAACCATTGTATGTCACCACCGTCTTTTGGATTTC
>Ga0316190_10001741_pt1 | contig 15819 bp, 13 predicted proteins | sample Eddworburrow2_MG_FD_204929 | JGI IMG/M metagenome (GOLD analysis project Ga0316190, IMG submission 204929) | Coastal sediment microbial communities from Maine, United States - Eddy worm burrow 2 | ecosystem: Environmental > Aquatic > Marine > Coastal > Sediment | place: USA: Maine | collected... | reverse complement strand
TCCCGATCGTGATCCGGCCACGATCATCCCCGAAGGTCCCGATGGGCTGCGCGACATGATCGAGGGGTTCCTCGAGGTCGGCGCCTCAAAGTTCGTCGTGTTGCCCTCGACGGAGCCGGAAAACTGGACCGAGGAGCTCGAAGAGGTCGGCCAGGTCCTCCTGCCGTTGCAGAACTGACGCGCTCGGGTCGCTCAACCCCGATTCAGGCTCAACCGCAGGCGGTGAAGCTGATCTCGTCGTTCTGGGTTGTCACCGACGCCGACCCGTGGGACGACGCCCAGGTTTGGAGCGCTCTTGTTACGTCGGCCAGGTCGTTGGTGTTGTCCATGACCAGGTTGGTGCGTAGACAGGTGCGCCGATCGCCGGTCTGCCATGCGACATAGCGATCGCCGCCCCATCCAGAGGCAGCTTCGGCCGCGCGGTCTGGAGCCAATCCCGCGTTCTTGAACATGAGCTCCAGGCCGAACTGGCCGATCACGCCGTCATCGATCACCTCGCCGTCGGCTATCGGGTCGCCGGGGGCCCGGGCTGGCTCATCGGCGAGGAAACGGTCCGGCTCGAGGACCTGTTCACTCGAGGTCGGCGGGGTCACGAAGGCCTCGTCGAGCTGGTCGCGGCCCCCTTCGTCCACGATTGCGGTCACCAGCTCCGGCCCGTACGCATAGGGGGCGACGAGCTGATCGAGCAGAAAGGGCGGGAATGCTGCGTAGTCGGTACCCGCCCCGATCTCCTGTTCTTCGATGGCCAGCTCGAGGCGTTCGTCGTCGCTGAGGGACCCGACGTACCGATCCTCGATGTACACGGCGGTCCCCTCGATGATGGCTTGGAAGCCGAATGAGGACTCGTCGTCGACATCGTCCAGTTCTGGGCGATACAGCTCGAAGATCTGATCGTCGAGCGCGTGGGTCAGTTCGTGCACCAGAATGGCTCGAACATGAGGACTGGGTTCGACACCCCGCACGACGAGCTCACCGGTTTCAGAGTCGTAGAAGCCGACGACCGCACCGCCATAGAGCTGGCCGAGCAGGGTGTACAGATCACTGGATCGAGGCAGGAGTCGTAGCGCTCGGAGTACCGCTTCGGTCGTTTCCACCTCTTCCCGGCTTTCCTCGAAGTCCTCGAGCAGACGATCCGCGAAGGCTTGGTCCTCGAGCGCTTCCACCACCGGGCGGGTCAGGAAGCGGTGCCCGCGCTCTTGTTCGACGAAGTCGATCAGCTCGTCGAGCATGGCTTCATCGAACGGTCCGCCCGCGGTCTCGGCCGGCGTGGTGACCGGGGCGGAGGGCCCTTCTCCCGTGCCTGGAACGGACTCGGTTGGGGCATTCGGCTCAGGGATGGACGGCGTGGAGCCGTCGGGACCCTGACCATCGTCGGGTTCCGCGTCGCCCTGGGGCATTTCGGGGGCCTGCGGCGGCTCCTGGTCCGGGGTCGACGTGCAGGCGTACGCGACGAGCGCGAGCAGCCCCACAAAGAAGATGGCGACGACGACGGCAACCAGGACGCGACGCCAGTCGGTCGGAGCCCCTCGATAGAGCGGTTGCGGCCCTCTTCGGCTGTCGCGGAAACGGCGCCAGAGGGTGTCGGGAGGCACAAAGGGGGGATCGACCGGTGGCGCATACCCAGGATGTTCTGGCCATTGCCCGGGGGGTTGGGGCCGCTCGGAAGGCTCGTGATCTACATCGGTCATCAGTGCCGCCGCAAGCGAGGAATCTGGGATACCCATCTGACGGTACCGGGGTACCGACCGCGTTCCGGACCGAATCCCCCTGCCCGGTTCACGGCTCCGACAGCTCCGCCCAGCTCTGAGCCGGCTCCACCACCAGTGGGTGCTGGCGCACGGAGCGGACGACGGTGCTGATGCCATCGCCACAAGCCGCTGCGGCGACCGAGACGGTGAGCGTTCCCCGCCCGGCCAGGCCTGTGGGGATCGTGAACGAACCGGTTACTGCACCGTGTTCCCAATAGAGGGGCGCGTGTTCGGCAAGAAGCCAGGAGGGGTCGGCATCGATTTTGAGTTGCACCGGTGTCTCCTCGGCGGGATCGAGATATCGGCCCTCGAGATCCACTTCGAAATACACCCTGGTCGACTCGCCGGCGCCGGCGATGACCGGGTCACCCGCCCGAGGGTTGATCGGGACCGGAGCAACGGGTCGAAACTCGAAGCGGAGCGGCGTCACCGTTCCCGAGTCGGTATCGACCAGAACGACACGATGGTTGTTGGTGTCCGCCACGATCAAGCGGCCATCGCCCAGGTTTTCGATCCCACCCGGTTGTTTCAGGCCTTCGGTCGGCAACGTCGACAAGCGACGCCCCCGCCAGAACCGGATGGCGGAGTTGTAAGTGTCGGCCACATAGATGGTCGAGCCGTCCGGTGACGCACAGACATCCGTGGGGTGCTGGAGCCGGGCGGCGCCGGTCATGCCGTCACGGAATCCCCAGTCGAACGAGCCTTCGCCCACGATCGTGGATACCTTGCCGCGGTCGCTGAGTACACGGAGCGCGCTCGTGTCCGAATCACAAAAGGCCAGATAGTTGGGGAGCCGGGCGAGACCTGTCGGTTGGGCCAGCTCAGCGTGGGAGGCGCGCCCGTCATGGATCCCGGCGACGCCGGTGCCGGCGATGATCCCGGCCTCGGTTCCGTCCTCACGGATCCGCCAGAGTCGATTGAACGCCGCCTCGGCGACGACATAGGACCCGTCGAGGTCCATCGTGACGTCCCACGGGGCACCGATGGGCTCGCGCAGCAGATGATCATCTGAGGCGCGGAGTCGGCCGATGCCGTGCTCGTCAGCCACGAGCTCTGCGAGATCGACCCGCAGGACCCGGTCGGCGCCCGTGTCGCAGATGATCACCCGATCTCCGTCGAAGCACACCCCCTGGGGGCGGTGAAGGCCGGTGATGAGATCGGTGATCCGCGCTGGTACCGCCGCGCCCTGCGGATCGTCGCGGGTGGGGCGGCGCAGATCCTCGGCCAGTTCGGCGATGACGACTCGATCGTGGCCGGTGTCGGCGATCGCGAGGCGCCCATGCCAGTCGGTCGCCAGCTTGGAGGGAAAGGCGAGGGGCCCGTCCGGGGGTCGGGGTGGGAGCTTCAACGTCGGTGCATCGTCGAGGATGCCCCATCGCGTGCTCTCCGCGATCTGGTCGGACACGACCTCGGACAACAGGGTCAGATCGTCCGCCCCGTTGATCAACCCGGTCACTCGACCGGTCGGTGCGATCACGACCAAGGTCGGCCAGCCTTTCACCCCGTACTGCTGCCAGGTGACCAGGTCCGGGTCGTCGAGCAGCAGGTGGGTGATCTGGTGGCGTGCGGCCGCGAGCTCGACCGCCTCGTGGTCTGCTTCATGGGGGAATTTCGGGCTGTGCACCCCCACCACCACCATGGTGTTGGGATACCGCTGTTCGATAGGTCTCAGCTCTTCGATGGTGCGGAGGGCGAGCGCGTTTCCAAAGGCCCAGAAATGCAGGACGACCACCTTCCCGCGCAGGGCGGCGAGCGTCAGTGATTCGCCGGTTCCGATCCATCCACCGGATCCCATCAGCTCTGGTGCTCGTGGGTGGGGCATCGTCGATCCTGGTAGGTCGTGGGAGCGTGACCGACCGGAAACGGGCGGCACCCGTCAATTCTACGAGGAGGTGAGCGGCTTCGATCCGGCGCGAGCGGTGAAGTAGCGTGGGCTGGTCTGAAAGATGATCGACGGGGGTAGCCACGTGAAAGTCCCGCTAACGATACGCGACTACATCGATCGAGCGGTAACGGTGTACCCCGACCGGGTGGCCGTGATCGATGAGCCCGATCAACCGGCACAGTCGTGGGGGTCGCTGACCTACCGCGAGATGTTCGACCGGGCCCAGGCCCAGGCCGCCAGGCTCGACGAGCTGGGCATCGGCCCGGGCGAGCGGGTGGCCATGGTCTCGCACAACTCGGCTCGCTTGCTCACCGCGTTCTGGGGGGTGAGCTACTGGGGCCGAATCTTCGTTCCTATCAACTTCCGGCTGAACGCAGCGGAGATTACCTACATTCTGGAACACAGCGGCGCGTCGATGGTGCTGATCGATCCCGAGCTCGAGGACGATCTCAAAGAGGTCGACCATCCCCGCAAGGTCATCATGGGTGAGGAGTCGGACCGGGAGGTCTATCTCGAAGGGGTCGAGCCGGTCGAGTGGGAGCCCGACGAGGATGCGACCGCCACGATCAACTACACCTCCGGTACCACCGCTCGGCCCAAGGGGGTCGAGCAGACGCATCGGAGCCTGTGGGTCAACGCCGCCACGTTTGGTTGGCAGGCCGGGGTGACCGACCGCGATGTGTATTTGCACACCTTGCCGATGTTCCATTGCAACGGTTGGGGTATGCCCTATGCGCTGGCCGGTATGGGAGCTACCAACATCGTTATCCGCCAGATCGATGGAGCGGAGATCTTGCGGCGCATCGATGAGCACGGGGTCACGCTCATGTGCGGCGCACCCGCGGTCGTGACCGCGATACTCGATGCCGCTCCGGACTTCAGGCCGGTGCCTGGCTCGGGCACGAACCGGATGGTTGTGGCCGGCGCACCGCCACCCACGTCCACCATCGCCAGGATGGAGACCGATCTCGGGTGGGAGTTCATCCAGATCTACGGTCTGACCGAGACGGCGCCCTTGCTCACCATGAACCGTGGTCGAGCGGAGTATGACGACCTCACGCCCGAAGCTCGGGCGGCCAAGTTGGGACGGGCCGGCGCGCCGGCGCTCGGGGTTCGGACCGCGGTGGACGAGGAGGGCGAGATCCTCGCCCGGTCCAATGTTGTGCTCAAGAGCTACTGGGAGCAGCCTGAGGCCACCGCGGAAGCGGTTCGGGACGGGTGGTTCCACACCGGTGATGGGGGAATCATCGACGAGGAGAGCTATGTCTCGATCCAGGACCGCAAGAAGGACGTGATCATCTCGGGCGGGGAGAACGTGTCATCGATCGAGGTCGAGGACGTGATGTTCGCTCACCCGTCGGTGGCTGAGGTCGCCATTATCGGTGTGCCCGATGAGAAGTGGGGCGAGACGGTCAAGGCCCTGGTGGTGCTGGCCCCGGGGGCGGAGGCGTCCGATCGGGAACTGATCGACCATTGCCGTAGCCAGCTCTCGCACTACAAGTGCCCCACCAGCGTCGACTTCCGCGAGGAACTGGCCCGCACGGCGACGGGCAAGCTCCAGAAGTTCAAGCTGCGTCAGCCCTTCTGGGAGGGTCGCGACAAGCTGATCAACTGAGTTTGCATGATCGTCGGCCGATGGTTGGTCGCATGATCGTCGGCCGATGGTTGGTCGCATGATCATGGTGAAGCGGTGATGCGATCGACAAATATCCGCACGCTGGTGTCCGGCTCGAGATTTTCGACCAGGAAACCAATGTCGATCAGGAGTTCGAGGTCGGGTGTGCCTGCGGGCAGAGGCCCGGAGGCGAGTTCGCGGAAGCCGGCGCTGTCGTTGTGAAGCCAACGCCAAACCCCCGCAGCCGGCTCGACCACGAAGGCGTAGTAATTCTCCTGTCGCGCCTCCAGGTTGTCGCCGTCGGCAGGGTCTTTCGGATGCGCACGGAACACCAGACCGGTCCGATAGGCACCGCCCTGGTGCGACTCGGTGAACAGTTCGGCGGTTATCTCCACCGTGCCGTAGTCGACGCCGCGTAGAACGACGCCGCGATGCGGGCCGCCGTCGACCTCCAGACCGTAGAAGTTGGGGAGTTCATAGCCGACACTCATGCCTGCTCCTTCGACGGCGGCTCGGCCAGGCCATCGGGGATCTGGCCGGCAGGCCAGAGGTCTGGGGCCAGACCGGTCTCGAGCACGAAGGCTCCCGTTCGTCCAGAAGTTTCAGTGCGACTTTGGAACGTAGGGCGGTATCGGTCGCCAGATAGACCGTGGCAAATCCACCCTGCCCGATCACCCGTTCAAGAACGAACCGATCGGTCTCCCCCCTCGAGTCCTGCACCGATAGGCCTTCCTGCCAGCATCGATTTCCAGACGTTCGTGAACCTAGCGCACCACCGTTCGACGAAGGGTTCAGCGGCCGCGGATCGCCACCGGTTTGGAGACCTCGCTGAAGAAGTCGCCACCCTTGTCATCGATGACGATGAACGCCGGGAAGTTCTCGACCCGGATCCTCCACACCGCTTCCATGCCGAGCTCGGGGTACTCGAGGACTTCCACGCTGCGAATGTTGTCGAGCGCCAGTGCGGCGGCCGGCCCGCCGATCGATCCGAGATAGAAGCCGCCGTGAGCCCGACAGGCATCGACCACCTGTGAGGATCGGTTGCCCTTGGCCAGCATCACCATGCTGCCCCCGGCCGCCTGGAACTGATCGACATAGCTGTCCATCCGGCCGGCTGTGGTGGGCCCGAAGGACCCCGAGGCGTACCCTTTGGGCGTCTTGGCGGGACCGGCGTAGTAGACGGGGCTGTTCCGCAGATACTCGGGCATGGGCTCGCCGGCGTCGAGGCGTTCTTTGATCTTGGCGTGAGCGATGTCGCGCGCCACCACGAGGGTGCCGGTCAACGAGACACGCGTCTTGACCGGATGTTTGGTGAGCTCGGCCCGGATGGCGTCCATCGGCTGATCGAGGTCGATCTCGACGACGGCGGACGACAGATCGGCCTTGGTGGGCTCGGGCAGGTAGCTCGCCGGGTTTTCCTCGAGCTGTTCGAGAAAGATGCCCTCGGCGGTGATCTTGCCGAGCGCTTGGCGATCGGCGGAACACGACACGGCGATCGCTACCGGCAGAGAGGCGCCATGGCGAGGCAGGCGAATGACGCGCACGTCGTGACAGAAATACTTGCCGCCGAACTGAGCTCCGATCCCAAAGCCTCGAGTCTGTTCGAGGATCGAGGCCTCGAGCTCGATGTCGCGAAAGCCATGACCCGCTTCGCTGCCCTGGGTCGGCATCGAATCGAGATAGTGGGTCGATGCGTATTTGGCGGTCTTGAGGGCAAACTCTGCCGACGTGCCGCCGATCACCACCGCAAGGTGGTACGGGGGACAGGCGGCGGTACCCAGGGTGCGCAGCTTCTCGTCGAGAAATGCCCGCATGGAGTCCGGGTTGAGGATGGCCTTGGTCTCTTGGAACAGAAAGCTCTTGTTGGCCGAACCGCCCCCTTTGGCGATGAACAGGAACTTGTAGGCACCACCCTCGGTGGCATAGATCTCGATCTGGGCCGGGAGGTTGTTGGCCGTGTTCTTCTCGGTCCACATGTCCAACGGTGCCATCTGCGAATACCGCAGGTTCGACGTCTGGTACGTGTCGAACACCCCCCTGGAGATCGCCTCCTCATCATTGAATCCGGTGAAGACGTTCTGGCCCTTCTTGGCCATGACGATGGCGGTCCCAGTGTCCTGGCATGACGGCAGCACCCCACCGGACGCGATGTTGGCGTTCTTCAACAGCTCACGGACGACGAACCGGTCGTTTTGACTGGCTTCGGGGTCATCGAGGATCGAGCTCAGCTGGCTCAGATGGGCGGGACGTAGCAGGTGAGCGATGTCACGCATGGCGGTACGGGTCAGCAGCGCGATGGCCTCGGGTTCGACGCGCAGGAACTGCTGACCGGCCGCCTCGAACGTCGAGACATGGTCCGTGCTCAACAACCGATAGCTGGTGGTGTCCTCGCCGATTGGCAACATATTGTGATGAGCGAACTCCGGCATGTCGGTCCGTTTCCTGTCCGTGTGGGCGAGACGTGGCAGCGGGGAGAACCTACCGCCGCGGTTGTGTCCGAGCCACACCGTCGGAGATCGGGTCGTGGCGACGAAACCGGACGAGGCGGTGACAACTGGCGGGTAAGACGACTACGATCGGTCGCTGCGGGCGGAGACCAACGTCGAGGTGCAGGATCGGCGAACCGGTACGTACCGGTTGATTGGTCACAGGTGACTTGACGGACATGTGAATAGGCGGACGACATGACCACTACCGCGCGCGTGAGCGACCACCGGCAGCGAGGCCGGTTGGAGCTGGAGCTCGATTACGACGAAACGGACCCGCCGAGCGATGTGTTTTTCCGACTGACGCGCGAGGGCTGGCATGTGCCGACTCCCGGCCCGCCCGACATGATCGACCTGACGGCGCTGGAAGCCAGCGAGGGACGTGCCGGCGCCAGGGTGACGGGGGTCGTGGCCCAAGCCCCTCTTGCCGGCTCGGACTCGGCTCGGGTCATCCGCAGCTATGAGCGGCGCGTGGCGTCCGAACTGATCTCCATTCTCGAGGTCTGTGGTTTCCGTCGAGCGGACGATCTCACCTGGCTACGAGGCGATCGCACGGTATTGACCGTCGATGTGGACCCCCCTGATGTCGAAGCGGTCGCTGCACTGTTGCGCGAGCGCCACGGCAGCTCCATTCTCGACATGAGCGTGGTCGAGGAGTTCGGCCCCGACGGTGAGCACCGGGCTACCCAGTTGGAGGTGGTGACCGGTAACGATGAAGCGGATCTGGTGAACGACACCATCCAGCGGATGAGCCGCTATCTGGTCGTGGTCCCGGTTGCGGGAATGGGTCAGCCGCGTGCAGCCGAGCCGGCGTAGGGGCGGGGATCGCCCGACGCGGGGATGAGGGGAACCGACCAATGCATCTGTCGGGCCACCTCACGAGCGATCGCGCTCCATTCCGGTGGATTCCAACCCCCGGAGCTACCGTTGACGGTCCGGTCCTGGCCCAGATGGACCAGGGCGGGCACGGTCTCCAGCTCGAGAGCTTCGACCAGAGCGCGCTCCGGATCGAGGAGGGTCAGTGCTTCGTCGGCCAAGGGGCCGAGGAACTCCTTGGCATCGTCCGCATCAGCGGTGACGAGCCAGGCGACCCGTATATCGGCCTCGCTGAAGCCGGCCATGATCCGTCGGGCGGTGTCGAGAATCCACGAGCTCTCGTGGGTATACGGATCGACCACCACCAGCAAAAGGTGGAACGTGATCAACCATTCTTCGACGGTGCGGGGCTCGCCGCCAAGCGGTTGGATCTGAAGATCTCCGGGTACTTCGATAGCCACGATGTCAGAAGGTAGCGCGCCCGGGCGGCTCGGCGGTACTCATTGCGCACGAGACCCCAGAAGACTCAGACCCGCGGGGAGGGCAGACCGATAGGGTCCGAGCAATGCATCCGATGGAACGGCTCCGGTATGTGGCGCGGGCGTCGAGCCCAAGTCAGACGATGCTGGTCGAAGAGACCGCCGGGGCGCTGGCGGCTATCGACGGCGACCCGGCCAGCCTGGTCATGGCCAGTCGGAGGCTTCTGGCCGGTCATCCGCTGTCCGGACCGATGTGGTGGCTCACGTCTCGGGTCCTGACCTCGGGCGAGCCGAGGCGAGAGGCGTGGCAGGCGGTGGAAGAGATCGGGCAAGATCAAACCGCCCGCCAGCTTGGCTACTCGTTGCCGGAGGGCGCAACGGTCTGCGTGCTCGGTTGGCCCGAGATCGTGGCCCAAGCCCTTCCGTCCCGAGGCGACCTCGATGTGCTGGTGGTCGATGCCCTCGGCGAGGCCTCGGGGCTGATTCGGCGCCTGGAGATGGTCGACATGATCGCCACCGACGTACCGGAGAGCGGCCTCGGTGCTGCCGCGGCCGGCTCAGATCTTGTCGTGGTCGAGGCGTCCGCGGCCGGACCCGATGGGTTCGTGGCCATTGCAGGTACTCATGCCGCGGCCGCGGTAGCCCATCACGCCGGTGTGCCGGTGTGGCTGGTCGCCGGGGTGGGTAGATGGTTGCCCAGGCGGGTTTGGGAGGCGATCGCGGATCGTCTCGACCAGAGCGCCGACCCCTGGGATTGTGACGATGAGGTCGTGCCGCTCGACCTCATCGACCAGGTTGTCGGTCCCGACGGCTTGGCGTCGGTACCTGAGGCCGTCGGGCGCACCGATTGTCCCATCGCCCCCGAATTGTTCAGGCAAGGCGTGGTGGACAGCAACGGCTGATCGTTCCGTCGAACTGGCCGGCCGGGGCTTGGCTCAGGGGCGGGTTTGGCTCACGGGCGAGAATCGGTGGAGGTGTCGGGACGCAGGCCAAGGCCGCGAAGCGTGAACTCGAGGATCTCGGTCATGTCCTGCTTGTCGATCGGACTGTCGCTCAGTAGGACGCGGGTGAGGAATGGACCTTCGACCATGTCGATGGCGAGACCCACGTCCACGGGCGGGATCTCGCCCCGGGCGATGGCCAGCTCGAGCACGGTGGCGATGGGCCGGCGGCGCTCGTCGAGCATGGTGTGGTGGACCGCGGCCAGGTCGGCATCATGGGCGGCCGCGCTCAGCACGTCGAGCATCATGCGCCGCATCCCGACATCGTTCAACGTGGGCATGGCTTGCGCGAGGATATTGTGAAGGTCGTCCCGCAGCGATCCGGTATTCGGGGTCGATAGCTTCGTCACCTGACAATCCAGCGAGCAGACCAACAGCTCGCTGGCCGAGGGCCAATGGCGGTACAAGGTGGTCTTGGCTACCCCGGAAAGGCGGGCCACACTGTCGATACTAAACCCGGCGATGCCTTTGGTGGCCACCAGCTCTTGGCTGGCAGCAATCGCTTTCTCTCGCGCCCGCTGGCTCAGCGTACGTGCCATAACGAAACTCTAGCGTAGCGGGGGTTCCGAAGAGTCTTCGGCACCCGGACCTGGAGTGACATCTGTCCAGGGTATTGTCCATCCGATGTAGATAGCGTATAACGCTACGAGAACGTAGCGTTAACCTTAGGAGTTCCGCCCATGTACGCCGCTTTAGGCCAATGGTCTTTTCGCAGATGGAAGACCGTGTTGGGGGCGTGGGTGATCATCATCATCGCTGTTGTCGGCAGTTCCATAGTTGTAGGGCCGACATTCAACGGCGCGTTCGAGATCCCCGAGTCGGAGAGCCGCGATGGCTTCGAGGTGCTCGACGAGCATTTCGGGGGATTCGGTAGCGGACTGCCCGGCTCCATCGTCGTGCGGAGCGAGCGAGGCGTCGAGGACCCGGCCGTGATGGAGGCCATGGAGGAGATCTTCACCTTCGTCCGGAGCCGCCACGACGGCGAGGGCATCGAGGTCGTCAGCCCCTACGAAGCCGGAGCCGTTCCCCAGATCGCGTTGGCGGGACCCGAAGCCGGCAAGATCGCCTTTGCCTCGGTGTCGATCGATGTGTCGATCGACCAGACCACCTCGGGGTTGATCGGCCGAGAGATCGAAAGCGAGGCCGAGCGGGTCCTCGAAGAGGCCGGACTCGCCGACGAGGTGCAGGTGGAGATCGGCGGCCAGGCGCTCGGTGAGTTCGAGCCGCCCGCAACCGAGTTCATCGGCTTGGCATTCGCGGTGATCGTGCTGATCCTCGCCTTCGGCTCGGTGATGGCGATGGGCCTGCCCATCTCCGTCGCGGTGGCGGGGGTGGGAACTGGCATCGGGCTCATCAACCTGTTGTCGAATCTGATCATCATGCCCGACTTCTCCGTCCAGATCGGCGCCATGATCGGTCTTGGCGTCGGTATCGACTACGCCCTGTTCATCGTCACCCGCTATCGCAACTCGCTCGCCGCGGGCTATACCCCTCTCGAATCGGTTGGCATCGCCATCGATACCGCCGGTCGCTCGGTGATCTTCGCCGGTTTCACCGTGGTCGTAAGCCTCCTGGGCATGCTCTTGATCGGGCTGGCGTTCGTGTCCGGGCTGGGTATCGGGGCCGCGGTGACGGTCGCGGTCACCATGATCGCCTCGGTGACCCTGCTACCCGCCATGCTCGGCGCCGTCGGCGAGCGCGTGGAGCTCACCCGGGTCCGCGGGCTTCTCGCCGCCGCTCTGGTCGCCCTCGGCCTGTTCGCCGCCGGAATCGGCGCCGGTCCGATCGCGCTCATCGGCTTTGCCGCCGCCCTCGCGGTGCTGCTGATCGGCCTGGTCGCGGGGCCGCTCAAGCGAGTCGTACCCCACCGCCCCGAGAAACCCCTGCGCGAAACCGTGTGGTACCGGTGGAGCCGGGTCATCCAGGCCAGGCCGTGGGTCGCCTTGGGGGCCGGATCCGTCGCCCTATTGGTGCTCGCCGCCCCGGTGCTCAGCCTGCGTATGGGGTTCTCCGACGAGGGCAACTTCCCGGAAGCCACCAGCACCCGGAAAGCCTACGATCTGTTGTCCGAGGGCTTCGGGCCCGGTTTCAATGGGCCGTTCATCGTGACCGCCACGCTCGCCGGGCCCGCCGACGCTCCGGTGCTTCAGACCTTGCAGGCGGCCATCGCCGCCACTGCCGGAGTGGCCTCGGCTTCGCCGCCACAGCCGAGCAACTTCGCCGATCCGCCGGCGAGCGCGGCTGCCATCATCCAGGTGGTTCCCACCACGTCCCCTCAGGACCTGGCGACCGAGGACCTGGTGAGATTGCTGCGCGACGAGGTGATACCCACCGCCGTCGCGGGGTCGGGCCTCGATGTGAACGTGACGGGGACCGTGCCGACCAACATGGACTTCACCACCTTTCTCGGCGCCCGGATCCTGCTGTTCTTCGGCGTGGTGTTGGCCCTGAGCTTCTTGTTGCTGATGGCGGTCTTCCGTTCGCTTCTCGTGCCTCTCAAGGCCGTGATCATGAACATGCTCGGCATCGCCGCCGCCTACGGCGTGGTCATCGCCGTCTTCCAGTGGGGCTGGCTCGGCGACCTGTTCGGTGTCGAAGCGGCACCGATCGAGCCGTTCATCCCGATGATGATGTTCGCCATCGTGTTCGGCCTGTCGATGGACTACGAGGTCTTTCTCCTGTCGCGGATCAAAGAGGAGTACGAGCGGACCGGTGACGCCCAGAACTCGGTGGCCGACGGTTTGGCGAGCACGGCGCGGGTCATCACCGCGGCGGCCGCGATCATGGTCGTCGTGTTCGGCAGCTTCGTGTTCGAGGACAACCGGATCATCAAGCTGTTCGGGATCGGACTCTCGATGGCCGTACTTCTCGATGCCAGCCTGGTGCGCATGTTGTTGGTACCCGCGACGATGGAATTGCTCGGCGACCGGAACTGGTGGCTCCCACCATGGTTGGACAAGCTGCTGCCCAACCTGAACGTCGAGGGCACTATCCCCGCGTCCCGCACCACCGATCCGACCGCCAGTGACTCGTTGCGGGGAGATCCCGAACCCGTGTCGACCTAGTGTCCTGACCCAGAGGTTGCGGATCATGTCGCCCGCACCGCGGCGGAGCTCCTCGGAGCTTGCGTCATCGGTGCATCTCGACGAGGGCCTCGGCGAGCGCGGTCAGCGTGGGGGCCGCAAGATTCGGGATGCGGGCGTGGGGTGCCCGAACGGCCCCCGGGCGCTTTAGGAAGGCGGCCTGGGCCCCGGCTGGCAGGGCGCCGTTGACGTCCCAATCGTGGGTGGCGATCAGTAAGAGCTGGTCGATGTCGACCCCGAGAGTTTCGGCCGCGTAGCGGTACGTGAACGCGGCCACGACCTTCATCGCCTCGGCGGCCAGCTCGTCGAAGGGTCGGTAGTCATTCGTACCTCCCCAATCTCTTGTGCCATGAGCCCCAGTCGGGCGATCAGATTCAGTGCTTCGAGACGATCATGAAACACATCGGTCAGTGTGCAGGGGCAACCAGACCGTTACGAATCCGCGTCCGGGTCTTCGGTGTCGGTGTCACAGCCAAACCGGCCGAGGTGGCCGAACGGGGAATCGGGGCCGAAGGGAAAGTCGGGGCCGAAGTCGAAGTCGAGATCGAACCCTCCGGGACCGATGCCGTCAGGTAGGTCGTCGGCCGCCGGGAAGGCCGAGACGGGCAGGCATGTCTGCATCGCTGCTTCCAGCCGGTCGGGGTCGAGCTCGATGAGCTCACCGTCGGCCTTGAGCTCGGCGGTGACCACTCCGTCATCGGTCGACACCCGGACCGAGATCGAGGATGCATCCTCTGGGATGTCGACGCCCTCATCACTCAGACAGGTCCGGACGTCGGCGTCGTCCCAGAACCCGCTGAGCTCGAAGCCGCCATCCCCGAGCGCCACGCTTCCGGTTCCGGTGGGAAAGCGGCCGAGCCCAGGAAACCGGGAGAAGCACTCGGTCATATCGAAGTCGGGTTCGAACTCAAAGCCGTCTGCGCGGCGTAGATCCTCCCTGTCGGCCCAATCCTCCATGGCGGCACGGAGCTGTTCCCGCAGTGCTTCACGTTCGCCCGCGAGACACCCCTCCAGGGCCTCACGGTTGGCCGGCATGTCCTGATCACCAGTGGGCACAAGCTGATCATCGGTGGGGTCGCCGGCGTCGGAAGGCTCGGCGTCACCACTTGCAGGCGTCGCGGCATCCTGGTCGGTCGGCACCGTTGGGTCGGCGGGCGGCTCACCGACCGATGAAGCGAAGCTCAGCTCGGTCGGAGCGGGGCCGTCGAGCCGGGATCCGATGACCGTCCCCACGAGAAGCGCGCCGACCACGGCGATGGCCAGGACAGGACCGGTGCGTCGGGGGCGGCGGCTCACCGGTTCAGTATCGAGATGGATGGTCATGGCTGTCTCCCAAGGGTTCGGGTGCGTCGGTGAAACCCTTCGGGGCTTCTGGGCGCAATGGTGAAACCGAGGATGAGCGGTACTTGCTGTGAGCCGGCTGAGAACACCTGAGAGCCTTCTCAGCGGGCTCACAGGTGCGGCGGACCACAATGGGGTGGTGAGAGTCCTGGTGGTCGAAGACGAGATCGGCATGGCCGATGCCATTCGCCGGGGGTTGATCGCCGAAGGATTCGACGTCGACATGGTCCACGACGGCCAAGACGGTCTCTGGCGCGGCCGCGAGGGCGCCTACCAGGCGATCGTGTTGGACATCCTGCTCCCCGGTCTGAACGGGTACGAGGTTTGCCGCCAACTGCGCGCCGGCGGCGTAGGGACCCCGATCCTCATGCTCACCGCCAAAAGCGGTGAGTACGATGAGGCAGAGGCCCTCGATATCGGGGCTGATGACTTCTTGTCCAAACCCTTCTCGTTCGTGGTGCTGGTCGCTCGGCTGCGGGCGCTGATCCGCCGCTCGGGCGAGCGTCGACCCCCGGTGCTGAAGATCGACGATCTCGAGCTCGACCCTGCGGCGCGCCAGTGTCGGCGGGGCGATACCGACATCGAGCTGACGCCCCGGGAGTTCGCCCTGCTCGAGGCGCTCATGCGGCGCAACGGTGACGTCGTGCCCAAACAGGAGTTGTTACACGACGTCTGGGGGTTCGACTTCGACGGTGACCCGAATGTGGTCGAGGTGTACATGGGGTACCTGCGGCGCAAGCTCGATCGACCGTTCGGTCGCGACAATCTGCGCACGGTCCGGGGTGTGGGCTATCGCCTCGTTTCACAAAGCCCGCCCACGCCGGACGATGCAGGGTGAAGGGGGAAGCCGGCCCGATGAGGGCCTTGGTCGGCTCGGTGCGCTTCCGGATCACCGTCGCGGTCACGGTGTTGTTCGCCGTGGTTTCAGTCGGTGCCGCCACCGCGTTGTTGTGGCAGGTGGAGAGGGCCATCCTCTCCCAGGTTCGCATCGCAGAGGAGGCGCGGCTCGCCGAGATCGGCCAGAACATTACCGCCGGGCGATTGCCGGCGGGGGCGGTGCGCCTCGACGACGGGATCGTGTCGGTCGTCGACGGCACCGTGATCGTCGGTCGTTCACCCCCGTCGCCCGAATCGCCTGATAGGCCAGGAGACGGCGCCACGGCGCCGGAACCCTCGTGGCCGTTCGGGTCCGAATCACCGTTCGACCGCAACTTTCCGTTTTCGGATGACGCCCCTTTGACCATCGACGAGCTCGAGGATCTGCCCGGGCAAGATGGTCAGTTGGGCCAAGACGGTCTGTTGAGGCAAGACGGCCTCTTTGGTGACGAGGTCCTGGAACGCATCCTCGCCGCCGGACGGGTCGAC
>Ga0316190_10001740_pt1 | contig 15831 bp, 15 predicted proteins | sample Eddworburrow2_MG_FD_204929 | JGI IMG/M metagenome (GOLD analysis project Ga0316190, IMG submission 204929) | Coastal sediment microbial communities from Maine, United States - Eddy worm burrow 2 | ecosystem: Environmental > Aquatic > Marine > Coastal > Sediment | place: USA: Maine | collected... | reverse complement strand
TTTGCGACATTCTGTTAAAACCAGCCAGCGATTGTGCTGCTAATTCACTGATTTGCAGTGGCGCATAACCAGAATCAACTTTAGCTTTAGGTTGCGGCAAGTACAAATTCTCAGGAAACTTTTCACCTGGATATAATTTCTTAAACAACTCGCGATTATACGTGTGATCTTCTAAGGCTAATTTAATAACACCTTGCTCATCAGGCACTAAACCAACGCCACGCCAACCTTGACCTAGTTGATGTCTAGCAATGGCGAAAGAATGTAAATCACCTTCATTACCATGCGATAATAACTTTTGTAAAATAGGTGAGTTCTCTTTAAACATATCAGCAATATAACGCTGGGTTTTTTGATCAATCTGTGCACGAATAGAATCGACAGCTTGAATCACAGGCTGATTATTAACTGCATCCATCGCCTGCACTTGTGATTCTGCAAATCCACGACGCGCTTGTGAACCTTCAATAAGCGTAGGCACTTGTTTAGCAATATTTAAACGTGCTGGATCAGCAAAAACTTCTTGACGAATAACCTCTAACAGCGGAGCATCACCACGTTCAGCAGCTGCTGCAAATTTATTCTGCAAACTAGCCTGCTGCTCCACAACTTTATTCCAATAATCATCCACAGAATAAGGATTTTCATAGACGTTTTTCCCGAATAACATAACAGGCTGTCTGGGCTTTTCAAAAGTTTCAAATTGGTTGCCAATAACCTGCATCACGCCCTTGCTCTCTGTGCCCCCGATTTCTGTTTTTAGATTTTGCCCTGAAAGAACTTCTTCCTTTAACAACCTGTGCGTTGGAATATGTTCTCCAAGTTCTTTCATTCCTTGAACATACAGACCATCAAACACTTGTGTCATTGGGTCAATGCCGTACACACCATCATGTGGTAAATTCAGCGTAGTTAAAATATCAGCACGTGTTGTTTTTTGACTGGGCTTTAATTTAAGTAAACCTTTTTCAGCTGACAACATTTTATCCATGTCCGCAACATAATCTCTATACTTACTAGCTGCGGATAGATACTCAAGATCATCCCAATTTCTAATCGCATCGTCAAAGTTAACCTTTTCCAATAACGGCGTACTTTCTGTGCCAAACTTTTCACGCAAAGCAAGCACCATGTCAATTTCTGTGTGGTGCATTTTTGGTGATAAATGAATTCGTTTAGCTGTTGCTGGATTCCAAGCATTTACAGCTGCACGACCAGCATGTTGTACAGCTGTCTTACCTGCATAATTTAAAGAATCGTATGTTTGATTTGTAATTTCAGAACCAACAGAACGTTTTAAATTTCCACGAACAATAAATTCAAATTCATCACCTAATCCACCAACAACAGCAACAACGTCTTCTGGATCAACATGTGTAACCGTTAATGTGTCACCAAATTTACCTGCAATTTTTGGGTTTGCAGACATAGACACTAAATCATTGACAGGATCAGTTGTTGCTTTTGCGACTTCTCCACGAAACAGGGGTATTGTTCCATCTGAACCAGCAATTTCACGCAATGATTTACGGACTTGCGTATTTGCCGCATATAATTCCTGCAAAGCTTCTGCACCAAAACCATCACCAGTTCTAAACGGGTGATTTACTGATGATTTTGTCCATGACTTTAAAAGCGTTTGTGTTTTTGTATTTAAAGTTTCTGTTATTTGTTTACCTAATTGACCACTTGAATAATGGTAAACTTTTCCAACGTCTAGTAAGGATTGTCGCACGTGTGGTTGTGCAGCTGCAGCTTGAATAACTAATTTTTTGTCTCTTAATGTTTGAGCACCCAAAACGGTATCTGGCAAAATAATTTTTAAATCATCTGAGACATAAGCAAATGTTTCTTTATCTGCAGCTTGAAATTTAACAGCAAAAGATTCACGCCCTTCTATCCGCATTTTGACACGAAATACTTCACCAATTTGTGCTTTTTCTAGCTTTGGCAATAACAAAGATTCTGACACACGTTGAGGTTTGCTGCGGTATGTGTCTTGAAATGTAGGTTTATACTCGTCAAGCAACTGCCGTGAGCCATCAGGTTTCAAAACAAACGCAAAAGTTTGATCTAGTTCATCGCGTGTTTCAACAAGTTTATTATACTCTGTTGATAAAATATCACGCTTCTTTGCGCCTGTTGCTTTACTAATCTCAACTTGTTTAGCTTTTAATTCTTCAGCAATCGCAGCTTTCTTACGTTTTAAATTTGTTGTAACAATCTGTGGTGAATCTTTCACCAGTTGTTCAATAGAATAAACACCCTCCATCGAAGCATAATCATCTTTCAACGCAGCAGAAAGCGTATTCATTTCTGGCTCAGTCACAGAATGTTTATGCGTGAAGCCTGGATACACTGTATCAGTACCGACTTTGCTTACATTCTCTGTGATAGCATTATCTAAAGCTAATTTCTGCGAGTTTAAATTAGCACTTAGCGCTGAATCACCAGCAGCAGCTGCATGTTCCGCAGTTTTATTTTGCTTCATTGCTGCCATAACACTGATACTAGCCCCACGATCACCAGCAACAGATAGCATTTCGTGCACAGGTAGATTATCTGGATTCCTTGCTTTTACACCCACAGTTGCATGCATTTTATTAGCAACATTCATTAACTTTCTGCGCGTGTATGCACCAGAAATACCAGCTACAGCAAAAGTCGGAACCAAAAATAACGCAGCATTTGTAGCCGCAGAAGAATCTTCAGGAAATAAAATATCTGATTCATTTAACATAGCATACATTGAAAGATCAGTAGCTAAACCAACTTTCAATGTATCATACATTGCACCTGTATATTCTTTTTTCAGGGCACTTGCTAATACAGGATTAGCTTCTTTACTGATAGCACTGAATTGATTCTTTGCTGACACTTTCGATGCAGCCTTAATTCTTTTCATTCGAACAGCTAACGAATTGCTGGACACAGTTAAATGTGCTGCGGCTTTTGCCCCTACGGTTTTTTCCAAAGCAGTAAACAATCCCTTACTTTGCATCACACGCGGCACCATTGTGATAGGCAAAGCAAGCGCTGCAAAAGAACCAAGTGCTTTATAGCCAGATTCATAAGATTTAAAGTCCGCTAAGGCACCTTCCGGTAGAATAGTTTCCTGAAACGCTTTCGAATCTTCTTCATCAAATCCAGGCATAGACTCAATAATCTCAGACAGCCCACCAACAACAGTATTAGGAACGCCATACACAAGAGTTTCAGCGAGTCGATCTTCTTTTTTCTTGTACGGTGCATCTGAAAAATCATCGGCGTAGGAAAAACGCCTGTCAAGTGTATCACTATAACCAGGAGCATCTTGCTCTTGTGGAATATTCTCGTTCGGTGCGGTTAAGTCAACCATGGTAATCTCGCAATTAACGTTCTTGTTGATAATGAGGAACAAAAGCAGGTTTGTTTGCGTCATGAATAGCATTCGTCAACGTAATCCGCAAATTCTTATTCAGTTTACGGTCAACCAGTGTACTATAACTTTCAAACGGAAATACCATTTTGACAAATGATTGGGCATTTGGCGCAACAAAACCCTGCATTTGTTGTTGGTTAGCTTCCAACGTTTTATTCAACGCAGCATTTAACGGACGCACATAATAAGTGGCGTCTTGATATTTTTGTTTACCCAAATTAACCATCGCAACAAGTAATGTTTTCTGCGATATTTGCCCTTTTTCATTCACCCACACAGCTGTCTGTGAACCATCAGCGTTAAACATTAATTTCTTTAAGTCAGGATCAGCCTCACCCAAAGTAAGCATTGCACTGTAAAACATTTTTGCTGCTTGCTCATTTAAAATAGTTTCTTTAACACTGTAAATTGAATCTGTTGATTTCTGATTAACAGCTTTCATCAACTCTGCGTGATCTGTGGTTGCACTAAAATCAGGCGCCATAAACTTAGCCATCATAGCATCAACACGAGCTTGTTGTGCTGCAGGTGAATTATCCTGCGCATTTGCTTTTCCACTGAAACCCTGTTGCTCTGCGTACTGCAAGACAAACTGTTCAAAACCTTTGCCCAAAGCTTCGTTACCTTTGAAATTTGGCATCATTAAACCAGTTTCAGCTAAAATTTGCGCACCTTGATTTGGGTTATCTACGACCATGCGATTAGCTACAAGTCTACGAAATGCAGGCTGTCGCTTTTTAGAGACACCAGAAATAAAATCATCCGTGTGCTGTTTCGTTACTTCTTTCATACGCTCCACGTTTTTATTGTGCAACGTATACTGTGCTGCTGTGGCAGTTTTTGACTTCAAAGCCTCATTTAAAACAGCGCGCGATTGTGTAACATCATAAACAGCCGTGGCCACATCTGAAGGCATCACATTGAATATATCCATTTGCAACAACTCACCTTGTGACGCAGCTAACACTTCTCCAGCACTTGTACGCACAGGAAGCATTTCACCGCTAGGTGTTGTTAATGCCGTTGATAAAGCATCATTCATTAAAGCGGTTTCCTGCGTTGCATACTGTGATAAATTATCTATGCGCGCAGCAAGAGCTTGCTCATTTTTAAACTCTTCAGCATCTAATTTGGCCAAACGATTTTTAATCGCATGCATTGGTAACGTACGTCCTTTGCCTAAATCAAAAGCTTTAAGACCAAATTGTTTTTCACCTTGCGCAATGACTTGTAAATCAGCGCGATCAAGTTTCTCCAATGCTCGTGATTCATAATGGTCAGCCAGTTTCATTTTGCCAAGTGCCCGGGCATCTGCGCTAGCTTCCACGTCGTTCAACAATTTCTCGTGATTTAACAATTTCTTTTGTACAAATGCTTCTGTAATTTCAGGAGTGTAATTTCCTGTGGTTGCACGTTCTCGTGCTTCAGCCATGGTCACAGTGTTCTGTTTAATTTTAGCAAGGTCTTGTTGCAGCTGTAAATCTTTCGACATTAATTCCAACTGCGTTAAATCAAACTGCACTTCACCTTGTTTATATTTCTGCACTGCCTGCAATATTTCTAACGGTGCTTTTGCAGCTTTAAGACGAAATGAATCTGCGCGTGTAGCTGCATCAGTTACAGCTGTCTGATAACGCAGAGTGGTTGCGGCATCCTGTTTCTTTTTGCGCTGTACAGCAATATCAAAATCAGGATTCCAAATGCCTTGTAAAGCAGTAAGCACATTAGACTCTGAAGCTTCAATATTTCTATTGGCTTTCTCCATTGTTGCAGCAGTTTCAGCAGAAGCCTTGCTTAATTTTGTAGCTCTGGCATCCTGGTTTCTACTTACTTCACCAGTAACACTTGCGAGATTATCCAGAATACTTTGTAGTTGTTCAGCACGTAAAGCTTCAGCGTTTTGAGGTTCTGCAACCTGTGTAGCAGTAACAGGTTGATTTGCTGACCCAATTTGCAATGCCCCATTGTCATCAATTATATCAGTTTGTGGCATCTTAATCCCCTAGCTGTATTTACTCGGTGTACCATACGAACCTGAAACACCCCAACTCTGTCCGCTGCTTTTCGTTTCACCGCTACCTGAAGTAAGTTCTTGTACTATTCTCATCAACTCAGATTGCGACTCTTCTTCACTGAACTGTGCAGATTCTTCTTCAACAGTAGCACCTTTAAGTAGCGAAACAACTTGAGCTAAATTTTGTACGTCACCGCCAAATACATTACCTGATAGCGCACTTAACGCGTTTGTAAGTTCTTGCGTCTGTGCTTCTCTGGCAGACAGCCGTAAACGGGCTTCCTCAGCACCTAGTTGTGATTCAAGTGCGGATCTACCTTCAGCTGTAGCAGCAGTAACCTGCGTATTTGCTAGTGAACCACCAGCTTGTTGTGCAAGCTGCGTTTGCAGTGCTTGCAATTCACGTTCACCTGTGCGACGTGATTCAGCCATTAACGGCTCAATAATAGCTGACATGTCAGATTCAGCGCCAATTGCACGTGACTGCAGCAAGTCTGTTAGTTGCTCTGCCTGTTCACGTTTCTGCGTACCTGATAACAACTGCCCACCAAACAACGATGAAATTTCTTCAAGCAGAGTTTGTTGCTCTGCTGAGAGTGCAGCAGTTCTCTGTGTCCCTGTTTGTGTTTGTGTCCCAGTCTGTGTTTCAGTTACAGTTTCCTCAAGATCACGTTGACTGCGTGATTCTGTATCGGACTCAGCTTTGTCACTCTCAAAAAACGCGCTAATACCCATGACGTATACCTCTCAAATTAATTGTTTGACGCAGCTTGTTGCATCAAACGCAAAAATTGCTGCTGTCCTATAACTTGCTCATTGCGTAAAGACTCAATCGCCGCAGTTTGTCCTCGATTAGTCCGAGCATTTTCAATTAATAACGTGGGCAACCAAGTCAGTGAACACTGAAATTCATTAATATCTTCACCTGTCTGTGGATGTTTTCCTGCAACCTCAATATACCATGCGCAACGCTCAATAGTATTATCCACGGCTTTTTCACATTCGTGTCCTAGAGGACAAGTAGTTTTAATTTTCATTAGTCTTTCGTCGCAAAAATAACATCGTTGTATTTAAGTGCTGCAGCAGCTCCTGTAACCCCGTGATTATGTGCAGTTCCGCCACCTGTAGAAGAAGAAACTTGCGCAGATAAAGTTGCTGGTGTACCTGTACCTGAACCGCCACCAACACCTTGCGAGGTATTTCGTATTTGTGTTGAATGTGCGTGTGCAGGAATTTCTGCTTCGACAAGTGTGTGATCACCTGTTGTATGCGTATGCGGAGCTGTCACACTTAAAGAACCGCCAGTTCCTCCGCCAGCTGTAGATACAACACGCAAAACAGCGTCATCAGATGCATCCTGTGTCCAACCTGCTGGCGCAGCGGCTTGTGCAAACACCATTTTTGTTCCAGCGGGAAAATTAATTTGTGCAATTGTTAAACCGCTGTCACCCAGATTGCCGCCTGATGTTAACACAGCTATATTATTTGGAGTTGCTGGAATTACTTTATCAGTTTTTGAAGCATCAGCATTCGTACGATTTGTTATTTCAGCAGCTAAACCAGCAATAACAGTTGCTAAAGAAACAACATGCGCTGTAGACATACGACCTGCATCACTAGATGTTGCGTCAGGCACGTTTGACATATCGGCACGTGCTTGTTCGAAACCGCCTTCAGTCACGCCATCATGAACAACAGCTGCGCGTGTTGACAAATTCACCATTATTTCACCATCACGTCCAACAATCAAACTCATCGCAGGTGTGGTATACCGAATGAACTGCACGCGTTTCATATTATTTTCTCCCGCTAAATTTTAATGTGGCATCAAGCGTTTTTAAATCAAAGTTATCGCCAAGTTCTAAAGCATTAATTTGCACTTGGTGATATAAACCTGTAGAGTAACAAGAAAACATCTTTGCTTTTCCATCTTCATGCGCAAGATAAAGTTCTGAATCTTGAGATTCATCAGGAGTATAACTATCTAAACTAGATAAAACACTTGCTGTGTACTGTGTTATTAATGTTGGATCACCACCCCAATCAATTTCTTTTGCTGCCGCAGCCAACCAATCTTCTTCGTATGTAACAGGAAATTGCACTATGTCAGCCCAATCTTCATATTCAGAACCAACAGCGTCGTACAGCATGTTAACCGTTAATAAACTCATGAACGACAAACGATCTGATGTTTGTTCGTCAAATAAACGAAATGAACCAACAGTAACTTGTGCGTCAAGTGGATCAAACTGCGCAGTTTGTTGCTGAGAACCAAGCAAAACAAAATTAAATCTATGCTTGATTCGTGTCTCAAAAGCAAAAAAACTATCATCCTGTATTGCTACGTCGACAAGTAGCAAACCTGTTGACGGTGCAGCACTTGAATATACAACAGCTCCGTCAATCAAATAACGTATTTGTGTGCCAATACGCTCAATACGAAAAATCGAGTTAGCAGCATAGTCACCTGGACTGCCTGTCCAAACTGTGACACCGCTCTCTATAACTTCAGCACGTGGAAATTTAAAAAACCCAACTGACAAAATTGCGGCGTGTAAACCATATTCAATTGTTAATTGTGTTTCGTCAACATTTGTACTTGAAAAACCAACAACTGTTTCAGAAGCAAGAGTATAAAAAGGATCTGCAATTACATGCTCAACAACAGCATCTCCAGCAACACTTTGTACGGACGCGGCTCCGTTATCCCAGGGAACTGGATCGGATGCAATTAAATCGTTATCTTCATCTACAGCAACAAATGTTCCAACTTTATCGGTCCATTCAACATCTTCAACAGTACCTAAAACATTATCGTAAAGTTTACACTCGTGAATACGTCCGCCGTTTTTCCAATGCGCATCTTCATTTTCAGCAGCGCCTGTTATTGTTGACGAGTAGACACCAACTTCAGTATACACATCATAAAGTCCTGACACTTCCATACCAGCTGTAGAAACAGTTCTAAAATCAGCATCCAGAGTAAAATATGTAACCGAGTCATTAATTCGTGCAGGAATATCAACGACAATCTTTCTATAGAATAAACCTGCGCTTACTGCTTGCACAGTTTCAACACCAACAGAACTATCAAAACGCGAAATTGTGCCGTCAGCAGTTAAAAGACTGAAATTAAACCCTTGCTGATTTGTGCGCAAAGTTTTTATGTCTAAAAAAGCCGTATGGCCAAAATTTAAACTTCCCCACTCATCAGTACGCAAGTTTAATAAATACGCAATGTCGTATGCATAATCACGTTGATTTATAGCAAGAGAAACAATAAACCACGCGCGCTCAAAAGTTGCATACAAACGCACACTGTTTTGATTATTCACAGTATCAAGCTGCGGAAATATCTTTTCGTGCAAAAACTCAGAAAATAAAGGACTGTAAAGTTTTGGTGTGCTGCCTGTAGTTTCAAATAAACCACCTAACGTGGCAAAAATCACTTTTTCATCATCCTGCAAAATGATGCAATACGGATTAATTGCTTTGTGTTCCTTAGACAAAACCGTGTGTCTGAACGGATTAGCGGATTGTATTGCTTGAGATTTCATAATGCCTGTAGACAAAAAAGTCAAATATCCATCAGCTACTTTTTGCACACCTAGAGGTCTTGGTGACGCACGACCTAGTTTAGTTAACGCTTGTGAACCTGCACCGGTAACTGTAGATGGTGTAAAATCTTGTCCGTCACCAATTGCTGACCACGCATTTACTAAACCAGTCAAAAGAATTAAACGACCTTCAGCTTCAGTACAGGCATAAATATCTGTTGGTATAGAACCTCCAGAAAGCAAAGCCCAAGAATCTGCTGTAATGTCATACTCAATTAAGCCAACACCAGGACGCGTGAAGTAAACCTTGTTACCAACAAAAGCATGCGACCAAGGAAACTCTGCTGTAACTGATGCTGCTAGTAAATACAATGGATGTAGTTGTTCACTCTCTGTATTGAAACGAAAGATTCCCTCGTCTGTACACACATATGATTCTTGCGTTTCAATTATTGAAAACGATTGAACATTTGTAGGACCAGCAATTGTTTCATAACCTGTTATCCTGCGACCTAAACCTGAAACAGGCCCATCAACAGACATTAAAAAGTTTTTCCCTTCAACAACAAAAGGCGCCTGAACCTTTCTGCGATCTATGGCAGGGATTAAACCTTTTATTGTAGGAACAAGAGTCTGCATTTAAATAAACCTACGAAAAAATCTCAAAAATGAGATCGCGCGATGTACCATCCAGAATTAAAATTTCAGATGGACTAGCTCCTGAATAAGCAAACAAGATTCCTGCTGTGCCAGAAACAACGTTACATAAAAATAAACGTGTGAATGGGTCTGAAAAATCAGCACCTGAAGCAGCAAAAGTTAAAATTGCTGAGCGCCAAAGATTTTCACCATTCACATTGATGTTTGTATTCGGCCAACCAGTTGCATCGCGTGATAACGGTTGACGTGCGTAACCACCAGCACTTGTTGGTTCTGTTGTAATAGACACCAACGTGTCAGAAAAAGCAGGTGTTTGATTACAAAGACCAACATAAAAATTACCTGCTGCAGGAACAATCACATTGTCACCCTGGACCAAAATCTGCCCAAAAGCATCACCACCTTCTGCTGTTAACATTATGCGTTCTCCGAAGAGTTGTTCGATTTAAATTGCTGTCTACGTTGTTTAATTGTGATTTTCATTTCTTTAATGTCTTCGCACATGTGTTCTTGATGTGCTGTCATTTTTGCGAAATTAGTATTCATTTCAGCTGTGCAATCGCCAACTTTAATTATTGCGTCTTCTAATCTGTTTTGCCGCACGTGGAGCCAAGCAAAAGGCATTCCGCAAAGTGTCGTTACAAAAGCCGTAATCGCACCGACCCACTTTAACGTAGCTGTCACTGTTGTTGTTATTTCGTCGGACATGCGTATTTCTCAATCTAAGATAATTTGCTTCATGAGACCGCTATCTAAAATATAACCGTCAACTTCTAAATAGACATGTGTTTTTGTTGCGTTCCATCGCTTCGGAATTTTAACTGTCTTTATTTTTCCGCGACCAATAATGCGTTTCTTTGTTTCAGCAACCAACAAGCAATTATTAGGAACATCTTTAAATTGCTCATTTACTTGTGAAGAAACAGTTTTAAGATGTTCCAGGCCGGATTTCAATAATTTCATAAACACCTCAAGGATGAAAAGCTTCTAGTGCAACAATTCGAGCTTCCAGCTCTTTACAGTATGCCAATAACAGAGTAAAATTTTCGATTAACACAAGTTGTTGTTCTTGTTCTTGCTGCGTTTCTTGTTCTGTAGCAACAGGAATAGTTAAATTTAACTCGTCTATATCGATAGCCACGAGTTAAAACTCAACACCGACAGCGATATTACCTATCCGCACTGAATTATTCTGTGCAGTTGTTAAACGCATAAGATAACCTTCTTCTCCGGAACCATTCACAGCTGTGGTAAGATTATCACGTTTCCAGCGCATAAATGCTCCAGAAGCAAGATCGTTATTTGTCGGGCTGTCAGTTGTAAACGTGGCTATAGCACCGTCACCAGGAACAAAACCAGTTGCCGCATATGTCCAACCTGTGATTTTATGGTGCAACAATTCCATCTCAAAACCTGTGTCTGTTGCTCCACCTGTAATTTGCGCGCTTAAATCAGAAACAGTAAAATCTCGATTAGCTCGATCTTCATAAGCAGCTAACCCATAATTTACATCAACAGCAAAAGTCGTTTGTGTAGAACCTGCTGCGTTTTGTAATGTATATGTAACAACACCTGTCCATTTTTTCGAAGTTTCTACGTATTCATTTGCTGATAAAGCTGTAATATCAGCAACCAGTATTGCTGTATCGCTAGTTGTTTCAACACCTGCATCTGTGATACTTGTGCCTGACACTTCAATTTCTACAGCGCCAGTTCCGCCAGACGCTGTTCCTGCAGCAGCAGCAACTATCCCAGCATGCGCACCAGCAGAAATGTTAGCCGTGCCGATAGTTGTTGTTGGCGCAGCTTGTGTTAAATTAGCATCAGCAGCATTCCAGGAATAAAAACCGAAAACATAATAGGTTCCTGACGCTTCACTTATAAACGTTTCTGATTTATAGGACGGTGCGATTATTGGAGTCTGCTGCATTTTGTGCCATTCTGTTCCATCAGACTGCAGTGTAACTGTACTGTTTTCTAGATTTAAAACTGCGGGTAATTCATCGCCTGTACCTGTCAGGGTCACATCATTGCTTGTGCCATCTTCTTTGTGCACTTGAATAGTTCTATCTTTATTTCCGACAGGTGTGTAAAGAGATAGTGTAATTGCTCCACTTGTCGCATCAGCAAAAATAACGAAGTCATCTGTTGTAACAGAATCACTTGCTGAAAGACTTCTCGATGTACGTTTGTGCAAATCTTTCAACAACACACGTTTTACTGTTCCACTCACATGCATCGTTGTATCAGACACATCCAATGAGATTACTTCATCATCAGGCGCAGGAACTGTGTCAGAACTTAAACTCAGCCAATTAGTTGCAGCCAGTGAAGATTGTGCACAACAAATCAATAATAAGCTAAAAAAGAAATTTTTCATTTTAATTACCCTGGAAAGAGAAAAGACGAACCGTCAGGAAGTTCAAATCCGCTGCTGTCAGAAAGCAACATTTGATTTTCTGGAAGTGGCAAAGCTTCTATTTGTGCAACTGTTTTGTCGCTGTTATAAAGTTGAAAATTAAAAAATTCAAGGTTGTAGTCACTTCCATAACCAATATTGATCCAACCGGCACCTTCTAGGAATTCACCATCATAACTATCCGGTGTCGCATCCCATGTGTATGCACCCATACCGTCAATATCTTTTTGCCCGACTTGAACACCACCCGCAACACTCCAATGAGTTATACCTCGATATCTGTTATTTTCAACTAAAGCACCACTTCTAGTACTCCAGCCACTACTGTCAGTTGCTAACCAGTTATTTGCTGCTGAATCGTATAATAGAACACTGCTTACATGTTCTCTAGTACTAACAAGTCCGATAGATCCACTAGTCGGTGTTATACCTAGACATCTAAAATCTAAGATACAAACACCAGCAGTTTGATTGAAATAGCTAGCAAAAGGATGGCGAATGCCACATGTATCGCGTGTAACAGAAGCACCTGCTGTTACAATAGGCGGTGTTGAAAAAGCTTTTTTCTCTACCTGAACATATGTTGGTGTTCCACCACTAAGCGTAAATGAAACAGTTCCTGCAACAGACAAATTAAAAGTTACATCTGTTCCAGCACTTGCCGTTCCATGCCCGGTTCCTGTTGCGCCAACATCGGCGCTTGTTACCGTACCAGCACCATAAACAGACAACGTATAGTCACCTGTTCCAAGCGCTGTAAAATCTATTGTCTGCGTGGCCGGTGCCGCAGAATTTAAAAAATAATTTTCGCTGTCTGGGTAATGTACTGGCGTTGGTACTGGAAATACGGCGGCCCCGACTGCTTCTGTGACAACACCAGACGCAACTGTATTACCATTTGCTGTTGTATAGTAAGCAAAACCATAAAGGCTATTTGCTGTATCTACTTTTTGGTATTCACTAGGGTTTTGATTTGCTTGATCAGTCACATCTTCAATATGCACCCATGATACATAAATAGACTTTTCACCGTATGTGTAGTTGGTTATGCCAACAGAAACATTTCCGCCACCAGTTCTACCTGTAAATGTTGATGTATAGATGCCATCTTCAGATGTTCCGATAATGGTAGCATCACCGTAATTACCGCTAGCTGCGTTTAATGTATAAAACCTAAATCTATTATCACCTGAAATATTACGCAACTTCATTGTTACACGGTAAGATCTTCCAGCCTCAGTTGATAGTGTCTCGTAAATACGACCAAAATTAGTTGCTGAGAAGTTTAGCTGGTTCGTACCTGTAACAGTTGCGCCAGCGCCAGTATTTTTCACTGAAAAGTCTTCAGAATTACTTGTTAAATTTTGAACAATTCTAGCATTTTTAAACGGTACAACGCCTGTAGGCACAATGGCATTTCCAGTGCCTGGAATTGTGCGAAAAATTCCATCACAATCTTGCAACAAAAGATCATCGACTCGCGTGTCTTCCCACAAACCTAAATTGATTTTACAGGTAAAATCTGGTTGTGGCAAAGTAACTAATACACGCGAATCACCAAAACCAACAAGTGGTTGTGTTAATTGCTGTGTTAATGCTTTTGTTAGGGCTTGTGTGTGCATGAGTATTAGGCTTATTTAGCTCTATGAATAATAGCATAGACGCCTGTAGCTCCAGAAACAAAAGCGCGCAGTGTTCCAGGCCCCATCGTAAAAACACCACCACCATTGGCAGTCAAAGTTGTGTCTGTGCCCATATCAACCCATGTAGAATCATCAGGACCCAAATATTGCAGAGAAACAGTTCCCCAAACACCTGCAACAGCTTCAAATGATCCACGACCTCCGGGCCAGTCAACGGATGCTGATGTTGCACTGGCATCTTCAAGAATTTTAGTTTGCGACATGTGTCACTCCGAAATTATTTATTCAACGAATCAGAAGGCTCAAGTGATAACAGTGTCTGCTGATATGATTTATAAAGTGCAAACGATGATCTTGCGCGAGGATCATCAATAGATTTAAAAAGTTTCGCCAATGTTCCTTCGATAATTGTATCGTAGTATTCATACAACAACCAATTAGACACTTGTTCTTGTGCGGCTAGTTTTTCTGCGTCAGTAGTTGCTGTTAAATATGACCACGCATTATCTTCTAAAGAAAAAGTTGCTGGACGTGCAGCTAAAGCGTAGTAAGCTAATTTTGGAAAAACGCGATAATAACCAATATCAATATCCGAACCGGAAGATAAACCGGCAAAAACATAATATCCAGGGCCGCCATAATAATAATAATCTAAATCACGCTGCCTTTTTCCTGGCTTTATTTCTGGTGGATAAAGCGGTTCACCTCTATTATTAAAAACAGGATAACGCGCAGTTCTCAGCAAACGAAATCCTGTTGGGTGCGTCCACACATAAGGTTCTGCAGCAGTCGTGATTGTGTCTTCAACAAAATCCTGTCGAAAAAAAGCCAATCCATGGCATTCACGAATCGTAGAACGCACATACGACAAAATATCAGCGATCCTATCTTTACGACCTGAACGCGTGACAACGTCGTCAATAGCAGCAGAAAATGTGTTGACTTCAGTCATAATTACTCAGCTTTTTTGCCGAGATTTAACTGCGCAAGTGGTGATTTCGTTGGTTCAGCAGGAATTTTAGTCAGATTCAAACCTGAATCTTGCTTTGTTGCGTCAATCAACTCTTGCTGTTGTTCAATAGTCAAATTATTCATCGCTGCATCACCTGTAGTCACAGGAATTTCTGGTGAACTTGCGTGACTTTGGCTTGTTAATCCACCTTTAGAAGCTCCACCGCGTTCGGCTTGGTGCGCGCGCATTAATTCTAATGCAGCTGCTTTGTCAACTTTTTTAACGCGCTGACGAAAGTTAGGATTCTTTTTGATTAGCTCGTCAAGTGCATCAATAAAATATTGATCTTCAAGAACCAAAACACCTTGTGAAAAACGAAAACGCGTTTTATCAATTCGAAAAGAAAAACCTGGAGCACTTGCACAAGTATACGAGACTTTTACAGGCGCCTCTTCTTGTTCAGTTACTTTTTCATTCTCTGCAACATCGTTCATTGTCGGTTACCTTTTAAATGTTAGAGTTAAAAACGTGGGGATATATTTCAATCCCCACGTAAAACCAACTAACTGAGTTTACTAACTTGCTATGCTGTTGGAGCTGCAGCAATCGCAGCCGCCAACCCAGCAATTTCATCCTGCAATTGTTGCGCCGCAGCAGGTGGAATATTAAGAAAATCTGGCGAACCAGCATAATCAGTTTTATCTGAAGGATCAGGAATAAGTTCTGTCAGCAATGCGATTGCGGTTACAATTTCAGCAGCAGCAGTTGCATCAACAACCCCAGTTACGTCGACATATCCGCCGACAGGTGATTCGTCTAAAGCCATGAGTTAATCCTCAAAAATAAAATTCATAAAATACAAAAACTGACATCCTTGTCCAGTTTATGCAGGCAGCGAACTAAGATGCAGCAGCAGTATCAATGCCCGTGTAAATACCACCCGTCAACTCACAACCATATTCGATGGTAGCTTCAGTAGTGAATACACCAAAATCAGCATCAGAACCTGCACGCGTACCGTCTTTATCATTGGTATCATGGAAAGTTCTACGCAGATACTTCACGCGAATTGCTGCAGGATGCAGAACATAAAGTTCTTTAGACCAAATTGGATTCTCATTCATCAATGGATGAGTCATGAGAGAAATATCGCCGTAAGGAGTCA
>Ga0316190_10001737_pt1 | contig 15846 bp, 9 predicted proteins | sample Eddworburrow2_MG_FD_204929 | JGI IMG/M metagenome (GOLD analysis project Ga0316190, IMG submission 204929) | Coastal sediment microbial communities from Maine, United States - Eddy worm burrow 2 | ecosystem: Environmental > Aquatic > Marine > Coastal > Sediment | place: USA: Maine | collected... | reverse complement strand
AATTACCGGTGTTAAAAGTGTTTTCACCATCAGTCAACAACACCATCGCCTTGGTGATGTCCTCATCGCTGTAGTCCACACCTTCGGTAAACGGTTCGCCGGGCGAGATTACCCGCAGCCCCCAGCCAACACCTTCGGCCACGTGTGTGTAACCATCAGCTTTCATGTTGTTGATCGTAGCCAGAACCGGTGCCTTTACATTGGTCAAAGCCTGAATTGGCTGAATGTTGCAGCCTTTGTCCGGTCCACGGGATGTGGTCGAAACATTGGCGTTGCTGTACTTTCTCTGGTGCCTCTGACGATTGGTCAGGGTGTTGGTCCTGCTATCTGAAAGATAGCTGTTCTTGTATCTGTAATCTTGGTTGCCTTCGGTGAAGTAGGTCGTGCTGGAATTGTCGCCGGGCTCATCGGGTGCAAATGCCGGCGGGAACAGGGTATCTCCGTTCCCCGCCACCGGCAGATCATCGCTGACTGACCGGTCGCCGGCACGCGATTCCACGCAACCGGGCCATGAACGGTTCTGAATCTTGGTCCAGCCGCGCCAGTTGTGCCAGTTGCTGTTCTTGAAATTGTCCTTGGACAGTGGGTTGGCTCCGGTCGTGTCGAGCCAGAATTTGTCGGATTTGTCAGGACCGACATTGACGAACTGCGAGAATGGCACGACGGCCACTTTCAGCGTGTCGGCGACGTCGCGCGGTCCAAACAGAATTTCCACAAAATCATTCGCGGCAACTTTCAGGGTGGAAAGTCGGCTCTGCTGCCCCATTGACCCGGTATTATCAAACACCAGGACGACTTCGAGCCCGGTAGCTTCTTTGGTTACCTGGGATGTAGCCGCTACTTTTGTTGTTTCGAATCCTGCGATCTTGGTGAGGTAGTTGCTGACAGTCACGGTGCCATTGACGACCAGATTGTTGTCGTTGATGACAAGCTGCATTTGCGGCGTGCCGGCGTTCGCCGGGGTACCGAAATTTGAATTGAAGTAATCATTGGCAATGCGTTCAAGCTCGGAGTCCGACATGTTTGATTCACGCCCCGCCGCCAGCGCCGCAGCATCGACTGCAGCCTGCAGGCGTGCCTGCATAGAGATCGCATTCCCATAATCAACCGCTATCCCGGCAGCCATGATGACCGGAATCGCTGCTACAGCCAAGATGGGCGCAAGTGCGCCTGACTCGCTGTTACCAAACCTGAACAGTTTAGACATAAAGCCAAACATGTTTTAACCTCCCGTAATCCGACCCGAAAGAGTTGTTACAAGGCCGATTGTGCTGAAGTGACCGTCAACTTCAGCCCGTAAATTTCCGTGAATCCTTATATCAGAGCATTGCAAATTGTGGTCAAATTGAACTATTCACGGCTAACAAATCCTGAATCATATCAATGGCTTTCGTGTAAGCTACAAGCTCGCCGGTTTAGCATGAGCAATGGTGGCATCATGCAAATCCGCAGAATATAGCCCAATATCAAACGACTGACTTGGTTCTGTGCCAGGTTTCATCAGCTGGTGTATTTTGGATGCACGATTGCTGGAGACATGGTGAGCCGGGACAAGTTGCATGGCGCGCCCAGGTACAAATGTATGTCGACCAGCCAACCAGCATTGGCCAGCGACGCACCCAGCTATCAGGAAACCCAGGCAGCCTGGCTTGACCGAAAAACCGGACGCTCTTTTACCGGACCTGCAATAGCTGAGCGAATTGATTTGCTGATATCAAACGCCTCTATCCAGGCGCAAAATGCTCTATCTGTGTCGGAAAAGAGCCCGAACTGTGCAAACTGTCACGACTCACTCCAGCACCTTTCCGGGGTTCATCAGGTTATCCGGATCCGTCACCTGTTTGATCGCCCGCGCCATTGCCAGTTTGGCCGGATCGCCGTAAGCGCTTAGCGCCTTGATTTTTTCAAGCCCGATGCCATGCTCCGCGGAGAAAGACCCGCCCATCGACTTCAGCCGCGAAAACACCGCCGCATCCACAAGCGCCTTGTCAGGCTGATTGGCGTCCGGCGCCGAGACTGTGATGTGCAGGTTGCCGTCGCCCAGATGTCCCATGCAACTGAAATTTACACCCGCTGCAACACGCTGCAGGCTTCCTTGCAGTTCAGCCACATACTGATCTAGCGCATTCAGCGGCACTGAAACATCATACCAGTATCCGCCCGGCCACCTTCTCTCTACAGCCCAGCTATCTTCCCTGATACGCCAGAAATCCGATGCCTGGCGATCATTTTGAGCAACGACTGCGTGCACGGCCGCACCAGTTTCCATGAGTGCAACCAGACCACACTCCTGGGTGGATCGGGCTTCCTGCTGTGTGACCCCGCCATGTTCAAACAACACCAGAACACGACCTGAAAACGATGCTATCAGGTCGTCAAGTCCCACATCCTGTGCCACGGTTTCCGCATAGGTCCGCCACATGATTTCTGCTCTGAGCAACCCGCCTGCTGCCTTCAGGTGATGAAAGGCATCAACGGCAGCGGCAGCGCTCTCAAACGAGACCAGTGCCGTCGACATGGCGCGCGGCAAGGCATCCAGTTTGAGCACCGCACGCGTCACGATGCCGAGGCGTCCTTCCGCCCCGATCAGCATATGTTTGATGTCCAGTCCCTCATTGACCTTGCTCACACGGGTCATGTCCGACAACACATTGCCATCCGGCAAGACAGCTTCCAGGCCCAGCACCCGGTGGCGCATCACCCCGCACCGAAACGCTTCCATGCCGCCGGCATTGGTGGAGATCATGCCACCAATGGTGGCGCTACCGCGTGCCGCGATATCAATACCCGGTGTGAGACCATGTACGGCGCATGCCTCCTGCACTTCCTGCAGCGTTACACCTGCCTGCACACTGATAGTAGCCGTGCCGGGATCCAGGTCCTCGATCTGGTTCATCTGCTTGAGATCAACAATCAGTTGACCCGGAACGCTCGCACCTGCACGTGCAAGCCCGGTGCGTCCGCCATGCGGCACCATCGATACCTTGTGCGCCCTGCACAGGTCGACAATCGCGTGAACCTCGTGGGTGGAGCCGGGGAGCGCCATAACGCCGGCACCCAGGTTTTCCGGATAGAACCCCGCGTCCAATGCAGCCACTGCTTCGGCATGGCGCACGTCGCACATTGTTTCAAGTGCCCCCAGAAATTCTTCGCTCAGTGTCATCATTTCAGCCCTTGTGGCAGCATTCCTGTGGCGTCATCATGCCGCCAGACAATCTCAACAGCCAGGGTCACCATGTTATCAAGAAACTGGGAACATACACCATCGGGAAAACCCCGGGCCCGCGGATTGGGTTTGCCGCTACCGGGCAAACCGGGACAGGATAACACGATTACCGACGTGGTCGGCGTCGAAGTCGGTTACACCACATTGATCGAGGGCGACGATATTCGCACCGGTGTGACCGGCATATTGCCGCGTGGCCGGACTGGCGCCGACACCCCCTGCATGGCCGGCACTTACTCGCTCAACGGCAATGGCGAAATGACCGGCACTATCTGGATTGAGGAAGCCGGTGAATTGCAGACCCCGGTAACCATCACCAACACGGCTTCATGCGGTATTGCGCGTGATGCAACCCTGCGCTGGCTGGTGGCAAATGACATCGGCACGGGGCAGGACTGGGGCTTGCCGGTCGCAGCCGAAACCTACGATGGAGAACTCAATGATATCAATGGGTTTCATGTAAACGCCGACCATGTCATGTCAGCTCTGGACAAGGCAGTATCCGGACCGTTGGAGATGGGTAGCGTTGGCGGCGGCACCGGCATGTCCACCTATGAATTCAAGGCGGGATCTGCCAGCGCATCCCGCCAGATTGACATGAGCGGTACCCGGTACACCATCGGCACGTTCGTCCAGTCAAACTTCGGTCTGCGGCCGGAACTGACCATACTGGGAGTGCAGGCCGGCCGTGAGTTGACCGGTGGCGAATTCCGCTCGAAAGGATCCGGTTCGATCATCGCCATCGTGGCAACTGACGCACCCCTCCTGCCGCATCAATGCAAACGCCTGGCGCGCCGCGTTCCGCTTGGCCTGGCGCGTACCGGCACAATTGGTCACAACTCATCCGGCGACATATTCCTGGTCTTTTCCACCGCCAATAGCGCGGCCTTGAGGTCCGGCGGCGTCCGCCACCTTGATGCATTGGCCGACGCTGAACTGGACCCGCTGTTCCAGGGCGTCGTGGAGACGGTGGAAGAAGCCGTACTTGATGCCATGATCGCCAACGAAACCATGACCGGCAGAAACGGATTGACAGTGCGCGCCCTGCCTCACGACGACCTGCTTGCCGTGCTCAGAGCAGCCGGCAGGGTTTAAGCCGTCCCGCCGCGCTCAATCGCGTCGATTTCACGTGTTCTTCATGCCGCAGGTGTTGATGCCCAGCAGGCTGTATGGCGGGCACCAGCCCATCACTGCGGTCAACAGGGGAGCAACCCCGATCCAGCCTGCCCAGGCATATTCGCTTGTACCAAGCAATGCCCACGCGATAAGCGCGACGCCGACAACAACGCGTACCGCGCGATCAACTGTTCCAACATTCTTCTTCATTGAAAGAACCTCCTTGGTTCCGGCTTCCGGCAAATCGGAATACACATTCAATGAAATATATGTATCTGGCGCGTATTGAAATGATACAGATCAACAACGAGGTCTGTTGTCGTCAAAAATCCTGCAAGCCACCTGATCAGGTCTCTTGCAGGATTTCTGCATCGTGATGAACTTCAAACTGTCAGTGCAACTGTTCGAGCTTGCTTGCAGCCCGGTTGACCCGGCCGCGCAGGGTCAGGCCACACCCAGCTTCTTTTGCAGATTCGAGCTTGATGTCGTGTACTGGAACAACAGCCGTTCACCCGGGTTGATGATACGGAAGGCTTCCTGCGACATCAGCGCGGCTTCATGGAAACCTGACAGGATCAGCTTCAGTTTACCGGGATAGGTATTTATGTCGCCAATGGCAAAGATACCGTGTTCGGACGTTGCAAACTTTTCGGTGTCCACCGGCACCAGGTTTTCTTCAAGATTGAGCCCCCATTCGGCCACCGGTCCAAGCTTCATGGTCAGGCCGAAGAACGGTAACATGGTGTTGCAGGCGACCTCGATCTCGCCTTCCTTGCTCTTGACCGTCACCCCGCTCAAAACGCCGGCGCTGCCGTGCAGGTTGGTAACCTGCCCGATGTGCAGGTTCATCTTTCCCGCTGCAACCAGTTCGCGCATCTTGTTGACACTGTCCGGTGCAGCCCGGAAATCGTCGCGGCGATGCAGCAGTGTCATGGACTTTGCAATCGGCTGCAGGTTGTTGACCCAGTCGAGCGCACTGTCGCCACCACCTACGATAAGAATATCCTTGTCGCGGAAGTCTTCCATGCGCTTGACCGAATAGAAAACGCTGGTGCCTTCATAATCGTCGATCGACGGCATTGGCGGCTTCTTGGGCTGGAAGCTGCCGCCACCGGCTGCAACCACAACGACCTTGCACTTGAACTGAATATCCCCGTCGGTTTCAAGTTCGAATGATCCGTCGTCCAGTTTCCGCAGCGATGTAACCATCTGGTTGTAATGGTATTGCGGGTTGAACGGAGCAGCCTGTTCAAGCAGGCGGTCGGTCAGTTCCTGGCCGGTCACCAGCGGCAGGCCGGGAATGTCGTAAATCGGTTTTTCAGGATAAAGCTCTGCACATTGGCCGCCCGGCTTGTCCAGAATATCCACAACGTGGCATTTGATGTCCAGCAGCCCCAGTTCGAAAACGGCAAACAGTCCGCATGGGCCAGCGCCAACTATAACTACATCGGTTTCAATCGTCTGATTGGCCATGAATGCGGCCTCCTTGATCATCTTGCAGGATGGCCTGTTTCAGACCGCCTGGCCATGTGAGTTGAATACGCGAAAATCCGGTGCGGACTTCAGAACTGCTTTTCCGGAACTTTCAGAACCAGCCCGTCAATGTCATCAGACACCCGTATCTGACATGACAACCGCGAACTGTCCTGCACCTCGAAAGCGAAATCCAGCATGTCCTCTTCCATTTCGGAACGTTCCGCGAGCTTTTCAGCCCATTCTCCCTGGAGATAAACATGGCAGGTGGCGCAAGCACATGCACCGCCGCAGTCAGCATCAATACCCGGCACCATGTTCTTTACAGCGGTCTCCATGACCGACATGCCGTTTTCCGCATCGACAACGTGTTCTTTGCCGTTGTGCTCGATAAAAGTGATTTTAGCCATGTCTTTGCATCCTGCCATGCGCGGTTTCATGCAAACTTGTTTGCATACATTCAATCAAGATTCAGGTCTCTAGCTAGGCTGCCAGCGCACAAAAAGCAACAATTTCCCGCCCGTCGGATTGAAATTCACGTATTTGTGCAACGATTGGAATCGAACGAAGCCTTTTATGGGCAGCTATGTCATATCCTGACATGCCGATGTCAAGTAGATGTAAGCTTTTGTAATAGATATGTTTTCAGGGTTGTGAATTCCAGGCGGATCGCAGAATTCCGGTGTACCGTCCCGCAGGACGAATTCAGGGCCTGATGGACTCAAAGGCGCGTTGCATCCCGGCCTCTCAACCTCGTTCTACCACGCAGCCGGAGTCCGTTTTCGCCACGCAGATTCTGTGTCTCGAAGGCTATTGGATATACGCATGAACTTGTTCTTCGAAGACAGTCCGGGCCGTATCAAGGTGCTTCAGGACCGCAGCTCGCCCGGTTTCGTCAGCAAACGAAACCAGCTCCAATTCCTCGGCCACATCTGCAACCTGTCCTGCGCCGATCGAACGGGCAGCACCCTTGAGTGTGTGGACGGCAGACCGCCACTTCGCTTCCTCGCTGCACGAAAACAGTTCTTCTGCCTGGTTCTGCAGTTGAATGCGAAACAAATGCAGCAGTTCCGACTGCAGACTGAGGTCACCCAGCGTGTATTGATCCAAATGAGCCAGATCAATAACAGGCGCAATGAAACCACCTCCAGCATTGCTTTCAGCAGCCTTTTTAGGCGTCATCATGTACATCCCCTTGCAAAACCTGCAGTTGCTGAAATCGCTCCCCCCAGCGGCCAATTCTGGCCTGATTTTCACAAATTAGACCTCAATACGATAAAAATTGGTTACGAATTTCGTTAAACATTGACTCATTTCAGCCCACAGCGTTAACCAATTCGGAAGTTTTCCAGAACCATTTGGCACTAGTGGGTTCTTTAAGTGCCTGTTTTGCATTAGAATCTTCATCTGGGCGTGTGATGGGTGTGGACAAATTGGTTAACGAAATCGCCATTTGGCTTGCTTCGTTTCCGAATGAGTCAGATCATTAGGCGCGGGCAGGACCAGTATACGGCGCACACGAGGCACCAGGGTAACCTGGAGTGTGAGTACCGGTTAGTAAGTTTCTTAGTTGCGGGGATGCAAAAGTATGTCAAGCGAACCAAACCAACCGCGCCGCGCTTCGCGCCGGGGCAATCGCAGGGCAGTAGAGGACAAGAACGAAGAACAGGTCGCTCGCCGCGAAGCTGCCGAGCGTCGCAGGCTTGACGCCATTGACCAGCGTCGCCGCGAAGCAGCCCTGCGTGGCCGTCCGGCCAATGAAAACGATGCTTTTGCAGCCAGCAGTCTGCAGGCTATCCGGCAGCGCACATCAACCACCCCGATCTGGTCTGCGCTCGCGATTTCGCTGGTCTGGCTGGCTATCTGGACAGTATTGTATGTGCCGGCCCTTGCGGAGCTTGGCAGCCCGCTCAGCCTGACCAATCTGCCGGTCACTTTGCGTACAGCCATGATGGCCCTGATTCCGGTAATGGCTTTCATGGTTCTGGGGTATCTGATTTTCCGCGCCAACCAGATCAACCACATCAGCCAGGCGCTGATGCATACAGCCATGCGCCTTGTGCGCCCGCAGGACATTGCAACCGAGAGCCTTGCCTCCGTCTCGCAACTGGTGCGCACTGAAGTGGATCAGCTCGTTGGCGGCGTTGAACATGCCGTTCAGCGCGCGAGCGAACTGGAAAGTGTGGTTCACAAGGAAGTCGCCAATATCGAACGCGCCTTTGGCGCCAATGAAGAGCGCATTCGCCTCATGCTCGAGGGACTGGAACATCAGCGCAACTCCCTGCACGAGACCGGTCGTGTCATCGGCGTGGAAGCAACCCCCCTGCTGGCGCGCATTGAAGAAAACACCCAGAGTCTGTCTGGCATTATCTCGACTGCCTCCTCTACGCTTGCAGCACTTGAGCACGGCCTCAAGAAGACTACCTCCGAGCTGTCTCAGACAGTTGACGAGATCTCCACTCGTGCGAGCTTCGTTGGCACCGAGATTTCAGGCCAGACAACCCGCATGGAGCAGATGTCCGGCACGCTGGTAAACGAAATGCGTGTGTTCTCCGACAGCGTTACCGGCCAGGTTTCGACCATGCAGGAAACCGCACAGCGCATGAATACTGAAGGTATGCACTTCGGCGACAGCCTGCGCCAGCTTGAAGGCAGTGTGACCTCCGGCATCCGCGAAAGCCTCGAAGAAGTTCGCAGCGTTCGCGCAGAGCTTGCCCAGGGCATCGAACACGCCACATCGGCAACCACCGAGCAGATGCGTCTGGCCGCTGAACAGAACACCGAGATGATGAAACTCACCGGTGACGGCGTTGCGCATACGGTACGCTCCACATCGGGTGACATCATACAGTCGGTTCAACAGTCAACCCAGGCGGTAACCGAACAGTTACAGGCCGCAGTTGAACAGAACACCGAGATGATGAAGCGCACCGGTGACGGCGTTGCACATACGGTACGCTCGACATCGGGCGAAATCATGCATTCGGTTCAGCAGTCAACCCAGGCGGTCAACGAACAGTTGCAGGCTGCAGCCGAACAAAACACCGAAATGATGAAGCTCACCGGTGAACAGGTTGCTGAATCGATACATTCCACATCGGGTGAGATCGTACAGACGGTTCAGCAGTCGACCCAGGCAGTCAACGAACAGTTGCAGGCAGTAGCTGAACAAAACACCGGCATGATCAAGCGTACCGGTGACAAGGTTGCCCAAACGATGCATTCAACATCGGGCGAAATCATACAGTCGGTTCAGGAGACAACCCAGGCGGTAGGCGAACAGTTGCAGGCCGCAGCTGAACAGAACACCGAGATGATGAAGCTTACCGGTGACAAGATTGCCCAGACGGTACACTCTACATCGGGCGAAATCGTACACCAGGTGCAACAGTCCACCCAGACGGTCAACGAACAGTTGCAGGCCGCGGCTGAACAGAGCACCGAGATGATGAAGCTTATCGGTGACAAGGTTGCTCAATCGGCGCACTCCACATCGGGCGAAATCATACATCTGGTGCAGCAATCATCCCAGTCGGTAAACGAACAGCTGCGGGCCGCAGCTGAACAGAACACCGAGATGATGAAACTTGCCGGCGAAAGCGTTGTGCAGACTGTCCAGTCCGAATCTGGCGAAGCGCTGCAGTTCGTCCAGCAGACGACGCGCGCGGTGAACCAGCAATTGCGGGCTGCTGCCGAGCAGAATGCAGAGATGGTGAAAGCCACAGGCGATACCGTTGTCCAGGCAGTGCACTCCACCTCGGATGCAATTGCTCACTCGGTGCAAAACTCAACCCAGATCGTGAGCGAACAGCTGCAGTCCGCGGCCGAAGCCCACACTGCAATGATTGCCGATTCCGGCACCCGCATCACGGACAATGTGCGTGCTGCATCCGGAGAAATGGTCGCGTCGATCGAACAGTCCTCCGAAGCCGTCGTCGGACAGCTTCGTTCAGTGGCGGACGAAAGCGTTGCCATGGTCAAGGGCACCGGCGAAAGCGTCACGCAGGCGGTTCGCTCAACCTCGGGTTCCGTGGTCACCACGATGCAGGCAACCTCGGACGATATTCTGGGGCAGATCAAACTGGTTGGATCCGATGTCGCGGAATCCGTCCAGATCACCTCAGAAGTCGTGCTCCGCAATCTGAACGAGGTCGGCACGGAAGTGACCGATCGTGTTCAGTTGGCCGGGCAGAATGTCGTCACCAACCTGCAGACCACCGGTAACACCGTTGCCACCAGCCTCGAGACCACCAGTGTCAAGGTCGTCGAGAACCTCATGGTGTCAGGCGAGAAGATTGCCCGCGACACAGAGGCGTCTTCTCAGGCCATGCTGGCATTCATCACTGAAAGCGGCGACAAGGCTTCAACAGCGCTGTCAGCAGCAGGTAACCAGGTCAACGAGCGCTTGCTCGGCACCACCAGTGAAATGGCAACCCTGCTGAACTCATCGGTTGAGAAGGTTGCCAGCCGCCTCACTGCCGCGTCCTCGGCAGTGGGTGAACAAATTGACTTGTCCGGTTCGGCGCTGACCGACAGGCTGTTGTCAATTTCGGGCGAGTTTGTCCAGAACGTTGCCACTGCGCGCGATGAAGTCTATGCCTACATGGAAGATGTTTCAGGCAAGATGTCCGGCACGCTTGAAATCGCCTCGGGCGACCTGTTCAAGCGCTTCGAAGTCATAACCGAGGAGATCACCGGCAAACTGGAGACATCTGCCGGCACGCTGTTCAACCGGGTTGAAACCGCGACTTCGCACATGTCCGGTCATCTCGACGAGTCCACTGCACGTCTTTCCGGACAGATTGAAGAAACCTCCAGCGCCATGGTCATTCGTCTTGAAGGCGCCACGACCCGCATGGCGGAACTTCTGGACACCGCCTCTGTTGGCATGACCGGCAAACTGGAGACTACGTCGAGTGCAATTGCAGATCGTCTCAACACGTCATCGGAATCCCTCACCGGTAAACTGCAGGCAACCGGCAGCGAACTGGCAGCACTGCTGAGTTCGTCTTCAGAAGAACTCACCGGCAAGCTGGAGAACACCAGCAAGGAGGTGACCGAACGGTTGAGCACAAATTCGGCGCAACTCACCGGCAGGCTCGAAAGCGTGACGTCACGTGTGGCCGATGCTCTCGATCAGGCGTCCGTTGAAATGTCCGACAAGCTCGACACGACAACCGCATCGATCGCCCAGCGGCTCGAAGGATCGACCGGCCTGCTGAGCAGCAGGCTGACTGCGATCCTGGACAGCTCAACCGGCGAATTGACCGGCCGTCTTGAAGGTGCCACCTCGCAGATGGCTGAACTGCTGAACAACGCATCTGCTGAAATGACCGGCAAGCTGGACGCTACGACCAATGAACTGGTTGAACGGCTTGATACATCGTCGAGTTCCATTACCGGGCGTCTTGAAGGTTCCACTTCTCGCATGGCCGAACTGCTCAACAATGTAACAGCTGAAATGACCGGCAAGCTGGACACAACGACCAATGCACTGGCCGATCGCCTTGATGCGTCTTCCGGCTCCATGACCGGCCGCCTTGACGAAGTGTCCCTGTTGCTTACCGACCGCCTTGATTCAACCTCGTCCAGCCTGACGGCCCGTCTCGACACCGTGGCAGACACCATGAGCAACCTGATCACCCAGCTCAAGGATCGGTCCGGCTCGGTGCTCAACCAGATCGAGGGCATGTCCGGCAAGCTGGATAGCACCACGTCGGAATGGTACTCCCATGTGGAACGGGCCAACAATGAAATGTCCCGTCGTTTCGAGACCACGACTGCCGAAGTCGCCGAGACGATGGAGAAGTCCGGCTCGGCCATGTTCATGCGTCTTGAAAACAACTCGCGCGAAATGGGCAAGCGTTTTGACCTGGCCAGCACCCTGCTCGAGGAAATCACCACGGATGTCATAACCCGGATGGATTCATCCGGCGAACAGTTCTCCAAGATGCTGGACGAACGCGCAGCCCGCGTGTTCAACGAATTGGGAACGGCCCGCACCGCCTTTGCAGAAGGTCTGGACGGCGCGGCGCGCGATCTCGCAGCGGAACTGGGCCGGGCCTCGGCCTCATTCGCCGACAACATGGAAGAAAACACCCAGTCGATCTCGACCCGTTTTGAAGGTCATGCCTCAAGCATCATCAATTATCTGACGCAGTCAGCCGGAGACTTTGAGACCCGCGCCAGTGAAGCATCACGTCGCCTGGAGGATACTGGTTCCAAATTCTCGACCCATGTCGACCAGGCCTACACGATGATGACTGACGCCCTCAAGGAAACCGCAGGCGAACTGGACCAGCGTATCGACACCGTATCGACCTCTCTGGTCGGCCGTCTCGACGCCACATCCGGCAAGATTTCCGAACGCCTGGAAAGTGCGTCTGAGAAAGTTGACCGCGCGGTTTCAAATTTCAACGAGCGCATCGATCGCCTGATGGACAGCCGCGACACCCAGATGGCAACACTGCTGACCAAGCTCGGCAAGAAATCGGAAGAAGTCGACGGCATCATGCATCGCTATATGGAGCGCGTCGAACACTCACTGTCCGATGCCAACAATCGCACGGATGAACTTGGCCGATTGATCACTTCGCAGTTTACCGCTGCCTCCGACAATATGCAGGAGGAGATCAAGAAGCTCGAAGCAATCTCCGACGAGCAGGTCAGCCGTGCGGCCCGCAACATTGTGGCGCAGCATGCAGAAGTTGTTCGCCAGCTCAACACCACCATGTCCGGTTCCACCGAAGAGTTCTCATCGACAGCCGAGGAAATGCGCGAGGCGGCAGCCAGCGTTGTCCGCGAGATCGAGTTTGCGCGCGGCGAAGTGCGCCGTGCCGTGCTGGAACTGCCGGCTGAAACCCGCAATTCGGCAGATGCTATGCGCCGCGTGGTAACTGATCAGATTACCGCCCTCAACGCACTTGCTGACGTGGTCAAACGGCAGTCCTCCTCGCTGGCCATGTCGGGACCCGGCATCTATGTGCCACCGGACGATGGAGGACGGTCGCCGGGAAAACCTAAGGGCACCGCGTCAACCGCTGCATCACAGCGGACGTCCGGTGCCCAGAAATCCCAACGCAGCGTTGACGCAGGTGAAGAGACCTCAGGATCTCCAAAGGAAGACGCATCAATCCGCAGTTTTCTGGGCGACCTGCTGTCTTCCGACCCGGATGCACCCATCGCGCGTGAAAGACCCCCACGCAAGTCAAAGGCTTCTTCAATGTCCGAAGGATCAACCAGCCGCGCCACGGAAACACTGGTTGCCAAGTTGAATGCTGCTTCGCGTGATATCTATCATGTGCTGCACGACACGGTGCCGAAAGAGCTTGAAGAGTCCTATCGTAAAGGCAACGCCCAGACCTATACCCACAATCTGTACAATAACCGTGGGCGCAAGTTGATGGAACAGAGCCGCAAGGCCTACCGTGATGACAAGCAGGTCAGAACGCGCATGGACGGATTTATGCGACTGTTCGAGCGTCTGCTCGACACGGTAGCCACGTCAGATGCGGGCGAGGAACTGGTTGATCAGTGCCTGGGCTCGGAAACCGGCAAGGTGTATCTGATGCTGGCGGAAGCTGCCGGGCGGGTGAAGCACTAATACCTCTTCGCGGTATCACTGCTTGGAGCATGTCTCTTCTGCATGCTCCAACAGCCTGCCTGACTGATTTGCCGCGAATCTGGCTCCATCTGCTGAAGCGCACTGTCCTCTTGCGAAACTTCATCTCCTGTGGTGCCTATGAGCCGCAAAAAACACCATTTACTGACGAGTGTGACACATGGAAATCCAACGCCCCTACCTCCTGTTTCTCGGTGATGTTCATGACCAACTGGCGGCCAAGACCGCACAAGGTGTTGTCGACTGGCGCCCGGACTGGTGCATCGGTCAGATGCGCCTCGACGGCTGCAAGGCCGACACCGGTCTGACAGATATGACAATCGATGAAGCGGCCACCGCAGGCGCACGCACATTTGTGGTCGGCGTTGTGAATGCAGGCGGCGTATTGCCGGACCATTGGATTTCCGAAGTCGTCAAGGCAATCGAGGCCGGCATGAATGTCGCCACCGGCCTGCACAGACGCCTGTCATCAATTCCCGAAATTGCCGAAGCCGCCGCAAAGCACGGTGCCCAGCTGCACGATGTCCGCTTTTCAGATGTGTCCTTCACCACTGGCAAGGGCACCAGGCGATCCGGCAAGCGCATACTGGCTGTTGGCACGGATTGCTCGGTCGGCAAGAAATACACCGCTCTCGCGCTTGACCTGGAAATGCAGAAACGCGGTATGAAGTCGGACTTCCGCGCAACCGGGCAAACCGGGGTGCTGATATCCGGTCGTGGGGTCGCGCTGGATGCCGTTGTCGCCGATTTCATCTCGGGCGCTGCCGAATGGATCAGCCCCGCCAATGACGATGATCACTGGGATTGTGTTGAAGGTCAGGGCTCGCTGTTCCATCCCTCGTTTGCAGGTGTATCACTTGGCCTGCTGCATGGCTCACAACCGGATGCATTCGTGGTGTGCCATGAACCGACGCGCACCAAAATGCGCGGCGTGGAACATTCCCTGCCGACCATCCGGCAGGTCATTGATCGCAACATCGAGGACGGCAAGCTGACCAACCCGGATATTCAGTGTGTCGGCATCTGCGTCAATACGCAAAACCTGCCTGAAGATGAGGCCAGGGATTACCTGTCGAGGCTGGCCGATGAGTATGGCCTGCCCTGCGTTGATCCGATCCGCACCGGCATGGCGCCCATCGTTGATGAAATTCAAAAGCGGTATCCGTCCTGATGTCGGTTTCGCGAAAGTTCTCCGTGGCCCATGAAAGCTGGCCCATCGCCGGAAGCTTCTCCATTTCACGCGGCACCAAGACGACTGCCGAAGTGATCAAGGCCACAGTAGAGCAGGACGGCGCGGTAGGCGTCGGAGAAAGTGTGCCTTACGCACGCTACGGAGAGACCATCGACGCAACACTGGCCGCTATGACGGCCGCGCGAGCCGAGATTGAAGCAGGCTGCACCCGGGCAGACGTGCCCGGGATGCTGACGCTGTATGCCGCCCGGAATGCCCTGGACTGTGCCTTGTGGGATCTGGAAGCCAAGCTCACAGGAACCCCGGTCTGGCAACTGGCCGGTCTCGACAAACAGCCCGAACCAATCATCACCGCCTATACGCTGAGCCTCGACACACCGGAAAAGATGGCCGAGGCCGCTGCCCGGGCAAGCGGGCGCCCCCTGCTCAAGATCAAGCTTGGCGGCGAAGGTGACCACGAACGCCTGCGTGCCATTCGTTCAGCGGCTCCGGCCACCCGCCTGATTATTGATGCCAATGAGGCCTGGAAGCCGGCCGACCTCGATAATCATCTGGCTGTGTGTGCCGAAACAGCGGTTGAACTGGTTGAGCAACCGCTGCCGGCGGATGACGATGAGGCATTGAGCGGGCTGGGCAGGACCGACGTGCTGATCTGCGCCGACGAGAGCGCACACGGCAAGGAAGACCTGCACAAACTGGCCGGTAAATACACGGCCATCAACGTCAAGCTCGACAAAACCGGCGGTCTGACTGAAGCGCTCGCGCTGGCACATGCCGGGCGTGAACAGGGATTTGAGATCATGATCGGCTGCATGCTGGCAACATCGCTGGCCATGGCACCCGGTCACATTGTGGGCCAGCACGCGCGCGTGGTTGATCTCGATGGCCCGTTGTTGCTGGCAAAGGATCGCGAGCCGGGTATCCGCTACGAGGGATCGCTGATGTATCCACCACCACCCGAGCTTTGGGGCTAACTCGCTGTCCGTCTCTTCAGAACCACGCCCAGCACCAGGGCAACGCCGCACATCGCAGCCATCCATAGATAGCCAAGCGCTGCATGTGCATTATATGCCCATCCTGCCAGGGCTATCGCACATGTCATGACGATGCCGCCGGAAATCGCCCCGAAAACCCCTTGGGCTGTTCCCGCATAATCAGCATCCATGAAGCGGCGCACATAGTAAATCGTGCCGAGATGAGTCATGCCATAGCTGGCCG
>Ga0316190_10001736_pt1 | contig 15848 bp, 14 predicted proteins | sample Eddworburrow2_MG_FD_204929 | JGI IMG/M metagenome (GOLD analysis project Ga0316190, IMG submission 204929) | Coastal sediment microbial communities from Maine, United States - Eddy worm burrow 2 | ecosystem: Environmental > Aquatic > Marine > Coastal > Sediment | place: USA: Maine | collected... | reverse complement strand
CTGCTTATTCTGTCGCCCGAAATTTCAACAAAACGCGCATCCCAACGCGCAACGACACCCGCGGCAAGAAAGGGCTGCAGAAAAGACTGGAAGGATTTTGACCTGGCGGTAAAAAACTGCGCACCGTGGTCGAACTGGAACGCTTCATGGCGCCGGGTCGACATGCGCCCACCGCATCCGCGCGATTTTTCGAACAGCCTGACCTCGGCGACATCGCCAAGCGATTTGGCGAAGACCAATCCGGACAGGCCCGCCCCGATAACCGCAATGCGCGTCACGAGATCGCTTCGAATGATATTACTCTCATTGGGAATCTGTCCTCGAACCACTACTCGGCGACATGGCTACCTTACGCGCTTTGTTCCAGTAGCGAAAAAAACGTTTGAGATCCACTTCCTGCGGCAGTGGGGCAAATGCCACGTCCTCGACCATCTCAACCTCGAAACCTCGGCGTAACCGCTCCAGGGTCTGCTGCAACCGCGGATTGGGTGTCGCCGGCGCCAGGATGCGGCCACCCGCCTCCCCGGCAAGGCGAGTCAGGCATTCGAACTGATCACCCCGCAGGATCGTTAGCGGCAACTCGACAAGCGTTTCGTAGATGAAAACCAGACGCTTGAATCCGTAATCCATCTGCTGCAGGTAGGCATCATCCCAGATAAATACGGCCGAATTATTAACCCCGGCCGCGGCGAAAACCGGATGATCGGCGCGCAACCCATCTTCGTGCAGCCAGATCAGGTCGCTCATTGACGCGCAGTCCCGCGGGGGAACAGACGCTCCGAAAGCATCTCATAGCTGGCATCGAGCACGGCGTTATCACGGGCAGTCGTATTGATTCCCGCATCGGCATACTTACGCAGATTTTCCAGGTTGAAGATATAGGGCTTGTTGCCGAAGGTGCTGGCAACCCACTGCCAGGAAAGATTGTTGCTTGCGGGATCGCCATCGATCAGGTGATGCAGGAACCAGCGCGCACCCGCCTGCCAGCTGACTCTACGCCAGTGCACGACATAGGCCGCAACATACATTCGAGCATGGTTGTGCAGGTATCCGGTCTGTTGCAGCACGGCAATAAACTGATCAATACAGGCGACCCCGGTCTCTCCCGCAGCGATATCTTGCGGTAACTCCACCGCATACTCCTCGGCGCTATAACCGGTCTTGTAAGGCTCGACATCGCTCCAGATCCGTTCGGGATAACGCCGATAGACGCGTTGCCAGTAATCACGCCAGGCCAGTTGCTGGATAAACTTCTCCACCTGCGCGGGCCGCTCGCAACGCCGCAGCGCCAGATTACGCAACTGGTCAAGCGTCACGATGGCGTGACGGACAAACGGCGACAGACCGGTTACCGCACCACCCAGAAAGTTCCGCGTGCGGCCATATGCGAGCGGATCGATCGAGTCCAGCCTATGCATGGCAGCCGCCGCACCACCGACGACAGGGCTCACTTGACGGTCGTCCAGCCAGGGGCTCAGTTCGGCAACGTAATCGATGAGCGCGTCACGAGTCGCAAAATCGCAGAGCAGATTATTCATCCTGCATCATCTCGTAGCGCCGCATCGGCATGGAATCGATAAGTGCAAACAGGTCTTCGGCGCTAACGGCGCCGTCGCGATCGAGTTTTACCGTACCGTCCTTACCGACCAGGATTACCCTGAACTCGTCACTGTTCACTGCGAAGCGCTGGTAAAAGCTTGCGCCCGACTGTGCATGGATTTGCTCATCGATCGCGACACGGTCGTCCGCAAAAGCGCGGATCACGGTCATATCGCGCTCGTTTAAGTCTTCATTGATCGCCTGCAGGATGGCCTGCTGACGCTGATACCCGGCATTCTGTTCATCCGGCACGAACACCAGCAGCACGCGTTTTTCCCAGGTCAGATCAGGCATCAAGCGCGCGGCGTCGAGGGCGTGCCCGCTACTCGCGGCCAACAGCAACAACACCGGTAACGCTCTCTTTCCCATTTACCCAAACTCCGCAACAACTCTTGAATTACCCATACTTATACGATGCTTCAATACAAAACGGTTCAACCGACAAGAGACGAAAGTCGAATAAAACCTGGGACCGGCGCAGGCCGTTAGCAATGGCCTGCAAGTCGACAATACCGTGGGAGTGGTTTCTCGGCGAGGTGGCGGTTTATACTGCGCACTGCCCTGCCACCGCCAAACAATCAATTAACCACAGATCAAAACGATGCCAAACTACGATTTCAGCCAGCCGCTGTCGCGGAAAAAGTCATGGAAATGGAAATATGAAAGTGTTGTAGATGGTCACAGTGTTATACCGATGTCGGTAGCGGATACCGATTTTATCTCGCCACGGGAAGTCACCAGTGCACTTCGAGAAATAATCGACAGTGGGGAGCTCGGATACCCCTCCTATCCTGACGATCATCGTGAAGTATTCGCTGCCTGGCAAAACAAACAGCACCAATGGAAACTTGATCCAGACAATGTCACCATCGCCAATGGGTTGCTAAGCTCGCTGGTGTTGATGCTTGAAGCTATCTCGGCTCCGGGTGAAGGCGTTATCATTTTCACTCCCGTTTATCATAATTTTTTTGATGTTATAACGGGTGTCGACAGGATGCCGCTCTGCTGTGACCTGATCTGCGACGAAGACAGTTACTGGAACGTTGATTTTTCGGCTTACCAGAGCCTTTGTGAAAGGATCGATACCAAAGCAGTCATCATCTGTAATCCACACAACCCGGTAGGTCGGGCCTGGCGAGCCGAGGAAATTCGCGACCTGGTCCGCATCGCCCAGGATAATAATGTGATCGTATTCAGCGATGAAATACATGCCGATTTTGTTTTCGATCAGCCATTTAATCCAACCATCAAGGTAGCCGAAAGTTCGCAGGGAATAATGACCCTGACCTCGGGCGGGAAGATTTTCAACATCGGCGGGCTATTCGCATCCTACGCGGTGAGCGAAGACGAGAATCTTAACCAGGCTTTACAAAAAGCGCTCGATAAACTTCATTGGGATCAGGATACATTTAGCGCCTGGGGGTCGTACACCGCCTACAAATATGGCTTTCAATATCGCGACGAAGTGGTGAGTTACATTCGAAAAATGCAGGCCAAACTGGTCGATGCTTTAAACGACATGCCGTTTCCGGTTAAAGCCAGTTTACCCGAGGCCACTTACCTGCTGTGGGCAGATTTTCGCGGCACCGGCCGGACCCAGGATGACATTCAACGCTTTCTGGTCGAGAAAGCAGGCCTCGGGTTTAATCGAGGGGATTCTTTCGGTGCCAGTGGCAGTGGTTTCGTGCGCATAAACTGCGCTGTCCCCGAGTGCAGGATTGACGAAGCAATCCAGCGCCTAAGAAATGCAATTTAATGTAAATTCACCAGCTTCAGGTGATAGTTTTTTGAAATTCAAATATAAAAGTATTTGGAGGGACAGACACTTTCCAATTGACATCGAGCAGCGCCTGGGCGTAGGCTAGCGGGAACTCAGATAAACGGATTTAGCTGATGACTCGACCCAGGAAGGCGTTGATTTCCCTCGCAGATACTCCCTATTACCACATCACCTCACGCTGCGTACGCCGCGCTTTTTTGTGTGGTGTCGATCACTACTCAGGAAAGAATTACGAACATCGACGGCAATGGGTCGTCGACAGAATTCGACTGCTTTCCTCGCTCTTTGCCATCGACGTCTGCGCCTATACGGTGATGAACAATCACTACCACCTCGTGCTTAAGCTGTGTCCAGAGCAACTCGATGAGCTGGACGATGATGAAGTCATCGAACGCTGGTGCGCCTTGTTCAAGGGCCCACTCTTGATCCAGCGTTATCGTAACGGTGACGATCTCAGGCCATTTGAGCGCATCACCGTTTCAGACATCGTAACTGTCTGGCGCAAAAAGCTCGCCAGCATCAGCTGGTTCATGCGCTGCCTGAACCAGCCCATTGCCCGCCAGGCCAATCTCGAAGACGAATGTACGGGGAAGTTCTGGGAATCCCGATTCAATTCCCAGGCGCTCAAATCCGAAGAAGCATTGCTTTCCTGCATGGCCTATGTCGACCTCAATCCAGTGCGGGCCGGGATCGCGGATCGACCTGAAAACTCCGCCCACACCAGCATTCGAGAACGCCTGCAGTCCGAATTCCATTTGCAGCAGGCCATTGACGACCAGACACAGTGCGGCGATTTGCTCGACTTCAGGACAACATTAAAGCCGCTACTTCCCTTCGAGCACCGACTGGTAAACGAAACCCAAACCGGCATTCTTTTTAACTTCAAGGAATATTTGGCATTGATCGACTGGACAGGCCGGATCATTCGCGATGATAAGCGCGGCCACATCGACAGCAACACACCATCCATTCTCACCCGGCTGCAGATCACAGCGGAGCAATGGTGCATCAATTCCACGCAATTCGAAGCCATACATCTGGGACGATTCAATCGACAAGTCTCTCAGTTCAATACGGGATAGTTGCCTCATTTGATTCCCCATAATTAGCCGCCTATGCGCTGGCTACGGGCTGGTATTGTTTGAGCTCAAAGAGATTCGACAAAATCGCCCTGCAAACCGCTTCTCATCTTTCTGATCCGAACTTTCTGGATAACCCTCGTCTATTTCTATACCGATTTGGGTCTCGGGTCGGCACTTTGGTGAGGATCAATTAGAGCGTGCCCCTTGGTGACCCCGAGCGTGTGTCCCTTGGTAACACAAGCGTGTGTCCCTTGGTAAGAGCGGTGAGGATCAATTAGAGCGTGCCCCTTGGTGACCCCGAGCGTGTGTCCCTTGGTAACACCTCATTAACCCCCTTGGTAACCGAGCGTGTGTCCTTTGTTAACACTTTGTTAACACACCTTGGTAACACAAGAATCATTCTTCGTCGCCTCCTGGAAACGCCCTGACCCCGGTATCCTATCCAGCAAATTGTGTTACCATTTTGCGACCGACTTCCTACCGCTAAAAACATGGAAAACCCGAAACTCTCGTATCAATGGAAACTGATTTCCGCGTCCGCAAATTACTGGTTAGTATTCTGCATCCCTTTGACTATTGCGTTTTGCATTGTCCAGCTGATACTGCATGAGGTTTACCCGTTTAATAAATACCAGCTGGAAGAAGTTGCCCTGATCGTAACGGCGGGATTTAGCCTACTGTGCTTTTCTCGTTTTATTTATAGCAAGGACAAATTTTTCCTCTGGGCAGCTGCAATGATGTTCGTGTTCTGGGTTCGTGAAATACACCCACCAGGAAGCTCCGGAGGTGTTTATCTTGGGCTGCTGGTGCTATTTTATATCGCACACAAAAATCATCACTTGTTTGCCGGCTATATTATCAACAAACGCGTGGTTACCATGCTCGGAACTGGGTTTTTCACCTACTTCATATCCGTCACAACCGACCAGCGTTGGTGGAAATTCGTCCCGGCCGAAAAAATATTTCAAACCAGGCTGGAAGAATCAATGGAACTAGTAGGCCATATACTTGTTGGTAGCGCGCTGTTTTTTGCCAGCATTAAGCGCCAGCCAGAAATTACGCAAGCAAAGGACATTGCCGAATCAGAGTGATTGCTATCGACTCGTCGACAACTGATTTCCGTCTCGAGCAGATACAAAATTTAGAAAAATCGGCGTGTGTCCCTTGGGATTTGCTTGGGATTCTTTGGGATTTACCCGGGCGTGTGTCCCTTGGGATTCACCCCCTTGGGATTCACCACCTTGGGATTCACCCGGGATTAGCTAACTTCAATAACGCCGGCCGCAGAAAACATTTTGTCCCCCATGGTGAACCGGGTATGACCCCACCAAAGATCGATCCGAAATTGAGATTTCAAATTGCTAATATTTGATTGAAATCACAAGAAGCGAGATACCCCGAAACGTTGCCATAGCTACGTTTCAGGCAATAAAAAAGCCCCTGAAAACAGGGGCTTTGAATTGGTGCCGGCACCATGAGTCGAACACGGGACCTACTGATTACAAGTCAGTTGCTCTACCAACTGAGCTACGCCGGCGTACTCACTTTCCACAACCGCCGTAGCGATTGAGCCGGAGTTTCTGCGACTCCTTGCGAGGCCGAGAATTTTATTGCCTTTGCGCTAACTTGGCAAGCACTGGGTGGGGATCTGGCTAATACCGTCATCGAACTCAGCCGCATTGAGCAGGCGCATCAATTCCTCTTCGCTCGACTGCTCGGCATAAACCCAGTAAATCGTGCGTTCCCGGTAACGCGCCTCGGCCTTCGCCGGAAAGCCGAGTTTCTGTACGCGATACATCAGTCGGTCAGCATTCTTTTTCAGCCCGAACACCCCCAATGACAACAGGTTGTTCTGGCCAGGATCACTGACAATGATGTGATCGCGCATGCCTTTGGCGGATAATGCATTCGCAGTTTTCAATGCATCGGCGCGGGTCTTGTGACCATCGATAAACACCATCACACCCATATACTGCTTTTCCAGGCTCGACTTGAGTGCCGTACGGACGCGTTGCGCGCTGTAGCGGCCACTGATTTCGATGGCGCGCGCCCGGTCCGTGAGTGGCCCGATGGTATAGCACACACGCTTGTCGCTGACGTCCTCGGTGACCAGCGTTTCCATCTCCGCAGGTTCGGCGACCGGTAGCGTTTCCGCGACGGCTTCGCCTTGCGCCAGGTCTTCGCTTTGTTGCGGGGTTTGCGCCTGCGTCTCGTCTTGCGCTTCCACCTTCTCCACGACTTCAACCTGCTTGACGATTTCAGTGTTCGCCTGGCTTAGCAGCTGCAGCTCCTCGGCGGCCGGTATCTTGCGGGTTTGCGGAAATAGTTGCTCATAGGGCAGCAACCACTGGAACACCGCGAAAGCGATATTGGCGATCAGCAACAGGGCGAAAAAGGCTTTCATCAGTCCACCAGCCGGCGCATGCCACGAAACACCAGGTCCGGCACGATGTGCACTTTTTGATCAAACAATCGCTGCCCAAGCAGTCGCTGCACCCTGCCCGCATCACCACCGGCGAGCAGCAACGTGACATCATCTTGCAGTAATGGGATCCAGCGATTCACCAGCGCAGGTAGACTCTCGTTTGTATGGTGCGCATAGTCTATCTGAATCGCCGCTTCGGTTGAACAACCGGGCATGGCCGAATCGGCAATCGCCGCAAGGCTGAAATCGATGTGGCTGAAAATACCCTCAAATGCCTCGAGCGAGGTATTGAAGCCGGGCAAAATCGCACCCCCGAGATGGCGACCATCGCCGCGCAACAGGTCTACCGTAATGGCACTGCCGGCATCGATCACGATGCAATCGCTGGCCGTCATGCCGGCAGCACCAAGCAATGCCATCCAGCGATCCACACCGAGACGATCAGGCTGTTCATATCCATTGGTTACACCAAGCGCCTGCGGCTCGGAGTTGAAGCGGGTCACTGCCGCGCCAAACTGACGCGCCAGGCAGGCGTCCAGTTCCACCTGGCGCTCGCGATCGAGCACCGAACAAAGATGAGCGTGTGTACACTCGAGAGGTTCCAGCCAACGGCTCAGGTGCTGGTTCCAGTCAGCTCTATAGGAACAGGCGAAACTCGCCTGCAAGCGATCCGCCTGAAAATACTGCGCCTTGATCTGGCTATTGCCGCAATCGAGGAGAATCATGCGCCGGCCTCCCGCAGTGAAATTTCAGCGGCCGAGTAAAGTTCAATTCCTCGCCTGGTTTCAAGACGCAGCTGTCCGCTCGCGTCAATACCACGGTTGATACCGGTGATGCGTTGCTCACCACAAATAACCTCGACAGAGGTTTCATGATAAGCATCCAGATCGGCAAAATCATTGATCAGAACGGATACCCCGTCAATCTCGAAACTACGGTTCGCCGCGATCACGGCTTCGATCGACGCCACCAGCAGCGCATTACGATTTAACGCCTGCGCTGATGCCTGGGACAGACTGATTGCGGGGCGGTCAAGGCCGGCGAGCTCTTCGGCACTCATAAACAGGTTGAGCCCAAAACCGATAGCAAAGAAGAAACGCTCATCGCCCAGCGCTCGAGACTCAATCAGAATCCCGCCCAGCTTGCGGCCATCAAGCAACAGGTCATTGGGCCATTTGAGCCTGACCGCAAGCCCGGTTTGCGCACGCAACGCGCGGCACAAAGCGACCCCGGTGACGATACTGAGCAAGCCCTGGTTCGCGGCACTGATGCGTCGGCTGATGCCGACCGTACAGTATATATTGCGCGCAAACGGCGATAGCCACTGGCGTCCACGCCGACCTCGACCCGCGGTTTGCGATTCGGCGAAGGCGACCACGTCGCGCCCATGTTGCAGGTGATGCCGCAGCGCATCAGCATTGGTCGAGCCTGTCTCTGCGAGGTAATGCCAGTCGCACCCCAGGGCATCCAGCGCCAGTTGAATCAGAACCTCATTGATTGGCTCGCCATCCATCAGCTGCCGAGCCAACTCCTGCCGGCGAGCTGCGCCTCGGCGACAGTGAGCACAAAGGTATCCTCCGCGGCCGCCTGCAGGCAGACGTTAAACCGGTTCAACTCGTCGCGTCGAAATGCATGGAACTCCCAGACATCGCCTGCAGCTGCGCGTAGCAGCCGGCTTTCCAGTTTCGCCAGATTCAGTTTCAGGCCGTCGACGGCAATAATAACGTCACCCGCCGACAAACCGGCATCCTGCAGGGCACCGCCCTCGGCGAGACGCAGTACTGAAAGCCCGTTCTCGTCATCCTTTAAAACACCACCGAGATCAACCGCAGGCAATTTACCAGTGGCCGCCTTGCCGCCCTTTTCCTGTGCATTTTTAGCCACGCGCTGCTCCACGTCGATGCCGGCCGCAGTCAGCAGATCAGTTAGCGGCAGGTCGCCAGTTCCGTAAATCATCTGCTCCAGGAAGGCGCCAAGATCGACGCCCGCGATGTCACTGATCACGCGCTGGATACCATCGCGTTCGACGCCCCGGCCATCTTGCAGAAAGTTCTGCCACAGGCGGCGCATGACATCGTCAAGGCTCTTTTCACCGGCCGTCAACGCGCGCATCTTGAGATCGATGCAGGCGGCTATCAGACATCCCTTGGCGTAGTAACTGACGATCGCATTGGCGGCATTTTCGTCCTGCTTGTAAAACTTGGTCCAGGTGTTGAAGCTGGATTCTGCCGCCGACTGATGCTGACGCCCACGACCGCGCTGCACGCGCGTCAGAGTTTGTGCAAACAGTTCGAGATAGCTTTGCTCGTCAATCAGTCCGCAGCGCAACAGGGCGAGATCGTCATAATAGGAAGTAATACCTTCAAAGGCCCACAGCAGATCGGTATAGACCTCGTTCTGCAGGTCGTAGGGCCGGTAAACCTCGGGCTTGATACGCTTGACGTTCCAGGTATGGAAATACTCGTGACTGCACAGCCCGAGGAAATCACGGTAATCGTCATCGATCTCGGGCTGACCCGGTTTAGGCAGGCTGTCGCGTTTGGCGACCAGGCTGGTGCTGGCGCGATGCTCGAGCCCACCGTAACCTTCGCCGACTACTAGCACCTGAAACTGGTAATAACCCATCGGCGCGGGCTCGCCAAAGAAGCGGATATGATGTTCGCATATTGTTCTGAGGTCAGCCGCGAGGCGCGCCTCATCGCATTCCAAACGGCCGCTCAGGATAATATCATGCGGCACCCCGCAAGCCTCGAAAGCGATGCGCGTAAAACAGCCCATTTCCACCGGATGATCGATCAGATCGTCGTAATCGAGCGCTTCGTACAGGCCGAAATCATAGGGCTCGGCCTGCTTCGCTTTAAGCGAAGTGGCAACGCGCCAGTCGGCGTAGCTGTCAGCATCAGGGCGCTTGATCAGCACCTCACAGGTATTCTCACTCTGACCGATGACTTCGAGGAAGACACTGCTGCCGTTGTAATAACCGTGGCTGTGATCGAGGTGCGCCGCACGCACAGACAGTTCATTGGCGTACACCCGGTAACTCAGGGTCAACTCGCCCTGGCAGGGCGCTACACGCCAGTTGGACTTGTCGACCTGTTCAATCCCAAGCTCAATCCCGGCGCCCGTGGCGCGCAGATCGAGCAGATTACGCGCAAAATCGCGAATCATGTAACTACCGGGAATCCAGTTGGGCAGGCGCAATGCCTGACCGCCCGGGTCGGGCTCGGCGATGCTGATGGACACATCGAAGTAATGGCTGGCGGGATGGCGACTGCCAATCTGATATCTGATCATCTAGAAAAACTACTCGTGAAGCAAACGCGAAGTGTATCATTGGCAGCTTTGACGCCATATTGGAATAATGTCATCCATGAACGATTCGCTGAAACTGCTGGAACGCCACTCCACGCCGGCCAAGGCACTGGTCGAACCCGCCCCCGATAGCAAACAGCTTAGACAGATTCTCAAAGTTGCCCTGGGTGCACCCGACCACGGGCGTTTGCATCCCTATCGCTTTATCAGCATTCGCGGCGCGGGGCGTCAAAGGCTGTCAGAGGTATTCGGCCGCGCAACCCAACACCGTGATCCCGACGTCGAGCCTGCTTACCTGCACAAACAGAAAGAAAAACCGCTGCGTTCACCGCTGATTGTGGTGGTGGTGGCCAGCCTGATCGATAGCCCCAAGATTCCCGAAATCGAACAGATGCTCGCCGCGGGGGCCGCCGCGCACAACGTGCTGCTGGCCGCCAACGCACTCGGTTTCGGTTCCATCTGGCTCACCGGCGACAACGCTTACGACGACTACGTCTGCGCGGAACTCGGCGTCGCCGAAAACGAACGCATCATCGGTTTCATCTACCTGGGAACCCCGACCATTACCATTCCGCCGCGACCCATTCCCGAAGTATCAACCCACCTCACCGACTGGGAGTAAACAGCGGAACCTGCGACCAGCAAACCCTTTCGCCCGCCATTGACTGTGTCGCGGCGAACCCTGGCACAGTATTGCGCCAGATGAAACGGCTTCAGATTTCGATACGGTCTTCTTCGTCGGGATGGCCATAGGCGCATAAAAACCCACCGACATATTCAATGGCAGGATCGAAGGGATCGCCCACGCCAACCGCAGCCTCGGTTTCGGCGCGATAATCCTCAGCGCTATCCTTTGGCCGGTAGCCCAGGTGTGCCACCTTGTGGTTGGAGAAAAACGCTTCGCGATTATCGGATATGCCGTAGACCACGGTATGCCCTATGCGCTCCGACACCAGGCAGCGCTCAACCAGCTGGTTTAAATCGTCAAAACTGAGCCAGGTGGCCAGGTGACGCCTGTCGGCTGGTTTCGGGAAACAGGAGTTGATGCGCAGCAAGGCCGATTCGATACCAAACTTGTTGTAATAAAGCTTGGCCAGATCTTCGACAAAGCACTTGGAAACGCCGTAAAGCGAGTCCGGATTATGCGGCGTATCGGTATCGGCTCCCACTTCGCGGCGTTCATAACCCACGGCATGAATGGAACTCGCGTAGACAATGCGCTTCACCCCGTGACGACGCGCGGCCTCGTACACGTTATAACCACCCTTGATCGAACTCTCGAGAATCTCTTCCCAGGGGCGCTCCACCGGAGCCGCGCCAAAATGAACGATTGCATCACAGCCTTCGACCACCTGCATTACCGCATCGAGGTCGCCCAGCTCGCAGGTCATCGCTTCCTCATTGTCAGCCAGGGGCGACATATCGCCACGATCAGTGATGCGCAGGGTGGTCGCCAGCGGCGCCAGGCCAGTGCGCATTACGCGGCCGAGATTTCCCGCGGCACCGGTGATTAACAGACGATTGAAACGTGGCATGGCTGGCTCCTGCTCTGAAAAAAACGCTATTGTAGCGCAACTGCCGGCTGAGTAATCGAAGATGAACTGAGTAATTTTCTTACTGATCTAACTTTCCTGCGTAGGCGGCGGTCCGACGTATCGGAGATGACTTTAGAAATTGGCTTCACGATTATGATCGAAGCTTGCGCGCGGTCCGACGTATCGGGGATGACTTTGAGATTGCGCTTAGGGCTAAAGCCCGGGAGTGAGCCTGTCCCCGGGCGACTAGCGGCAGGACAGCCGCGGGACCGGGCCAGGGATGGCCCATCGGAGCCCGGGGACAGGCTCACTGCCGGGCGCTGATCGGGATTGCCAGGGATCACCGATCCAACCCCGCCTTTACGATTATCCTCAACAAAACAACCGCCTGCCCACAATCCGACCTACCGAGACAACTTTTAATCGCCGCACCGGCTAAAGCCCGGGAGTGAGCCTGCCCCCGGGCGACTAGCGGCAGGACAGCCGCGGGACCGGGCCAGGGATGGCCCATCGGAGCCTGCGGGACTAGCTCGCTGGCGGGCGTTCGAAGTGAAGAGTTACGGAAATGCTGCAGGCTATGGAAACGATCATGTCATTCTGCGCAAGATCCCCGCTTATGCGGGGATGACTTAAGGGGATCAATGAAAGAGGATTAATGCATTCAGCTTTGGGTCGGGATCGGTTAAAATCTTCCGCCTCGATTGCGTACAGACCCAACCCATGTCCGACTCCAGCGCCGACCACGGCGACAGTTCCAATTTTATCCGCGATATCATTGATGCCGACCTCGCCAGTGGCAAGCATTCAAAGATCGTCACCCGTTTCCCGCCGGAACCGAACGGATACCTGCATATCGGTCATGCCAAGTCGATCTGCCTCAATTTCGGTATCGCGCGCGATTACGGTGGGGGCTGCAACCTGCGTTTCGACGACACCAACCCGGAAAAGGAAAGCGTCGAGTACATCAACTCCATCCGCCGTGACGTCGAGTGGCTGGGTTTCGAATGGCAAAGCAATCCATTTGCCTCGGACTATTTCGACCAGCTCTATGAATTTGCGCTCGACCTGATCCGCCAGGGCAAAGCCTATGTCGACAGCCAGAACGCCGACGACATGCGCGCCAATCGCGGCACGCTGAAAGAGCCGGGTGTGGACAGCCCCTACCGGGAGCGCAGCATCGAGGAAAACCTGCAAATGTTCGAGGCGATGAAGGACGATAAATATGCTGATGGCGAACACGTGCTGCGGGCCAAAATCGACATGCAATCGCCCAACATCAACCTGCGTGATCCGGTGTTGTACCGTATCCGCCACGTTACCCACCACAACACCGGTGACAAATGGTGTATCTACCCGTTGTACGACTTTACCCACGGACTGTCTGACGCCATCGAGGGCGTCACCCATTCGCTGTGCACGCTTGAATTCGAAGATCATCGCCCGCTTTACGACTGGATTCTCGACAACCTGGAAACCCCGTCGCGCCCGGTACAGATCGAGTTCGCGCGCCTGCAGCTCGAATATTCACTGACCAGCAAACGCAAGCTCAACCAGCTGGTTAGCGAAGGACAGGTCAGCGGCTGGGATGACCCGCGCATGCTCACCATTTCCGGCATGCGCCGCCGTGGTTTTACGCCCGAATCCATCGTCAACTTTTGCGACATGATCGGCATCACCAAGAAGTACAGCACCATCGAGATGGGCGTACTCGAGACCTCACTGCGCGACGACCTCAACGCACGCGCAGTACGGCGCATGGCGGTCATCGATCCGATCAAGGTCATCATTGAAAACTATCCCGAGGATCAGGAAGAGCAATTTACCGGCGCCAACCACCCGCAAAACCCGGATTACGGTACGCGTGAAGTTCCGTTTTCACGCGAAATCTACATCGAGCGTGACGACTTCATGGAAGACGCACCGCGCAAGTTTTTCCGCCTGAGCCCGGGCCGGGAAGTGCGCCTGCGCTTCGCCTATTACATCACCTGCAAAGAAGTTATGAAGAACGATGCGGGTGAAATAGAGACATTGATCTGCAGCTACGACCCCGAAAGTCGCGGCGGCAGCAGCCCGGACGGGCGCAAGGTCAAGGGCACGATACACTGGGTTAGCGCCCGGCATGCCGTGAACGCAACCGTGAATCTTTATGACCGGCTGTTTACCAGCACCAATCCGGGCGCGGCGGCTGACTTCCACAATGCGCTGAATCCCGAGTCACTGGTGGAGATGCCAAATGCACAGCTCGAACCGGCAATCGAGCTGAGCGGTAACACGCTCGCCTACCAGTTTGAGCGCCTGGGTTATTTCATCAGCGATTATGATTCAACCAGCGAACGGCCGATATTCAATCGCACCATGACCCTGCGCGATAGCTGGGCCAAGATCGAGAAATCTGGCTAACCGGGTAAGCCGTTGAGCAAACCACTGGTCCAGCACTGCCTAGAACTGCTATCGCGACTGTCGCTGCCTGGCCTGTACCGGCTGGGCAATCTGCTGGCCTTTTTCCTTGGCAATACGCCCAACCAGGTATCACGCCAGGCGCGGCAGAACATTGACCTGTGTTTTCCCGAACTCGATCGGGGCGAACGCCGCAAACTATATCGTGAATCGATACGACAAACCTGCTATGCGCTGGTCGAACTGGGAGCGGTCTGGTGCTGGCCGATCGACCGAATCGAACGCAGGATCACACAGGTTGAAGTTTGTGACAGTTTCATGCAATCAACCCGCGGGCGCATAATCCTGGCACCGCATCTGGGCAGCTGGGAAACGCTGGCAGTCTGGCTCGGTAGCCACGTCAATGCCATGTTTCTGTACAAACGACGCAAGAACAAGGTTTTGGATACAGTCGTTAAACAGGCGCGCTCGCGCAGTGGCGGGGAACCGCTACCGACCAAGAAACACGGCCTGCGCCGAGCGCTGGTCGGCCTCAGGCAGGGCGGCAGCCTGATGATCCTGCCGGATCAAAAGCCCCCGTCCAACAAGGCGAGAATTGAATCCACATTCTTCGGTCTGCGTGCGCCGACCACGACTCTGGTGCAAAATATGTGCAGCAAGCTAGAATGTGACGTGTTCATTGCGGTGGTTTACCGCAGTGCTGGTGGTGAGTTCAGTCTGTGTATCGAGCCGCTTGAGCGTGCGCGCCTGGCTGGCGACAAAATCGAAAGTGCACTCTACATGAATCAACAGATTGAAAAGCGCATCGGTCGTGCCCGTGGGCAGTATCAATGGGAGTATCGCCGTTTCAGTAACCGGGTCTACGAGCCGCTAAAACAGGCAGCAGCATCATGCGAACCAGATTAACATCGACCTATAACCTCCTGGTGTTGCGATATCCACTCGCCACCCTGGTTGCGTTGACTTTAGTCATCGTCTACTTCCTGCTGCACATACCCCGCTTCGAGCTTGATGCCTCGGCCGAATCGCTGGTACTGGAAAATGATAGCAGCCTGAAATACTACCGTGGCATCCGTGAACGCTACGGCTCTGACGACTTTTTAATCGTTACCTATAGCCCTGAAAAAGAATTATTCAGCAGCGAGGCATTGGCCAACATCAAGCGCCTGCGCGAAGAACTGGCGCAGCTTGAGCAGGTGGCATCGGTGACCAGTATGCTGGATGTGCCACTAGTCGAAAGCCCGCCGATGACGCTCGCCGAGATATCGCGCAAGGCACGCACGCTGGAAAGCGATGATGTCGATATCGTATTGGCTGAACGCGAGATGCGCCAAAGTCCGTTGTATCGAAACCTGCTGGTGAACACCCAGGGCGATACCACCGCGCTGCAGGTCAACCTGGTTACCAATCAAAAGCTGCTCGATCTGATTGATAATCGTGAGAAGCTGTACGAAAAGGCAAAAACTATCCCGGACTCGAAACAGCGGCTAACTGAATTATCTGATCAGATCAAAATAGAAAATATTGTACAAAAGCAAAAAACCGAACAGACCATCATCGAAGTGCGCAAGATAATGGATGGTCACCGGGCAGATGCCACGCTGTTTCTCGGCGGAGTGCCGATGATCGCTTCCGATTCGATAGGATTCATTCGCAACGACCTGGAAATATTTGGGGTCGGTGTCGTCGCCTTTATCCTCATAATCCTGCTGGTGTCA